>Ga0123357_10001125_pt1 | contig 27769 bp, 16 predicted proteins | sample TergutEmb28metaG_FD_89873 | JGI IMG/M metagenome (GOLD analysis project Ga0123357, IMG submission 89873) | Embiratermes neotenicus P4 segment gut microbial communities from Petit-Saut dam, French Guiana - Emb289 P4 | ecosystem: Host-associated > Arthropoda: Insects > Digestive system > Gut ...
ACTACTACTCGGAAAATCTGGTAGCGCCGGGGATCGAACCCGGGACCTCTGTATCTGTAGCCAGAAACTCTGACCACTAGACCACAGAGGCAGATTACTATCACATTACAAATTTTGTAATTAAGTGCATTTGCTGATTTGCTTGCACACATTTGTTTGCAGTTAAATAAAAAGGTAGGGAAGTTGTTACCCACCAGGATGGGCACTGTACATCCAGTGGTATCACAGTCTTTCACATAGGCACACAAGATATGTCACCATGACTTGGAAGGTTAATAATTTGATGACAATGAAATGCCTATAAACTTGCATACTAACATTTACAGAACCCTTTATTATTTCTTATTTTAAGAAGTTTAAAGAATGTACAAAATATCTCATACTGTCTAAAATATCTCATACTGTCTTTGGTCCTTTACATTTCAGTGCTTCTCGTCTTGCACATTTAACCATCTCATCAGTACTTCCATTGTCAGACATCAGTCACTTTTAACACCTTGCTGTCAGGCCATGCAGAAATGCATGATTGCTATCCCATGTGTTGTTGATGGGTCATGCAAATCTGCATTTTCTTACACAACGTGCTGCATATGCATTTTTCAGCAGGTCTGACTCACTTATTGCTTCAAAGTTATCGACAGCTTGATGCAGGATGCTTGGGTCTCAAGTTACAAATAAACAGACTGGTCCTGACCCCCTATTTTTAGAACCATAAGACTGCAACAAAGAGACCACTTATTCAAATACTCTCTCTGTTTTTCTTCAGTTGCAATGATGGCTTTGCATAGGAATGGTCTGCAAGAGGACGATATTTTGTGCGAGTTATATGCTGATATGCATTCTGATGTCTCTGATCATAGTGACAATGAAAGTTTGGACAGTGACAGTGACGTCCCCACTAGTTCACATAAATAATTGCGATCTTCTGTCATAGTTGTTACTAGTAACAGTGAAACAAGCACAATAGAGGAAGAATGTAGTGAACTGGAGAACTCTGATGATATAATAAGTGATGTGTGGTGTAAAACTGATAAAAAACCAATCAATGAGCCTTTCCTTGGAACCACAGGTCTGAATATAGTAATTGATAACCCTGAGTCTGTTGCTGAAGTCATGAGTTCAATCATTGGTGACGATCTTATACTGTTACTTACTGAACAGTCTAACCTTTACCATAGTCAAAATGCCAAAAAATGGAAAGTCTCGCCTAAAACACTGAAGTGGTCCAATATCACAACTGAAGAAATGAGAAAGTTTTTGGGACTAATAATTTTGATGGGACAAGTCAGAAAGGAAAATATAAGAGACTACTGGTCCACTGACCCCACAATTTCCACACCCATTTTTCCTCACACTATGAGTAGGAACCATTTTGAATCCATTTGGCAGGCCTGGCATGTTAGTGACAACAGCCAGCAAATACAGCACTCAGGGTGGCTATTCAAAATTTGGCCTGTATATGAATATTTTGTACAGAAATTTAGGTCAGTATACAGCCCAGAACTGTCACTTGATGAAGCCATGATCCCCTGGCAGGGTCGCCTGAAATTTAGGACATACAATCCAGGAAAAATAACAAAATATGGAGTGCTGGTGAGAATGGTGTGTGAGGCGGTATTAGGTCATATCTGCAACATGGAGATATACTCAGTTGAGGGAAAGAAGTTTGAGGACACAGTGTTATCACTTTTAGACAGAAACTTAGGCCAAAATCATCATGTCTATCATGATAATTATTATAACAGTGTGAGATTAGCTCAAACATGGCCAGACAGAAATGTGAAAGTCTGCAGCACTATGAGGGCTAACAGGGGCATTCCACATGACCTGGAAGAGGATGGCAAGCGCTTGAAAAAAGGGTAGTCAGTGTTCTGGAGAATAGATGATGTAATGGTGCAAGTGTGGAAGGACAAAAGACTTATGCCCTATGCTCTTGCCCAGTACAATAAATTAATGAAGGGCGTAGACAGGGCAGACCAGTACCTCAGTTATTACTCGGTCCTGAGGAAAACTGTAAAATGGTCAAAAAAAAGTGATACTGTATCTGCTAAACTGTGCTCGCTTCAAAAAGTTTTTGTACAGGACATTAAATACAAACAAAAAAGTAAAGTACAAGAACATCCTGCACAAGGTAGGAAGGTCCTGTATATAATTAGTCCAGAATCAAAGTGAGTCCAATTCTGATGGCCTTCAATTGCCAGTGAAGCAAACAACTCCAAGGGGGCCTAAACAGGACCCGCCAGGTAGACTCTTCGGTGATTTCAGAATACACAAACTTGAAAAAATCGTTGGTGGTGGGGCGGGAAAAAGGAAATACCCAGCAAGACAGTGTAAAGTGTGTGCTACACATAAGAAGCAAAGTGAAACTAGATACATTTGTAAATTCTGCGTTGTTCTGCTTCACAAAGGGTCTTGTTTTGAGAGATACCATTCCGTGACAGACTATTAGACTATCTACATGCAGTTTCTGCAGTCTGGGGCTCAGGAGCATAATTTACAGTGTCAAAACGTAAGTAAGAATATGTTATGGGGTTGAACATTCAAAGTGTTTAAAATGTCCGGGAACTGGGGGTATTTAATTAACAGGCCATCTGGTCGGCAATGTGTTAAGAGACAACTGCACGAACAGTAACAGCAATTCTGCCTAATGTTATACCCATCACTAATAAAGCTTCACATAATTTTTGGTCTCTTCACGACCATATTTCTTAAATTTTCTCTGCTAATCTCTGGTACATTCAAGAATATTATTTGTGTTGCTTTGAATAAGCAACTACACTTCAATATGGAGCTCAATGGGAATGCTACTGCAATAGCTCTGGATGTCAGCTGTCTTTCAGGACATCTTTGAGGATGCTACTACTGTTCCGACCAACTGGGAACTGGGTGAATGTAGGAAGATGAACCTCAGACAGCAGAAGAGGTGACCGACGGTGTGAACCACCTGTTGTATTGGAGGGGGAATCCTGTTAACAGAGAATAATGAGAAGATGGACTCAGCAGGCAGTATATTTACAAACAAGTTCCTTGTTATGTCTCATATATCACTAACCATAAGTTCAATTTGTGCCATTTACAAAGTTACTTTGGAGAGCTAATCCCATTAATGTTTTTTTGTGTTTTATTAAATATTAAACATCTATTATGTTTAAAATGTTTCAAACAATGTCTCTTTGGATTTGTATTTCACATCATGTACAAACTTACTGTATGGATCAATTGTTTTTTGACAAACACAATAATTACAATTTGGGCAAATTATATTTATTCATTGCAGTTCTGAGGGAAAGGGGTGGAGGGGTGCATGGATGATAATTCATAATGGTGAAAAGTAAATGGTGAAGGTGGACAAAGGCATATACTTACCGATCTGCCATCTGCCTGTGTTGCTTCTTGGCCCTCTGGTAATAGGCGTAACTGTGGTTGAGGCTGTGATTCATTCTCAAGGAACCTCACAAAGGCTTCTGACAGCGACTGCAAAATGCAAATACATTGTTACAAATTAATTTCTGTAGTGAAGGCTTGGTTAGAGAAGTTACAGAAAATAATTTATTTGAACATTGTCCACTGCATAGTTAGAAATTTGCTATGTTTTTGAAGCTGCGTCTCTCTCTCGGTGCAAAAGGAGACAGTTCCAACTCTGTGGAACTTCTTATAAGAAACTAATCCTTACCATAAGGCACTGCAACAGATGAGGGAAGAATTATACAAATGAAAGAGAGTATGTGACACCTATAGGAGATAGGCAGCAAAAAATTAACCACACCCACGACATGTCAAATTACTACCACAGGAAATTAAAGTAACAGAGACATATTCCAGGTCATATGATCAAAGCAAATTGTAAGAGGTCAAAATAAAACCATGCTGAATTAACTCCAGAGTTTGTTGAGTGAAATACACTAAGCATTTCCTCCTGGGAACAAGGGAGAGATTATCTCCACAACATGGAAAATGAATAATGTGGAAGTAAAAAAATTATTTTAAAAAACTTATTAGAAGATGTCATTGCTTTTGCTTCATACTGTGTCCCCTGGAAATATCTGAAAAGCAACATTCCTTCCCTTTCCAGTATGGCAAAGAAAGGGTGTAAGTGTAAGTTTAAATTAAGCAGTTAATAACACTGTGGTCATAAAAAAAATGAGCTGAACAATAAAAAGTGTACGTCTATAGTGCTTTGAAGGAGTACTGAAGATACACTGGAAACAATAAAACATAAGGACAATAAAAATCACTGCTCAGGAACAGTGGTGTGTGAACCAGCGAAGAATTTTGGATTGTGATTCAGACATCCACACTACAAATCTTGCTTAAAAGTAGCTAAAAATGTAAGTAACAAGACAGTCACTTGGTAATATACCTGTGTGCTGGATGGCCCTTTACCCGGCTGCAGGAAATTCCTAAACCAGCCAGAAGCTGATGTACCTGATTCCAATCCTACCCGTTCTCGCTCTTCTTGATTGAAGTCCAACACAGTTGCTACTATGCGGAGCACCTGGCTGCGAGTGTTTGGTGGAGCAATGAAATAACCCAGTACCAGATTCTTCAAAAGATACCTGTAACACAAATATTATGCCTGCCATTTACACATTCCACAAGGATTAGTATATAACAATGTAATGAATTAAATAACAGGACTGCTGAGTAAAGCTATTTTATGTTCTATATGTCACTCTTTTCTGTTCTTCAAAGAGTGTTTGAATTTCTTATTAGTTAAACAGGAGACACCTTTATTTTGTGTCATCTCATAATTGCTCACCAACTCCCTTTCTTTCACACTATTTGTAAGACAGGAGTTAATATACTAAAATTAAAAATCTAGATTCAATAGCATTCACTTTAACTGACATGTTAATTTGTTGTAAGTACAGTAGGTTATTAATAAACAATATGCTAGTAATACAAATAGTGTGTAAAGTGTGACCCCTAGTAATATGCTGTCAATGACAGATGGGATTCAGTGAACACAACAGTACAAACAGGTATTTCTGCAAAGAAAAGTTTATTAAGGATAGTGTGTTAAGTCCATTATGTGGCATGCAGAGACTGTCAGCAATACAGGCACAATAAAGACATACCAGCCAAACCACTTCTCATGTTTCACTTCCAAAACAACAACACGAAGCTCTTGATAAAACCTGACACCACAGTAGTATGGCTCAGGCAATTAGTTGCCACCTTGTCACCCCAGGGGCTTGGATCAAAACTTAGGACAATCCAGATGGGATTTGTGGTGGACGAAGTGACACTGGGATAGGTTTCTCTCTGAGTACTTTACTTCTATCATCAATTATCATTCTGTATTCCATATTCATGTTCATTCATCTACTATGAATGCTTTATTATCTTTGTAAATGATAATGCTGCTGAATAAAACGCTTTATTAGATTTAGTGAGTGCACAGGAAGTTAGGTGGGAGAAAGGGGGCATGGTCAGAACAGGGGATTACAATTTTTTCTATGGAAATAATTTTGCCTGTTGTTTTATATGGGTGTGAAACAAGGTGCCATACTGAGGGCAGAACACAGGCTGAAGATGTCTGAGAATAGGGTGCTGAGGAGAATATTTGGGCCTGAGAGGGATGAGGTAACAGTGGAGTGGAGAAAACTACATAATGAAGAGCTTAACGATTTGTACTCCTCACACAATATTGTTTGGGTGACAAAATTGAGAACGATATGGATGGGGCATGTAGCAAGCACTGGGCAGAGGAGTGGTGTATACAGGGTTTTGGTGGGGAAACCTGAGCGAAAGAGACCACAAGGAAGACCCAGGCATAGATGGGAGGATAATATTAAGATGGATCTTCAGGAAGTGGAATGTGCGGGCATGGACTGGATCAATGTGGCTCAGGATAGGGACAGGTGGTGGGAACTTGTGAATGCAGTAATGAAACTTCAGGTTCCATAAAATGTGGGGAATTTCTTGACTAGCTGAGCTGGTTAGCTTCTCAAGGACTCTGCTCCATGGAGTGAGTGAGTGAGTGAGTGAGTAAGTAAGCAAGCAAGCAAATAAGTAAGTAAAGTAAGTAAATAAGTAATTAAGTAAAGTAAGTAAATAAGTAAGTAAGCAATTAAGTAAGTATGTAAATAAGTAAGTAATTAAGTAAGTAAATAAGTGGAATCTAAATTGAAAATTATCAGGGCAATTGCATTTGGATCATCACAACCCCTTGTTCAGCCTCTTCAGATGAATGCTGGTATAGTATACCTTGAAATACTCGTATATCATAACATCCTTCTTTGACAGCCTTTACAACTCATACATTCTCATTTTCCCACCTCATTTGATACTATATAACCCCTGGATCTGAAATACTGTCATTACATGCTCCAAAAAGTAGACGTATTATATCCATATAGTTGCATGAGAACTTTGTGATCAAACACTTCCAATTCATATGAAAAACCTCAGAAGAGAAAAAAGTACTAAAAGAGAAGTTTTTATTAGTACTGTCTCTTTTTCATGACTGTACAATTAACGGTACATATGTAACAGCATAAATATGGTAGTTAATTGCACAACTGAAGAGAGTATTACAATCCACCAATGAAGAAAATCAGAAATATACAGCAACATGAATTCTTAAATGTTCTTACAAAGGGCAGTGAGTGGAATATCATAGCACTATCATCATGCTGTAGCACTTGCACACAGTGTCGCCCGCCTTCGACCACCGAATGTTCCAAAAACTGTACGACTGCACCATTAAGTTATAGTTATATGATTACAGGTATAAAATGGTGCAGACTGACATGTTCAGATCATTTAATGTTGCAGTTTCAACTGCAAATGCTATCTAACAATGTATCAAATAAAAAAAAAAAAAGATCATGTAGGTTACAGGCAGGAACGTGAACATCATCAGTCAAACATTCATACGAAGATAGGAAACTGTGAATCTCACCCAGGACAGTTGCTATCCCAAATATAATATGAATCTGGTACATCTTTAACACAAATGCACAGCATTCTTGCTATACAAGTCTGCTCAGCCAAAAGTAAGGAAAGATCCAATGCAGGACTCACCTGTCAACTTTTCCCTCTGCACTGAGACTTGCAGAATGAACTCGGGCCTCAGATTCTTGCAACTGGCTATTCAGTTTGCTCACTGTAAGCAAGTATGATATAATAAGTTACAATGTAATACCTAAGTTCCCACACAGTGGGTGCTGCCAAAATTGTACATGAAAATTTGAACCTTAAATTTCAACTGTTCCTTCTTATTAGCCTGATCTCTAGAATGAAAAAAGTGCTTGTAATATCTTCAATGCATGTATGTGATGGTGTGTTCACATACAGAATTTCATGTGTGTGTACTGTCTAACTGGGATGGGATTGCTCTCAGGGCACTTTACAAATCTATTTTTAATTTGCAGCAGCCTGCAAGGTTATACTGGGTGCAGCACACAAACAATGATCCTCCTGAAAGTTTTGTCCTAACAGGTATAAAAGTAAACACAAATTATGAAAAATAATTTCTGAAAATACTGTAACTTATCTACTTTCACTTACCACAACAATATACAACCTGAAGTTGTCATTATAACTAAATGCAAAGAACTTTGTTCAGGTAACCAGATGTTTTGATCTTAAATGTACATTCCTGCTCTTCAATGGTCTCAATTCCTGTACTGCTATGCAAACATATTTATATTGTTTATAACTAAGATTCTTCCAACACTACGTATATTCTATTAGTATGTAAGTGACAATGTCTATATCCACAGGATTGTATCCTAATTTGGATTTATAGAATGCAAATAAATTACATTACATTACATAACTAGTTTCAGAGTGCAAAAATGATTACGGCCATTGCTGTTTTCTTCTCTGGCAAGTGTTTAATGCATCGATTAATCACTACGTGATACTGTGACAGAGTATCATAGGACAATATTCAAAAAGAATACAGACTTACACAACTTCTTATAATTGCATTATTTCCATACAGAGTATGTTCAGAAAAATCCAAAGAAAGAAAGGACACTTCATTAGTATACAACAAAAATCTGTTGTTTGGAACAGAGCTGACTGGGTCTGTATGCAGTGGTATAGAAAAGGCCCAGGCAGAGCCCACGGTGTGGGAGGCCCCAAACATAAACACATTAGATCTTGGCGTAACTTCACTAAAAACTGTAGCAGGCCCTTGATTATCAAGCCTTCCCATGCTACCATCTGTAGGCACATAACTATTAGCAAATCTCTGTCACTTGTCATACAGTCCCCAGTGACACAGAGGGAGACAATGTGCAAAATGTCTGGCTTTTGTGTAAACACATAGTTGATTACCTGAGAAAACTTGCACGGTCACATAACACAGATTTATATTCCAAAACATGATATACTCCTACAGACATAAAATTACTGAATTTTACACGGTAAATACACAGGTCTCAGTAAAGATAGCTTCCAAATGGTCAAGTATAGCAGATTTCCTGAAAATTAAGAACTACATACATAATCACTATCAAACAATTTTCTGACTATATGTACTACTATAACTTTTAAGCACATTCATGAGATTTACTGTGCACAAAAGTCAGGTATCAAATTCTTTTCTCACTGAAGAAGTCAATCACAACTTCAAGAGAACATATCTTAAGCCATGATGCAATTTCAACAACACAGCTGTGTCATATGACTTTCACAATGTGGTGTGCTGAGACATCCACAGGGATCAGAATAATCATACAGAAAAGGCGTTCTCAACTGTTTGGTTGGTGTACCACTAAATGAAATTTAACAATCGGTGTGCAACAAATATTGTTTGCACTTAAATAAAAAAGCTGAAATGGAAAGACTGGCTGACAACGGGGATGGGTTACAGAATGTTGCCAGCAATGCTGAATATTAGCAAGTAAATGTGGCTTATGCATTATTTTTTAAAACATTTATCCTTCCTCATGTTTCAGTTGTTTTTAAAGCTGTGTATGAGTAAACAATGGTTGGTGTACCAGTAGTGGTACATGTATCACAGTTGGAGAAATCATGGTACAGATTATGTATGTCAGAGATGCCAATTTGTGGTAATGAAAAATTATCACAACAAAAAGTGATGGGAGCTTTACTTTAGGATTGTACATTTTATATGTGTGCTCTCAGTTGTACCAATTTTCATTACCTGCCACTGCCAATGGGTGTATGCATCAATCAAACTGGCCACCAATTCTGATTATATGAAGCATCTCATAATGCATTCTCTATGCTATAATATGAGACTTGGCAGTGTCAGCATACACTATACTATAGCACAATACAGGCTGCCTGAAACAGATGGATTATACTTCCAAGACACTACTCCTGCACTTATTTTGAGGGACAACATACATTCCTACGAAAACATTTCATAATTTAATTTTAATTGATAAAACTAGAATGTACAGGCTTTACATGCACTTTATGCACATGCTCCATGACAACAAATCTCATACAAAAATAAATTAACAAAGTCTTTTTTCTCCTACCACCTGTTTCCAGAAGCTATTACAGGGTGTCAACCTCTGCAGAAGACTACAGTTTCTATATGCATTTTTAAGTTTGGAACTAGCATATTTTGATTAAACTGAATGCTAAGGAAACTTATGTGGTTGCTGGGACATGGTGAGGAATGGGATTATGGGGGAGGATTACTAGGAAGTTCTTGAAGGAATGAAGTATCAAAGACAATGGAGGGAAGGGACAACATATTAAGAACATGGAAAATTACAGGCCTCTTAGAACTCCAATTTAAATCAAGAGGGCAAGAAATATATGAATGGAAAGGAAAAGATGGCAATACAAGAGATCACAGGTTTATTACTCCATGATAAAGAATACAATGTAGTTTGGCTTGCTACCTTAAAGGATATGATAACTATGCAGAAACAGTGAAGAATATGTGTGATCTGGTAATTGTTTGAATTTCAGTAAACACTGACTATCATGAGTAAGGTTTGTGTGGGTTACTTCTTTGCTCCAGACAAATTCTGTAATAATACCTTACAACAAAATACAATCAAGTCCTTCAACATCCCCAAAAATACATCTCTCCATACTAGCTTATTTGGTATTATGTAACACAAACAGCTGATGCAGCAATATTAAATAAGGCACAAATAATATAAAATATGCATTCAGATTTTATAACAAACTTCATGTGTATTATTTAGTGTGATTGTGGAGTTGGGAGAGGATAGTATGTCTGCAGGCTGGATGATATGGGGTTTGATTTCTGCCAGTGGCAACAGATTTTTCTCTTCTACAAAAAATGTCCAGACCAGCTCTGGAGACTACCTAGCCTCCTATTCAATGGGCACCTGGGACTCTATCCCTGGGAGAAAAGCCAACAGTGCATGAAGTTCACAAACACCTCTGTCTATTGCTAAGGAAAAGAATGAGTGGCGTTATACCTCTCTCCCCCTTATATTAATTCATGGTATATAAGGACAACTTTGCCTTTGCCTTTACCTTTTCTGTTACTATGTAGTGTGATTAGTTTCCAGACTGGTCACAATTTGACACTACTACAGTTAGGGCACAACTCCTCTGCTATGTACAGTATTATCTGCTCAGGTTGGAAGGTCTGAAAATGTGACAGCTAAAAAATTGGTGCATCATCTGCTTACTCAAGAGCAGAGGTGAGCAAATCCCACATGCCTAGTCACTCGGGCGACTAAATTTTGTATGGTTGCGCCGAATATACATTTCATTATAATTATTATAGTTGTTTTCCTGAAATACAAGTATGTGCATCAATGCGCATGCCCTCGGCAGAAAGCGTCACCCAAAAAATTTGGGTCAACAGTACAGAACCTTCTTCAGATCACCCTTCTGGCACTTGGAATTTCGAGGTGGCTGCCAGATTTTTTGAAAATTTTGGACTCCTACTGACAAGCAAATGCAGAATCACGTCAGTGAGTGTTGACAGCTGCAGGAAAATGTTCACAGCCCTGCAATTCCTTTCACAGATTATCACAGGTGATGAACATAGATTTATGAGAATGACCCCAAATAAAGCAATAATCTCATCAGAACGGCCCATCACTTCTGTCCCCAAAGAAGGCCAGCTGTTTGGTGTGAAGGGCACGCTGACTGTTTTGCAACGTTTACGGAATTCAGTGACATGAATACATTTACACTTTGATGTTCTGTGGCACCTATGCAAAGACATGCACTAAAAATGCCCTATGAAGCAGCAAACTAGATGCTTGTTTCTTTGTTACAGAGACTCCAGCTCACCGCTTTTTGTGCAAGAATTTCTGGATAAAACTGGCTCTACTGTCGTTCTACTTCTTCTGACCTTCCCACACCTGACTTCCTCGTTTTATGATATTCAATTTGGGAATCGAGAGGATAAAATTAGACAGTATCATTACACTTCAACAACTCAAGAACAAGCACAAGCTGCATTTGAAAGAGTTCATGTCTACAAATACTTTCAATATGCGCAACTAATTTTAAGAGGCAGCAAGCAAGGAATAAGGGTAAATGCGATATCACAGAAAAATGTACATATCTGGAAATAGTATGATCACACCATGTACAGGTTGTATTTTACTCTTCTTTTAACATATCATCAAACCCAATTTATTTATATCCCATTTTAATAGTTCTCTCATCTATCTGTAGATCTCCTGAGTCTCTTACATTCAGGTTCTGTAACTAAAATCATTTTTATTTCTCATGTCTCTGAATGCATGCCGAATGTTCCACCTATCTTATCTTCCTCCATTAATGACCCAAATGATATTCAGTAAACAACAGAAGTTACAAAGCTCCTCAAATGCTATTTTCTCTAACCACCTGTTACTGCCTCTCTTGTAAGTCCAAATATTCTCTTAATACTATTACCAAACAGCCTATCTGTGGTCTGTCCTTAGAATGAGAGACAAAGTTTCACATCCACTACAGAGCTCCACTTAATGTAAAAGTCACAATATGAAGAAATGTCACAAATGAAACCTGTATAACACAATAATCTACATTTTGTGTCACATAATTGTTTGTTGTATGGTGTGCTGTTTTTGACTACATTAATGAAGGTGAATTTGTGTTTCATGCAAACTATGTAATCTACATACTGGAAGGGTATGAACCAAAATTAATGAACCAAACTTAACTTGCCAGACACATTTTAATGGAAACCCCGATATCAGATTTGAACAAAATTTGTCATATAATACTGAAAACTTGAAAATGAAACATGCAGACAGATGAAAAGCTCCCATGTACCACATGGCTTAACTGTGCACAGCCTGTGCAAAGAAAGAAGACATAATGAATGAGGAACATAACACCATGTAGCCTCCTGGTACTACAAGAATTCAGAAGGACCAAGTGGGTTGCCATCTGGATGCACAGGAAAGATGAAACAATACAGTGAAACCCCCATGTGAAGTTTCCTTGGCGAGCAGTGGTGTGAGCACTAAGCTAAGAAAAATCTTAAATCGAGAAAATTCAGCAGTGAGATTATTGACATAGGACCACTGAAATTGAGTGTCAAATGAAAGAAAACAGGTAGGAACATTAAATGGGGTTCCCACTGTGAGTGGGATTAGTACTGGTAATACATTATGTACAAAGAGTTCAATTTTATACAAACCAAACCACAGCCAATCTGCAGAAATTGAGAGTCCCTGTGATTTTTAAACATATGTAACTTAAGTCTATAACACCAATGAAAAATTCAGAGTAATTGCTTCCAGCTGGCAGGTGAACAGTCGAGCACGAACGACAAGGCGGAAGTATGACACAAGCACTGGGTGGTTATGTAAGCTCACCAGTACCTGATGTAATACTCATGCCTTGGCGCCCACCACAAGCATCAAGGCTCCATGCGAGGGGACATTCACTACCTGGTGCATGCAGCTAATTGTTCAAACCAAACCTGCAGTTCCTGTTCTTGCTGCTGCCAATCTTCTGCTCTACAATACCCAATGCACACAATGCATCCATGACCTGTTTTAGCACAATACAAGGATGTCTCATGCTGCAGAGAAATTTACAATTTTAATACTAAATGTTATTTCGGGCATGATGCAACCTAGTTTGACAGGTAGTTACCAAAGTTTCAGAGAAACTATGAATCATGACTAACAAGCTACAAAACATTGTACCACAGAATACATCACTCATTACCTCAAAACTCACATTTCATAATTTCTCAAACTTACTGCAGATAAATGAAAAGAATTAAATTTATAGATTCAGTACCAACATGGGCAAAACTTTAGTCATGTCTGATTGCATCTGCTGCATTCAAATGCAACTTCAGCATGAGAGAAGCCATAGTGTATCTGTCATAATAAGGAATAAATCTGTATAACAAATGCAAAAATAATCTTCAGTGAATGGATAAACATTAAAACAAACATTACAGTCAGAGTGCAGACAGCAGTAAACCCTAATGTAGCGAATGGATTAACTAGAAAATAAACTAACATAATGCAAGTTACAAATAAAAAAAAAATGTTAAATGCAGAAAAATGGAAATGAAACATAGATGGAAATAATTTTAACGACTTCCAAATTAGGCAGAATGGGAATTAAAGATGTAAGTGAATAACAATCATACACTATGAATACAAATGAATACACCTGCATGAATACAGCTGTAAACCAAATACAAACATTAATCCAAAAGAGGCGAAGACAGCAACAGAAAGGCCAGTTTTAAAATTACAGCTACTTCTCCCAAGTATAAGGGGATGACAGATACACAGCTGGTCAAGAAATGTACTGATATGGAAGTCGAGGTTCATTATGTTACTACAGCAACCCACAGTTTTAACTGTCTGAACAGCCAGTCAGCTAGAATTTATATTTTCACAGTTGATTTCTCTATGGTGCATAAGACAGACTGGCATTAAGTAGCTGCCATTCTTAAACCTATTTGCAGTATGTGAAACCCAACTATGCAGTGTAAGCATACCAAAGCAGACTTTAAAAAAAACCTACAAAAAAATATACACACCACTGAACAGATTACTGTCTCAAAGCATCTCTGCATTCCTGTTCTTGGTATTGTTAATTTTATATTTCAAAATTTCTTTAATTTAATTATATAAACTGAATTCAAAATCATATCCAATAAAGGGATGACAGAATGTAAAGGTTCTTACCATTTTAGTGATTACAACTGAACTGCCACATTCATTCCTATAATTTCAAAGTGAGCTCAGCATTATTCTGAAGGTACCTACACTCATACAACACATGCAGTTTCTTAAATAAAAATATCAATAATAAGATAATAGTGATAAATTATAAATGTGCAGAAGTCTCTGTTGCCTGCAAATAAAGCTTACATTGTTGTGATATCAACAACTACACTGACATTCACATCATAGGCTGCAGTGAAAGTATGAGTATTTTTATCTTCCTATATATAAATTATATTGGCATTTCTCAGCAGCTACTTCAAATTGTACTGAAGTATCACATCACACATGCATCTCAGTCATATAAAATGTGAATACAGATATGTGATAAGAAACCCTGTATGTGTATCATAATCCAAAACATCAAATAGTACACGTACAATATGAACTGATGATGTTCTAGAGTTCTGCTGAACCAGTATTATGTTGACCATTTTCCACTGTCTGCAGGATAATCCTTTGGCCAAAGGGGGGTGGGGGTGTTAATGGCAGCAATGAAGGCTTGTTGGGCAAAATGGCACTGACCAACTTCTTATGGGAAAAAACTGGGTTATGTGAAGTCTGATGCTAATGGACCCACCATTGCTTACGATATGTACATCTCTGAAGAGTAAGCAAAAGTCCCCCCCCCCCCACAATTAATTATTTTCAGTTACGTACAGTAAAAACCTATGTAGGCAAAACCACGATTGAGGGGGGGGGTTACTGTATAAAATTTTTGGAGCAGATTCTATTCCTATCTTCATGTCTGTGACTGGACATTCGTTGACATGCGGTGGTGGTGGTGGTAGTAATAGTCGTAGTAGTAGTAGTAGTAGTAGTAGTAGTAGTAGTAGTAGTAGTAGTAGTAGTCTGTCAACTTCAGAAACCAGCACACCGCAGACAATCATAACAACCACCATAACACTGCCTTACTTCTTCAGGTTCCTATGTCCTTTCTCTCAAATTTTCAAGGCATGAAAAAGCATTACACTGAACAGATGTTATGACCAGAGAGGAGGTGTTATACACACTAAAATAATAGAAGTCCTGCTCAATTTAAACTGTCAGTTTTAATTTTACAGAGGTCATCCCACTGTGTTTATGAACTTAAAACTAATTGTTACAGTTCTGTTAAACACAACCACATTTTTATTCAGGAATGACGACATGTTTTGGTCTAAAAAGACCATCTTCAGATCACCATTATAAAAACTTTAAAATAAGGTATAATACAGTGCAAATTATGCTTGTCATATACCTTATTTTAAAGTTTTTGTAATGGTGGCCTGAAGATGGTCTTATTAGACCAAAACATGTAGTCATTCCTGAATAAAAACGTGTTTGTGTTAGATGGAACTGTAACAATTTGTTTCAAATTTAATAGTTTTGCCAATTAAACCTAACATTACACATGCAGACTTTATCTGCAACTTAAGAGCCATGAAAGACTGCACTTATGTGGTTTGACACAAAAGGTAATGATAAATAAGGCAATATGAAAGTATCTCTGACATAGCTTTGGAGAATGAAAAGCTTCTACTATTTATCTCTTCTCCAAACCATAATATGCTTCTTGCATTCCTCAATCACATATATCTTTAAGCCTATGAAACTGCAGAGATACAATGAATAAAATATGAAAACAGGCTCAAAGAATGTGAAAAACTAGTTGCCAAGTGGTTTAAAAGTGAGATAGTATAATTCTCATGCCCAAGCACCATGCCATGAAAAGGTATGTGGGGAAGAGTACGTAAAGTCAAAAATTTTATAGCACTTAGCAGTGCAGATGGGAGTGAGTGGGCAGCTTTACACTCCAAGTTAGAACAGCAGCCCTGGTACCACCAGATAAGGCTGGGTGAGTCGCAGAGATAAAACAGAACATTTCCAGCCTTGCAGGAAACAAACCAAAACCATCTAGCCACACACTTCACTAACTCAACTATTCCATATCATAGGTAAACACAGTATTTCTTTAAATAATAAATTAAAAAAGATTATATGTTTGGTCTACAAAGTATTTTGTATTCAGATACAAACACTGATTCTCTTAAACTACTGTCTACAAGTGGCAAAACAGAACTATAATATCTATTCTCTGGAACCCTCAACACATGTTGATCCTATGCTCCAATATATACTATTAAATTCAGAACACATTTGTACACATGCAGTATAAAAGCCTGCAACATTCCTCATTATGAGGCAACAGGACAGTCAATATGTTCACAAGTGCAACTCACAAACTCGTGCATAAATATGCATATCTATTAGTACCTGACAATTATGTTAATGGAAGAAACTGTGGGAAATGAAAAATCACTGTTGTGGAATGAACAAACTAAATGCAGTATATGGCACAAGTCTCTCACACTCTCATGACTCTGACTTATTTGCATGCCCACACAGCACTATTATGGCACTAATTATTTGATGTTGCTTCAAATACTTGGTAGCACTGTTGGAAAACAGTCCCCACATTATCAACACAACATAACCTTGACCAAACACTACACTATCTGTGTCTAGCTTCACAGCAAGTAACAATGAATGGTACTGAGGTGATTAAAACTGCAGCCACAGAATGTATGGGTATATAATGTAAAATGACGTTAGTTAAAAAAAAATATGATGCTTTTCTGTTTCCAACTTTCTCCAAGGAGAGGAAAGACAAGGGTTCCATAAGTACTGGCACAGAAAAAAAGTGAAAAATAGAAAGATTTGCTAAACAAATGTTTGGGTTTCTCAAACTGTCTACCAAAAACCTCATAAGGAATGAACGGATATTGAACTTGGACATTATTTAGAGGGACCTCCAAGTATACAAATTGATATAATTGACAGGGATCTCCAAATATGCAGCCTGGTATTACGTACAGAGTTCTCCAAGTATACAGCTTAACATTATTTCAAAGATAACTTTCAACTATGTTACAATTTTAAGAACTTACAGTTGTGTCTTACAACCCCAACCATAAAACTGCAAATATGAACAGCAAAGATGCCCTACTTTTTCATGATACACAATCATCCACTGCACACAATAATGTTACTCAGGAAAACTCCAAAGAAGTATCTAAATTACCAAACATCTACGTATCAAAAATATATCATGGCACACATCACAAGCTATCACTTATTTACACGTGGAACTTCTTACAAATAAAACACACTAGCAACTTTGATTCAGCAATATAATTACTCTAAGATCACAATGGTCTCATATTTGCCAAGATACCCAAACCTACGGGTACACGTTACGTGTCTTTCACATCATGTATCATCAATATCAGAATCTCTGTAAAAAAAATGTTTCCATTAAATTCGTTATTTAGAAATGTAGTCCATATGAGGCTTCATGTATCCTTTCTGATTTGAGTTTCAATTGTCTCATGAGAAACAACAAATTCACTGTTTTGTAAAGAGTTGGGGGGAAAAAGTGTTTATGTCCAAAATAAACTACAAGCCCAATAGGTGATGTGTTAAGAACCACACCACCATTAAATATGTTAATCACACAAGTTAATTTCATTGCATCCATTTTTCTCTTATTAAGAAACAGCATGTAAGTGAGGAGGGTTACACCATCTCCAATCACAAACAGAACACAATAAATTTTGATAAAAGTCCAGAATAATTCCAGAATTCTATTAACCATATGCAATCAAGTCCTGTTAAGCTTTGTGATCAACAATAATGTGTCACTTAAATGGGAGCTGATAATAAGTCTTGGCTGTACTACTAAACTCTGTTCAGCTTCAAAGCCACAAATATGGGAAATGCTTCCATTTTGTGAAGGAAGAAGGAAAAGATCACATAGCTAGTGTGTAAACACCTGCACTTAAGTGTATGGTCAATGATAAACTTTCCTCCTTAAGTGGCTTCTTATACCCAATATTAATAAAATCAAGTTACAGTCAACTGTGCAAACTGATCTGCCAATTCTGAAATTCATACAAAATAACCTGGGCTCAGTAGAGTGCTGTATGTCAAATATATGGACCCTAAGACAGGCAGTACAGTGAACTAGAAACCAGTTCTACGAATGCAGAGAGTTAAGGTTGGAGTGCCTTGCATCAGACGTGAGTCGGCTGTGAGGCCACACGTGAAACCCCACATGGCAATCTGAGTTAGTACACATCACTCACAGTTACCACATGAGATTACACCAGCAGCACCATCACACACTTTGTAATATGCTGGAAATGAACACCACACCTCCCAAATTCAGATAAAAGATAGCTCTTTTTGTGATACAGTGTTGATCTGCAAAGTCTGTGTGTTATGTCCTTTTGATTTATGGCTGGTTGATGATGTAGGGATTAAAAAGAAAATACCTGCTCTAGCTGAATCTTTCCCAATTATTTTGGAGGAAGTGGTAACCAGAAAATGCCGTATCATTAGAGCCGTGCAAAGAAGTGTCTATTACTAAGCACACCTTCATCTAATAGCATTTATCCTGGGCCTCAAATTTAAAAATATAGCTTGACAACTTGGTATCTTCAAGGACATCACAGAAATACTATCTCATTTATGTGGTCTTGTGATAATGAAACTGCATTCTAGCAACAACATGAAGTGAAAGATTTGTGGAAGGTGGATGACAGTCCTGTGACCTACACAATATACACAAGATACTTCCATCTGCACATTGCAGTGTTTGTGGAGGAGGGGGAAAAATAAGATGTTGGTCTAAAAATTAAGAAATTCTTTCACCCATTTGTGTCACACAGGCACAGGAACCGTATAATTAGCGAGAAAAACACAGATTGAACAAAAGTGTTATGCCAACAATTAGCTAGATAAATTTCACAACAGATATGAATGTGAAAATTATGTTGGTGTTCACCCTCTTCCAAGGTACATTAACATGTCCTACACTATGGGATGTAAATCTACCATCACCACTATATGCTTATCTCTCTCACAATTACTTTTAACCACTCACAAGTACCTGTCTTACAGCATATTAAAAAATAAACACAAAAATGTTTTACTGCAGTAAGTAACCTGAAGATGAAGTAAATTTAAATTTAAAAAATATTCTGTATATCACTACAGTTCACTACAACCTTGTCACATCTGACACAATATGACTAATGCAAATGAAATACCCAGCTACCAATAGCTGCTACCCTGAAACCTACGTAGGCTGGAAACTGATGCCTATCCTTACCATTGGTCAACCTCAACTCCTACTCAACCTACAACAATAAATTTTGTAACTACCTCTCTGATATTGGAACACATTATAATACACTTTCTCAAGACGGATCGACATATAGGCTTTGTGTTACAGCTGAGAACAAAATTTTGGGGCAAATTATGCATAGTTTTGTGTAGTAACAACTCAAGTCACATTCCATTCCAAGGTTAGGTAAATATGAAGTTTTGTTCCTAATGACATTATTACACTTAGAAGTACTGAATTTATGCCACTGTTTGGGTCCAGTGAATGATATTAGTTCTTTCAACAGGAGCAAACACAGTAGGTGTCACTTTATTTTTTTTATGAGGTAACAGAAACAGAGGTCCAGTGATGAGAATTCTAGAAAATAGACAGACAGACATTCAACAATCCTACACATATTCCAGCCCTTGGCAATAAGGGGAAGTGAGTGATCAGATAACCCTTTGATGTGCCACACCCTGTTCATTCAAAATCCAATATTAAAGCATTATAACACATATCTTAAATTACTGACAGTGTTAAATCCTTGACCTGCAGCACCACATACTGTACAATGTGAGATGGAAAGCATACTTGTTAAAGTAAGCATTACTTTACAATGTCTTCCTCAGCAATAAAGTACTGATGCTGTGAAATGACAGGCAGTTTCATGGCTGCAGACCAGTTAATTCATTACACCACTACTGTGATGGACACTGCCATATTGTCTGGGGGTATATTTTATATAAACAGCACTTTAGAATTAGATCCTCTCCTCTCTTCTTCAGGTGACTAAAAGTTATACTAATAGCCATTTGTAACTGTCTATATTTTCAATGTGTGTGACAACAGTCGGGACCAAATGCACAAAACTACAAACAGCAAACCCACAATCTAACACCTGCAAAACATTGCCATTGTTTACAGAAATATGTATTACTATCAATACAATAAATAACCTGAAGATGAGAATACAACCACCTCCTAAAACATCATGTATATCATATTTAAAATAATGGATGACATCCATTATAACTTTCATGTCAGAGGGGGAATGTAATATACAAAATCGTGCAATTGGTGGCCATACTTAAAAAAAAAAAAAAAATTTCAAATTATGAAAGACTAACCACGCACAAATCGACACTCTTTATGTTAGTGCACTAATAATGTGATCAGTTCAAGAACTGATCAACACACAGATATGATCAACTTTACAAGTTTCATTGTACAATAGAGCAAATATCATAATGAGACTGCTGCACCTGTTACCATGTCCTTGGCAGGGATGTGCTAGTATACGTAACGCAGTTACAACAAGCAGCTGCTTACTGCAATGTCTTTTGTTCACATGCAGGCATGCTTGTACTCTTCCAACACACAAGCAGTGATAACAACAGAACAACCGTCCAGTTGAAATTGCCGGATAAAAGCCTGATATCAGCAAGCAGCCTGGGTAACGTTATTCATGCACCCCCAGAATTACCAGCTGATATTTGACCATAAACCGGCTATTCACCGTTCTACCAATGGCATCCCTTGGGAGCCTCACATTGCTACATACATGCCACAATTCAGTAACAACTTGACCAATAATTGGAAGGTAAATACAGCTGTATCTAAAATTAAGAAGGATAAGGACGTAACACATATGTATTTGGAAGATTTTAATTACCTTAAAAAATCTGAATTTGTACTAAAATAAATTGAATGGAATTTTCATTCATGTTCCATGTTCAATTTGTACTATTAAACGAATGTCACAAACACATTTCTTATATAACTAACACATAACACGATACATAATTTATTACATTTACAAATTCCTCAATTGGAGGCAGGGATCAAGGATATATCAATACCGCCTTCACTTATAAGCGAAATGGATCCTGTTCGAGAAGTTTACACTGCAACTGCTAAAATACAGACGATCTACAAACACCCCAAACCTCAGAATGAGACCACAATTCACACCCATACAAAAATCACAGGGAAAGGTATAATTTAATGTAATTTAACTTAAATGGCTACAGAGGTTTTCACCAAAAGTTTTTAAAAAAATTTATGTTCATGCAAAAAACTGATACTTGTAAGAGTCCTGTAAAAAAAAATGCCCACTCCACGGTTGTCCAAAGCATACAAGATGGTAAAGTATACAATATAAACTTAACAGGCACATTTTGCAGAAGATTCTATTGTACATCCTAAGACATTTAATGCAATAAACTAAAATATTTTATGCGCAATATGTATTTATGAACTCTCTCTCTCTCTCTCTCTCTCTCTCTCACACACACACACACACACACACACACACATCTACAATAGCACAGGGGCACTGATGATGAGGTGGATAGACACTGGAAACTCTGACATAACAAGTCTAGGTTTCAAGGTTGGTAAAGGCTGTTGGAATTCTAATACCACCCACATTAAGTGAAGTCAAACAGTACACATCAAATAAACATACCCACAAACTTAAAAATTTATTTTGGCGGGAGGATTCTTCATTATGTTACTGGTGAAATAATAGCCAATGGTAATCTCTCCATGTGTGTGTGTGTGTGTGTGTGTGTGTGTGTGTGTGTGTGTGTGTGTGTGTGTGTGTGTGTGTGTGGAGAACCAATGTCAACCGTTTGATACCCTGCATGCGTAAGGAATATCACTGTTGACTCTTGAATATATAAGGGAATATACACCAGTTAATAATTAGTGTTAATAAATTTTGTTTACTAATATGGCATCTAGATATCTGTTACGAATTACGGAGAAAAATGCAGTGGGAATGAAACATGTCTCATTCTTCTCTACGGCTTTTGTTTGAAACATTTTTGCTGCTATAAGCATTCAATAAATTACTCTCAAAATAAGAGCTAAAATGTGCACTGGTGCACACTGAAAACACCTTGTTCCCCCCCCCCCCATTTTTAACCAAAACTGGAATATGTTGACAAAATTCCATAAAAGTTGTTCAGTTTCTCAAGGGTTTTCACACCTAGAATCAAACAAATGGATGGACCTATCTGAATACCCAGTCCCCAGGACTATGAATGCACCTTGAAACAGTCCCACCAATTGTGACAACATAACAACATACTGTATGTACTTTACTGCTGAAAAATAAAGCATTTTTAGTATAAACATTCCATGACTGCATGATGAATTAATTCACGAAGATTGCATATGTAACAGAAATAATAAACTGCTAAAATGAAAGCATACAATAATATGTTCATACTGTCAGCTTGTTTCTCAAAGCATGCAACTTCAAACGAGAGAGGCAGCATATCACAAGCATTACAAAATACAGCAGAAACAAGAGAAAATCATAATACACGGAGAGCAATCAACATACAGTACTTTGCTGTGTAATATGTAACTGACTGCACCAGTTCAAATACTACCCTGGACCACTGCTCACAATTTTTGTGCTGGTAAACATCTACAACATAAACAAAGGTATTACTCACGTCCTCAATTACGTGAAACACATATATGGAATTAAAATTTAATATCTCAGTTCTGGCAATGGATTGAATAATTTAAACTTAATAAAATACTTAAAGTGTTATGTTTCATCACCAGAATACAAGAGGGGAAAAAAATATAAAAATAACTTATAAATGCTGTGAAGATGTGCCAAAAGTTCTAATATCTGGTGAATGACAGTGTCAAAAATTACACTAATGGACAAACATAAAATGCGACTACATGTCTGCAAATGCTTCCACCTCTCAGTTCAGAATATTCTGCCTTCCATCTGCTTCCCTTATATTGTGAAGATTAAAATACAGAAACCCATAATTTTACCTGTTGTTTCATATGGCTACTTGGGAAGCACATGAATTACCTAACTATAAGAACAGGGTGCTCAGAAAAATATCTGGGCTTTAGAGAGGAAGTAACAGAAGGCTGAAAGAAACTGCATTATGAGGAAGTGGGACCTGGCGCTCTTGCAGACAAGAGAAATGCATACAAAAGTTTGGACAGAAAATGAGCCCCCCCCCCAAAAAAAAAACACTTGGGAGACCAACATTAAAACAGATCTTAAGAGATACAAAATGCAATTATGTGGTTTCTCTAGCTCAGGATAATGACAAGTAGTTGTGAACATGGCACTGAACCTTCAGGTTACACACAATGCTGGGGATTCTCTTGACGATATAGGTAGCTACAAACTTCTCACGAAGGACTTAGCTCCGTGAAGCTAGTATTCCTGCGTTCCCAAAATGAAATGTCTTATTTGGAACTGTGCAAATGTCACACAGCTGTAATTGAAACGGCTGTGCTCTAGCGGCCTCAACAGTAGTGTCTGGTAACAAAGTCAACATGCTCTATACACTCAGTAAGTAGTATTGTGACATACCCTTCTCCTAGGTCTATACATGTACAAACAAGCTGTCACAAGTGTAACAGACAGTATGGCACAAACTTTGATGCTAAACAGTGAAGGTAGCCACGCTTGTAATAGCAAATACACACAGTCTCCCTCAGAAAAAATCAGGGATACTACAACACTGTTTGCAGTGGTCCTGTGGTACTATTTGGCAGCAGTTCTATGAAATTATTTTAATTTCATGACAGAGTCACCTGAATTAGTTCTTGTTTCACTCCAATTATCTGAATTCAACAAACACAATGGATTTCAATTAACAGAACTAGTATACAGTTGATCCTTACCTTCTTCCTTGAGACCAGCAATTATTTCCGACTTTTTATCCAGTTGCTCTCCGAGTCGAGCAGCAGCATTCAGGCCTTCTTTTGCTTCTGATAACTGAAACTATAAACCAAAGGTACATAAATAAATAAATAAATAAATAAGCAAATATATAAATGTACATACAGGGTCTTACTTTATGTCACAACTATCATTTGTCACTTCATGTTGGTAATCAGTAGTTCTGTGTGTGTGTGTGTGTGTGTGTGGGGGGGGGGTGTTGGCTGAGTGGGTTATGTTAATAAATAAGCAGACAGGAAGTGGCTATAAACATATGTCTTATAATTAACAATGATCCTATTAGATGCCAGATGGTGTCATTGGAATTTTTCATTGACATAATCCTTCTGATTGCACTATGGCCCTGGGGTTGACTCAGCCTCTAACAGAAATGAGTACCAGGAGAATTTCCTGGGGATAAAGGCGGCCAGTGTGTAAGGCTTACAACCTTACCACCATCCTGTGCCGTTGTCATGTAATCTGAGAACCTTAACTTCCTGGAACCCTCTGGGCCACTCCAGGCCTGTAACAGGGCTGCTTTACCTTTTACCTATTAAATGACATCACATTACTCCCTATTAAAGACACGTCAGAACAAATGGGTACGAATGTGCAAGACTGTTGTGCCAAATATTGTATTGTTAAAAGTCAATACCTGGCAGTCTAGCTATGATGCTGATTCACACGATAATACTTAATTGCATTCACGGACGTTGTCTGTAATGTGCCTTACAGAAAGCCATTAGTCTCATCACAAAGTCCACTTTAGATGTAGATATGTTCTCAACGATAATACATAAAATCATTTAAAATGGATAAAATAAAATTCCTCAAGACAGTTTCGTTGGGATTGTAATAAGAAAAACATTCAGTCAATGTCAAGTTTCTTAAAGTGTATAGATGGAAGTGACAGTTGTTTCTTGCACTTGCATTTTAAACTGCAAATCAAACTGCATGGTTCTGCTTTTCACAGAAATGTGTCAGCAACCTTTATGAAATATTTTCACATGGCAATAATTATGCATTGTATATGGATGGGTATGAAATTTAGTAAAGGGTTCTTACTTTGAGTGCAGTTACTTCTGCACACAGTTCATCATGGCGCTGCTGTGCTCCCTGTAGCTGCTGCTGCAGCCTCTCTGTTGCCAACTGTATCTCCCTTTCTTTATCTGCCAACATAAGCAACTACAATTACATATTTTACACACATCTGTACCCCATGGCATATCATCAAATATGTTCCAGTTTTTATAATAATCCTTTCATGTTAGTGATAGCACCCGTTTGTCCTGGAATTAATGTATCCTCACATACCACCACCCAAACAATTAAAAGAGAATATAAAACACAAGTCATACTGTAGCATTATTATACATTATAAAGCTTTACATCTCTTCATCAGAAAGCAACATGTTTTGTGAGATGCCATGTAGAATCTCACAAAGTAAACAGACTGCCAAACCATGAGAGACGAGAAAGCATGTCACTTTTCAAAATGCATTGCAAATGGAGTACAAAGAATTAAAACAAGCATGTTAAACATCTAATAGTCCTGACAGCATCCACAGAAACAGTAATTCTAACTAGTTTTTAAATTAACTCCATTAACTACATAATACAAGCTGGGTTGACAATTTTCACATCACACTTAAATTATACAGGAATCATACCCACAAATACCTGCAAGATTATTGTTCAATTGAGAAAATGGATACAAATTTCAGTGTTGGACATTAGTCAGCAATTTGCAGGAGCAGAACACTGGCATAATCCTGCAGAAAAAAGCCCAAGAGTAAATTTCAGAGCTCTAGAGGACAATTCTGTACGGTTTTCTTCTCCAATCCATTTTCCAAGAAATAAACACATCTTCCTAAAAATACTACACATGATTATGATACTAGAACACCAACTAATGCTTGGAGCAGGGACCCTCATGAGCAGTTAACACGCCTGGCTAGTCAAGAAATTCCCTACACTGTATGGAACTGAAAGGTTCATTATCATGTTCACAGCAGCCCAACATACATAGAGCCAGATTAATCCACTCATGCCCTACCATCCTGTTTATTTAAGACTCAATTAATATCATCCTCCCATCTATGGCCAGGTCTACCACTTAGTCACTTTTCTTCAGGTCTTCCCACCAGTAACTGTCCCATGTGTGTCACATATCATGCCAGTCTCATCCTACTCGATTACAACATTCTAATGACATATTGCGAGCAGTGTAAATCACAGATCCTCTCATCACACCATTTTCTCCAGCTTCCTATTACATTCTCCCCTTTGGGTCCAAATTCTTCTTAGTGCCCTCTACTCAAACATCTTCAGTCTATAACAGTACCTAAACATGACAGACCAAGTTTCATATGCATACCAAAATATTTTAAGCTCTAAATTTTTTGACTGTGATAGGAAAACTAAATTAATACCTAACTTACAAAACAAAACTTCTTGACTTCCTGTTCTAGCGTAACTAATCTAACCTCCACAAGATAGGTCTTGTGGTGAAGGGGGACAACTTACAAGTACACACTGCATAATATCCTCTGTCTGGAAGTAATGTACCCTCAGTCCATCTGCATGTGACAGCAAATCTGGTCTCTCTCTCAAATTCACAGAAACATGAGGTCCCATCACAGACTAAACATACAAATGATAAATTTAGACTTCACAAGATCTGACCTTTCTGAAATTGCTCCAGCACAATCTGCAGGTTGCACAGTGCTGCCGAGTGATGGTGAATTTGATCCTCAGCAGCTGACAGTTTCAGCTGGATTTCATCCCTCTGTTGAGCTATAAGTCGAGCCTGGCCCTGCAGGGACTCCACATGTTGATTGGCTCTAATACTGACAGACAATAGCAATAAAAACTTAGTACAGTATTACCTAAATCTGTTGGCTGAGTACCCTTTTGGTACCATATGGCAGAGGACCCCAGTAAGGAAATGGAAGTGCTAAAAATCGCTATGAAAATACTTAACATTTTGCTTCACAAGTACAGAATCATAAAACAAGATCTTGGTTTTAAAGCTGAATATCTTGTTTTCTTTATGACATATAATCGTGTGACTATGCTACAGAATGGATAATCTTGGGTTCCATTCCTTGTGTAGGAAGGAGTTTTCTCTGATTCAAAACATCCAGATTGGCTGTGGAGCCCGCCTAGCCTCCTCTTCAAATGTCTTTCCCTCGGGACAAAGCAACTGGAACATTCAGCTGACCACTCACCTCCACCATGTGCTGCGATTGAGAATAAGTAGAGCTATACCTCTTCATACCCTATATGACTTCATTGTGTGGACAGGGGTAACTTTGCCTTTTTGCCTATTTACATTTAATAATGCAGACTGAATGTTCATAAGTCTGAAGGTTTTTCATTACCTGTCTGCTGCACATGTTCACGTAAATACACACTGGACTCATGGTAGCGTTAAACTGTGTGCCTGATGCAGTCAGCAATATGGCATCCGTAAAGAAGAAATATATAAATTTTCGTTCACAACATACGTATTGCCAGTTGCTCAGTGACAAGTTACAACATTGTCTGAGCCTAAATAAGGCCATCATCAAGTATCACAATATAAATCCTGCTATCAATAGTTTGTATATTACTTCCTTATGTATGTATCAGAATGGGATGTACAGGGTGCGGCAGAAAGAACTCCCCTATTTGAGAAGCGAATAAATTCAAAACCAAAGAAGATACAGCAAATGTTTTTCTATTTCTGGAAAGAACACAGAATGCCGTTTTACATCAACG
>Ga0123357_10001126_pt1 | contig 27769 bp, 19 predicted proteins | sample TergutEmb28metaG_FD_89873 | JGI IMG/M metagenome (GOLD analysis project Ga0123357, IMG submission 89873) | Embiratermes neotenicus P4 segment gut microbial communities from Petit-Saut dam, French Guiana - Emb289 P4 | ecosystem: Host-associated > Arthropoda: Insects > Digestive system > Gut ...
GACGCTCGCGGGGATGCCGTGCTCGGCGCAGCGCACCCGCACCTTGTGACCTGTTGCTGTCGACCCCGTGAATACGCACGCGTCGATGCCGCTGTCGATGAGCATCTCGCCGACCTCGCCGGCACCGTGTACGACGCCGATGAGCCCCTCGGGGAGCACCGCCGCGAGGTGGCCCAAGAACCAATCGGCGGAGCGAGGCGCGTGCTCGCTCGGTTTGACGACGATGCCGTTGCCGGTCAGAAGGGCCGGATATACCGAGCGGTACAAGCCGGCCACAGGAAAGTTCCAGGGCGCGATGATGCCAACGACGCCGCGCGGGACCATCTCGACCTCGGCGGACTTGTTCGGAAACTTGAGCGGACTGAGGCTTACCCGCCGCCTCAGGCCAGCGTCTTTGATGACGTCGACCCAGGCGTTCAGCACATCGAGGTGTCCGAGCGCTTCGTTGAATTCGCCCTCGCTCTCGAGCTTGCCAATCTCTTGGCGCACCAAAGCGACGATCGTGGTCTTATCGCGCAGCATCGCCTTGGCGGCGGTGCGCAGGAGGCTCACGCGGTCAGCAAAACTGCGCTCGCGCCACTGCACCGAGGCGCGACGTGCCAGAGTCACGGCCTGGCGAATATCGATCATGTTCATCATGCGTTGACCCGCTGAGAAGCCGGTGGCCCCGTGCGTGGAGCCGTGAGGAGGTGAAGCACGGCCGGAAGGAGGATGAGCGCGCTGAGCACGCAGGCGATTTCTCCCGCGATCGCGAGCTTGCCGAACGATTGTAGTGCCTGGTTGTCGGCGATGAGCAGCGAGCCGTAGCCGACAACGGTGGTGAAGCTGCAGAGGGATACTGCGCCGAGGTGGAGCTTCACCGCGCTCGTCACGTCGCCGCCAAGGAGGCGCGAGCGATCGTAGATGTTGAACGGGTACTCCGACCCGATACCGAACGTGATCGGGAGCGCGATGAAGTTCAAAAAGTTGAGCCTCAGGCCGAGGAGCGTTGCGAAGCCAAGGGTCCATACGACGCCGAGGACCAGGCTGAGGATGACGGAGAAGACTCCACGGCGGGACGCCGTCGCAACGACGATGACGCAGAGGACGGCAGCGAACGACACTCCCGTGGCGAGTGGACCGTCACGCTCGAGCGAGCGGATCATCTCCGCGAACACGGTGAAGCGGCTCGCCGTGTCGACGCGCGTGCCGTCAGGGAGCGTAATCCCATCGACGGTCGCGGCGAGTCGGAGCAGGACGTGGCCATCGTTGGTCGAAACCCCGGGCCGGAAGTCGACGTAAAAAGGCGTGCCGAGCGTCCCGTCTTTCTCCTCGAAGCGGCGCCGAAGCGACGACGGCAGATCCTTTGGAGCCAGGGCGCCGAGCGTCTCCGGCGGGATCATCTCGCGGAGGTTCTTTGCGTCTTCTTCGGCCATGCGCGAGAGGACGCGCGGGGTGATTCGTTCGCGGATCCGCGTGAGGACTTCGAGCTTCTCCTGCTGTACCTCGGGCGTCCCGGGTAGGTAATCCCAGATCGTAATCACCTCTTGAATGAGCGGGCCCTTCGGGTCGGCCGCGTCGTTCGCGAGGATGCGTTCCTTCACTTGGAGCACCTGCTCCGGCTTGTCCGCCAGGATGAGCGCCCCTTCGAGGTTCTTCCTGCCTCGGACGATGGCGTCAGCCTTCGCGGTCCACTGGAAGGCGCCCGTCGTCCGCGCGCCCTTCGAGCCGAGTTTGTCGAAGTCGTATTCCCACGGATCGCGGAGGAACGCCGGCAGTCGCCACGCGGCGGCGAGCGTGACGAGCGCGGCCACGGTGACGATCGGCCGGCGCCAGCGCGCGGTAGCGTCCCCGACGAAGCGCGAGACGACGCCACGGCTCCCATCCTCCGCGACATGCGGCGGCGCGGGCCGCATCCACTGGGGGAGCCGAGCCTGGATCCACTCGACGACGACGATGAGCGCGGGCAAGCATGGGATCATCGAGATCCAGACGAGCAGCATTCCGAAGAAGCCGATGGTCCCGAACTGACTGAAGCCGCGGAACCGCGTGACGGTCAGCGATCCGTACGCGATGCTGGCGACCGACGCGCCGACGAGCTCCGCGCGGAAGGCATTCCAAACAGCCTCTCGCCGCGCGACGTCCGGGGGCATCCCGCGAGCGCGGAACTCGCGGTACCGGGAGTAGAGGACGATCGGATAGTTGACGCCGTTGCCCAGGATGATCGCGCCGAGGAACGCGCCGGACGAGTTGACGTACCCGTATCGCGCCGTAGCGAACGCGTACGCGCAACCGACACCAAAGAGGGGCGGGAAGAGCACGAGGGGAATGGCCCAGAGCGAGCCGTAGAACCAGACGATCCCGGCGAGGATCAGGATCGTCGCGACGCCCGTTGCCACGATGGCCTCCCCGATCAGCGCGTCCTTCTCCGCCTTGGCGTTCGGGATGTCGCCGCCGAGGCCCACCTTCATCGCAGGGTGGAAGGACGGCGGATCGAGCGAATCGACGAGCCCGTGGACGCGCGCCAGGAGGGCGTCATCGCTCGCGTCGCCCATCCCGGCGCCGTTCGAGACGATCCAGAGGGCGATCTGCGTTCCATCGGAGCTCGCGAGGTATCCCGTGGGGAAGCTATCCTGCTCGTCGGCGCGCGCCTTCCACTTCGCGCGATACTTCTCCATCCCGAGCGACGACTCGGGGCGGGCTTCTCCGCTTTCCAGATCCTCGACGAGGCCGCTCTGGATCGCGATCTGGTGGTCGAGGGTCGCGTCCGCCTCCTCCAGCTCCTTCAGATCGGCGTAAAGCCACTTGTTTGCTTCGAAAAACGCACGCGCTTCTTTCGTCCCACTCTCGACGAACGCTATCGACTCGGGCCCCCCACATCGATCGACGCATGTTCGGTTGCCGACGCACGCCGCGAGGCAGCGCTGCCGCTCATTCATCGTCTTGCGGAGCGCATCGGTCAACGCGTCGACGAAGCGCTCGTTCGCTTGGCGATCCGGCGACTCGCAGACGACGGTGATCGTCGCCCGCCCTCCGGCTCGCTGAAGGCGATGCTCGAACGCCTTGAAGCCTGGGCTGTCGCGAGGGAGCAGCTCCATCACGTCGGATCGGACTTCCAACTTCGATGCGTACGCCCAGCACGCGCCGAAAATCGCGATTGCGACGGCGAGCACGGCCAACGGCGACCGCCCGCCGAGGTTGACCAACGCAAAGACGAGGTCTCGAACGCGATCTCTCAACGGGACAGGGGATAGCACCGCGAACCGCGAATCCGGAATCAGTTTCCTATCACCCCGCGCGAACTCAAAATATCACAGTTTCGTGTTGCTCGACGTCGCTGAGCCCTTCACGTCGGTCGGCTCGAGCTTTTTGTTCGTGGTGCCGACGCCAAGCTGGCCGGAACTGTTCCAGCCGCAGCACGTGACACCGCCCTCGGTCGTTAGCGCGCATGTGTGGAGGTGACCCATGGACTGGTGAAGTCGAGGTGCGAGTGCGGTGTGGTCCTTGGAATGCTTGCCGCCGCTGTGACGGGCTGCGGGAATCATCGCGTCAAATCGAAAGCAGGCTATTCGACGATCATCCGATCGCCTCTGCCACGACCAAACGTCTCCGGCGCGTACATCTCTTCGGCCTTCGAAGGCGGAACTACGTAGACACCGGGAGTCGTGGCTTTCGCAACATACGTGTAGTCCCACACGCCATCCCAAAGCAGCGACGCGAAGGCCTCCACGCGCTCATCTCGCATGTTCTGGTGTTCGTACCAGGTGCGGTTCCAATACCAATATCGGCCGAGGCGGCCTTTCTGCGTATCGATCTCCTTCGGATCCGTTGGGATAGTGCCCGTTACAGCGAGCGCAGGATTCAACACTTCGAGTCCCGCAGGCAACGAATCGACGAGTGCAACATGATAGCGGCGCGACGTTGTAACCATCGACACGCGCACGCGAACTTTCGCACCGATCTTGACGCGCCACGTGCCGTCAGCGTCGCGCGTGACGTCGTTCGCGCTGTCCGCACCCTCGTAGATGCGTGAGACGACGAAGCCGTGATCGGCCGGCGGGAGCTTGAGATCCGTGGGCGCGTACTGCATGCCGATGCGGTAGTAGAGCCGGCCCGGCCCATTCTTGTCGACGACGAGGTTCTGCATGCCTTTCATCTCGCCTGAGGTCCCGCCGCAGGCGGGCCGACCTGCGCCGAAGGCGCCGCAATTGACGAGCCATTGCATCGGCACGTCGATGTTGCTCGAATCGGTCGTGCGCCCTTTGAAGGCGTGTTCACCCGCGAATCTGTCGCCGAGCCACACGCGGGCGACGAAGTCCGGTGAGATCTTTTCGTAGACATGGAAATACCGATCGAGTGCAAGCAAAATAAATGCATTTTCTTGCGTATTGCTCCATCGCCCTGCTTTGCGATGATCGAGTAGGCCTTTGACGAGTTTTGGAATGAGGCTCGACGAGGGTTCGTCGCCAATCATCGACTCGAGCAAAATGCCGTCGGCGCGCCGGTCGGAGTGAAGCAATACCCAGTTCGAGTCTTCATAGCCGCTTACGAAATGCGCCGCTCCGGCGGTTTCCACCGCGCGATTCTTCACGTGCGTGCGAATGGCATGGCTCTCCGCGACGCTGCTCTTGTCGTCGGAAATCGTTGGCCAAATCCAACCGATTGCCTCGATGGGTAGTTTGCCCGCGCCGCCGGCTTCCACGATAAGCTTTTTGGCACGCGCTGGATCGGCGTCGCCCATAAGCTTTCGCACGTAAATTGAATAGGCAATGATCGCCCGTCGCGCGTCGACCGAATACCACGCAGGAATATTCGATTCGATCGCGCGAAGATACCCCAGCGCACGCCTCATCATCGATGGATCGGGCTCGTAGCCTTTGTCTTTCGCGCGCACCAGGGCATGTGCAACATGCAACGAAACGTACGGCCACGGCTGCTCTTGCCAGAGGCCCCAGCCGCCGGAGCGGTGCTGCGTGCGCTTGAGTTTGTCGAGATCGGATCTCATGGATAGGGCGATCTGTTCGGGCGACGGCATGCCTTCGGCCTTGAACGCCGTGAGCACATCGCGAAGTGCCGCAACCGCGAGAACACGCGATGCAACCTGTTCGTTGCATTCGAACGGATACTTCGTGAGATAAAGAAATGCGTCCGTGAGCGCGGAAAGTTGCGTCGAGCTCGTCGAGATTTCGAGCCCGCCGAATTGTGGAAACACGCCCGCTGGCATTTTCACAGGCTGCGCAATCGCGCCATTGTCGATCTCTCCATACGTGGCGAACGCCTCGGTCGTTGCAGGTGTGTAGACAGGCAGCTCGACTTCGCTCGCATCGGAGAACCCCGCCGAGGCCACGCCGATCTGAAAGCGCGCTTTGCCAGATTTTACCGTGCTCGTGGCGAAACGCACCTCCACGCGCTCGTTTGGAGGAACGGTGACGCGCTTGGCCGATGGCTCTTCGATGGTTGCATTCGCGGCGCGCACGACAACGCCAACATCCGCGGCACGATCGGTTTGGTTCTGCACCACAATCGGCAGCTCGAAGCGATCGCCGAAGTTGAGAAACCGCGGTGCGCTCGGGCGCACCATCAGCGGAAGGCGTGCGGTAATCGTGGACTCGTTCGAACCGAAATTGCGTTCGCCGGCCGATGCAACCGCCATCACGCGGTAGCGCGTGAGGTTGTCCGGTAGCTTGAACGGCACGGTAGCTTTGCCCGCGGCGTCCGTGCGAACGCGCGGCGCGAAGAGTGCGAGCGGCGCGAAGTCGGTCCGAACTTGGATGGGCGTTGTGCTCTTTTCGGCGAGCGATTCGCCGGCGGGCGGTGCTGGCGCAATGGGCGCAGGTGCCGCCGCTCGGTCCATCATCGGCGCTCTCGCTCTCATGACCTTGGCGCTACCGGTGCCGAACGCATCACGAATGTCGTCGCCCCAGGCATTGCCGTTGGCTCGTTGCTCGACAAGCGGACCGAGGTTCGCAAAATCTGGATCGGCGAGGAGAATCTTGTCGCGCATGCCGACGTCGTTCACATCGGCCAGTCGATTCATGTAAAATACACTTACAGGGTCAGGCGTCTTGTACCCCGACAGCGCCAGGATTGCTTCGTCGGCGACCACGAGCGCAACTTGGGCGTTGTTGACGGCGCGGCCCGCAGCGTCTTTCACCTCGACGTCGATCGCCGTTGAAGAACCGGGCTCCGTCATGGGCGCTCTCGCCTTGGCCGTCACAGCGAGCGTACGAGAGACAGGCAGCACATTCGCGTCGATTTTCCCGCTCGCATATGCGGGGCGCTTCGGCAACTTCTCGTCGGGGTTGCCCGCGCTGTTCTCGCGCAAGGCAGCACCAACGAGATCGACACGCATCTCGACGTTCGGCACCATGCTCTCGTCGAGCTTCACCGAGAGCACTTGGGATGCGGCGCGCATGGTGAAGCGCTCAATGTGTACGATGCCTTGACGGCGCACTGTGAGCACACCTTCGGCCGGTGTGAATGGCGCGAAAACGAGCAGCTCGGCGGCCTCGCCTGGCTTGTATTCTTTCTTGTCTGCGATCACGGTGACTTTGTCGCGATCGAGGGCGCGACTCTTGGGCATGTCCTTGCCCATGACCCAAAGCGTGGTGGCTGTCTGGTTCTTGCGTCCCTCTGCGTCGGTTACGATCGCGGTGATACGCCACTGTCCGCCTTCCGTCGGCTTGATTGCGCAATGCACGGGTTCGTTCTCGCCCGCAGAGCCGCTCGTCACGTTGCACGTTTGAACGTCGACTTCCTCGTCTTTGAAGTCTTTGCCATGTTGCACGGATTCGATACGCGCGGCACGAACCGCGATGGGGCGCCCGGAAAGCGCTTTGCCATCGATGTCGGCTGCAAGGAGCGAAAAATCGACGGGATCGCCGGCGCGAGCGAAGTTCTTCGCGAGCCGCACGCCAACGTATGCCGATGCAGGATGCACGAGCATGGTCGTGCGGCCCGCCCACTCTTGGCGATTCACATCTGTCACCTGCCCGACGAGATCGAGACTCATTGGATACGACGGCTCGAGTGCATCGAAGTCGAAACGAATGCGATGAATGCCCTGCGGGTTCGTGACCGAAGACCACGTCTCCGTCTTCGTGTCGTCTGGTTTTTGCGACCACCACCAGTAGCCGCGTTCCTCAGGACCGAAGTGGTAGTCGCTACGATTTGGCGGAGTGAACGACGACGTCTTGCGCGTCACCGACCAATTGACCGGCGCCGAAGCAAGCCCACCGCCCGCGTAGTACGAAGCCGTGACGGTGGCGACCGCATGCTCGCCAACGAAATGGGGGCCTTCGGTTGTCTTCGCCGTGACCTCGAACTCGGGTCGGCGAAACTCCTGCACCTCGAACGAGTGTTGGAACATCATGTTCGAGAAAGTGACGGCGGGAAGCATCAATTCGACATGGGCTTTGCCGGTGTTCGCGTTGCCGGGAAGCTTGAAAGCGAGATCGAACGAACCTTGATCGTCGAGCGTGGCGTCGCCCTTGCCAATCTCGGCACCGCGCGGATCGACCACACGAAAAAGCACTTTCTGATTCGCAATGCCGTCAATGGCAGCGAGGTCGCCGCCGCGCGAGAGGATCGCGCGGCGCACCCAGCCCTTCACGTGGACTTCTTCGCTTGGCTTGTACATGCCGCGATCGTCGAAGACGAACCAGCGCACATCGTCTGACCGCGGGCTATTTACATAGGCAATAAAATGTTCGGGCACGATCACAACATCTTTGCCCTTCGTTGCGACGACCACGCTGCCTGGTTTGTCTGAGAGCAGAACGCGTGCGAGACCGTTGTGCGTTTTGCCCGATGTTCCTACGTCGAGGACAGACACGTTCGCATCCTCGATAGGCGCGCCGTCTTCGAGGTTCGTCACCCAACCCGTGATGGCATCGTTCTCGACAAAGGCTGAAAGACCAAGTTTGGTCGATTGTACCCAGACATGCAGTTCTGGCCTGCGTCGGTCCGGCATTGCGCGAGTGGGTTCGACGATGACGAGCGCGTGTCCGAATCCCGACGAGAGCGCCGGCGCGAGATCCATCGCAGTGGATACAAGTTCGTCGGGTGCGCTCTTGGGCGAGATCACCTTGTCGACGACGAGCCTCCCCGGCGGCGCGATCTTGCGGGGTCGCTCCCACTCATTGGAAAAGCGCATGTATTTTTCATAATCTGCAGGTCCGACCGCGTAGATGCGCGTGCGCAGCGACGGCTCGTTGATCGAATAGACCGTGTACTGTCTGGGAGAAGCCGGATCCAAAACCACCATTGGTTTCTCGGCACCGAACAGCATCGGCTCTGCGGAGCCAACGTTGAACGACGCCGTAGCGTCTTTGGCCATCGTCTGGCCATGCATGTCGGTGAGTGCACGGCTGATCGTCACCGTGTACTTTGTGCGGCCTTTGGTTCGCCCGCGGATGGTCATGTAGTTGCCGCGAACTTCGACCTTCATGCCCGGGATCGCGGGCGTGACCGTCACCATCGACGTGTCGAAGTGCGCGAGATCGATTTGGTTCGAGAAGCCGATGTCGAAACTTTGAAGTGGTCGGCAGCCCCAGTCGCAGTGCGCGCCGGCCACTTCGAGCGGTCCGAAGGTGCTGAACTCGAAACGCTGGGCTTTCGTCGTTTCCCGCGGTCCCTCGGTGCCTTTCGCACCGGCTTTGACTTGCACCGTGTAATGCGTCGCCACGACAAGCTTCGAGATCGGCTTGAATGCCAGCCAGCGGCCGCTTTCGGCTTGCGCTGCAAGCCTTCGAACGGTTTCGTCCGCGTCAACTTCGTCGTCCGTTGCTAGGCGCACTGGAGCGACGCCCCCGTGGCTCGTAAGCTCAATATTGGCGAGCACTGTGGCCGGATCGATCGCCTGATCGAATGCAGCAAAGATCACAGGTTCGAGCGGCTGAGAATTCTCCGACGGCCAGTGGCTCGTCATCGTTGGAGGCGGAGTCGCGAACGTCCAGCGCACCGGCTTCGCAAGCACTTCGCCGTTCGCCGCCTTCGTGCCAGCAGGCACTTCCGCCACGAACTCGGTCGCCATTGGAAAACGTTTCGTGGTTTGCGGCGTCTTCGGCGCTGCCCGGCCGCCTTGCGGCGGGACCTCAGGTTGGAACATCACCGTTTGCGTTCCGAGCCAACGCCACTTTCCTGCTGGCTCGGGTGTGAGCACGACGGGCGGTTTGGTTTTCGCGATTTCATCCACCGATGTCACCGGGATCATCGGTTGCGAGAAGGTCACGGTCAGTTGCGGGGCGAGATCCACCGGCCCTTCAGGCGCGTGGCGCTCGACTGTGAGCGGACCTCGCGCGGGCACGTTGGCGGGCGGAGGTGCTTCGGGTGGAGGGAATGCCTCGCGAATGGTTTTGCCCGTACGCGGCGCAGGAATGGGCTTGTCGCGCATCGCGAAGTCTTTGGTGTCGTCGGGCTTTTCGGCGAGCGCAGGCAACCGAGCGAGCAGGCGCTCCTTGTCGGCTTTGCCGAGCGGAGTGGACGGCGCAGAAGCTGTACGCGCGCCGCGATCCGCCTCTTCATCTGCGTTGCTGATTCGGAATCCAAGTCCCGATTTCGACAGTCGCACGACAAGCTGGGCTCGGGTTTGGGATGCTTCTTGAGGTGGTTCGGGCATTTTTGGCATTTTTGATGGGTGGTTGCCTGGGCACCCAAGAGCCGCGAACGCAAAAGAAAAAACCAAGGCGAGCACGCTTCGGTTCATGAGCGAGATGTCTCCACGATTGGAAGCCAGCTTACCGATGATTTGATGACAAAAGAGGGAATCCGAGCGCCTCACGCTGCGCGTAATATGCCTCGGCAACTCCCTTGGCAATCGCTCGAACGCGGCCAATGAACCGCGCACGCTCGGTAACACCAATGGCGCCGCGCGCGTCGAGCACATTGAACTGGTGCGCGGCCTTCACGACGAAATCGTAAGCAGGTAGCACAAGTTTTTTCTTCGGATCGTCCGAGAGCGCCAAAAGGCGCTTAGCCTCTTTTTCGTAAGTGTCGAACGCCGACAGGTGAGCCAAAATGTCGGCTTGCTCAAAGTTGTACGTTGACCATTCCCACTCGGCGCGCTTGAACACTTCGCCGTACGTCACACCGGGAGCCCACGCAATGTCATACATGCTCTCGACGTCTTGCAGATACATCGCGATGCGCTCGAGTCCGTAGGTGAGCTCGCCCGAGACCGGACGGCAATCGATGCCACCCACCTGCTGAAAATAGGTAAATTGACTAATTTCGAGTCCGTCAATCCACACTTGCCAGCCAAGCCCCCACGCGCCGAGCGTCGGCGATTCCCAATCATCTTCCACGAAGCGTACGTCGTGCTCTTCGGGACGAGTGCCAATGGCAAGAAGTGATTCGAGGTATTGATCTTGGATATCGAGTGGCGATGGTTTGAGAATGACTTGAAACTGATGGAATTGCTGGGCGCGATTCGGATTGTCGCCGTAGCGACCGTCGGTGGGGCGGCGCGAAGGCTCGACGAACGCGACGTTCCATGGCTCAGGACCAATGGCGCGAAGGAACGTGGCCGGATTGTAGGTTCCGGCGCCAACTTCCGAGTTGTAAGGCTGAACGAGCAAGCAGCCGCGCTTGGTCCAAAACGATTGAAGCGCGAGAATGAGATCCTGAAAATACATCGCAAGAAGCCTTGCTACCACGTTCGCCGCCTGACGCGTATGCGCTAGGTGGTTTGTATAGCGTAAGATTGTGCTTTATTCGCGTGCGATGGAGTGTGACACCCCGACCATTACGCTTACGCTAAAGCAGCTGCATCGCGAGCTCGACGCATGCAGCATGTGCCCGAAAATGCAGCGGCCAGTGGTGCATGGACCGCCGGTGCCCACCAAGGTTTTTCTCGTCGGGCAAGCGCCTGGTCCGCACGAGGGCAAGGCGGGCAAACCGTTTGCGTGGACGGCTGGCAAAACCATGTTTCGCTGGTTCGAAGGTTCGATGGGCATTACGGAAGACGAGTTTCGTGCACGCATTTACATGGCGGCCGTTGCGCGCTGCTTTCCCGGCAAAGCAAGTGGTGGTGGTGATCGCAAGCCCGACGCCGACGAAATTGCTCGATGCCGCACATTTCTCGAACGCGAGGTGGCAGCGCTAAAGCCTGCACTCGTTTTGCCCGTAGGCACGCTTGCCATTGGCGAAGTGCTTGGCGAGCGCGCGGCTCGGCAAAAGCTCAATGCCATGGTCGGACAGAGTTTTCGCGTGATGTGGCATCGCGTTGAAGTCGATGTCGTTCCGCTGCCGCATCCGAGTGGAGCCTCGCCTTGGCACCGAATCGAGCCTGGCAAAACATTACTTGGCAAAGCGCTTAGCCTTGTCGCCCATCACCCTGCCATGCGCGCCACACTCACAAGACCGCTTTCAAGTTGACGCGAGGTCGAGGCGGGGCCGAGGAGCGGACCGGAACAGCCTGCTGCGGCTTTGAGGACCGCACCGCAGGCCCTAACGAAGAGATCGCGTCAACTTGAAAGCGGGCTAACGGACAATGAGCTTCATGATGACGGCCGCGAGCACCGCACCAATGATGAGGAACGAAGCCGCCACGGCGACAAGTAGCCCGAACGAGGGTCGCCCGGTGGAGGGCGAAAATGGAGGCAGCGGGGTCGACGTGTTCGCCGGCTGCAAGGCGGCAGGCACCTGCGTGTCCCCCGTCACGAGCGCAGACGGGACGACCGTCGCCGACATGACTTGTTGCGGGGCTGCATCGTCGGTACTTGCGTTGGCAGCAGGCAACGCCGTGGCTCCGTGAAGCACGGCAGCGAGCGCATCGGCGAATTGTGCAGCTGACGCAAATCGATCTTCAGGCCTTTTCTGAAGGGCCTTGCCAAGCGCTGTCCAAAGAAGCGGCGGAAACGTTCTGCCCGAAACGCGCTCACTAATTGGTATTGGCGCCTGCGTTTGGTGAAGGTGGATATACTCGAGTGGGGTTTTTGCCTGAAATGGCAATCGGCCGGTGAGTATTTCGTAGAGAATGACGGCAAGCGAGTAGATATCGCTTGCGCTGGTGAGAGTTTTGCCGCGCGCCTGCTCGGGACTCATGAACTCCGGCGTGCCGAAAACCATGCCCTCGTGCGTGAGAATGACCGACCCAGGGGCCATTTCGCGCTCGGAGACTTTCGCGAGCCCGAAGTCGAGCACTTTCGCGAAATCGCGAATGCCGCCTTGCTGATTGAGAAAGATATTTTCCGGCTTGAGATCGCGATGAACGATTCCAGCCCGGTGTGCTTCCTCGAGCGCGTGACAAACCTGGATAAGAATGGGCAGCGCGCGCTCAATCGTCATGGGCCCTTCGGTGCGGAGTGTTTGGTGAAGGTTTTTGCCCTCGAGCAGCTCCATGACGATGTAGAGCGATCCGTCGTCGAGCTCGCCGTACATGTACACCTTCACCGTGTTTGGATGGGTGAGATGGCTCATGGCGCGCGCTTCGCGGCGAAAGCGCGAGACGAGATCTTTGCGGGCTACAAGCTTCGGATGGAGGATTTTGACCGCCACCATTCGATCGACGGCGGGTTGCCTTGCTTTGTAAACGGCGCCCATGCCGCCCGAACCAATTTTCTGTATGATTCGGAATTCGCCGTTCAGGATATCGCGGCCGATGAATGGATCCGGCGGGCCAGCAGCCATTGAACAAAAACTGATATCACGAATCAACGCCGCGTCGGACTCCACTATGGCGGCGCCCACTTGCGTTGAGCCCGAAATTCCGTGGCTCACGCTCCGCTTCTTTCGAGAGCCACGGCCTTCGGGCTCAACGGAGCCCGACGTGTGCGCATCGCCATTGGACTTTTAAATCAGCGCAACTGGGTTGCGCTGTAGCCCGGAACGAAGTTCCTGTCGTGCTAAGTCAGATCGAGTGAGCGAGATCGTTCTGTCGTCGAACTTGGTTGCTGCTCGAGGGTTTCGACATGGATTTTCAACGCGAAAGGGCGGCGTGAGCAAGCCGCCCTTTGACAGCCTCGACTTTGCCATCGATCGCGATCGCGAAGGCCGTTGCGAAAACCAAAGGCGCCTCAGCGCGGCCATTGACATAGACGAAACGAAGATTCACCAAGCGCGGCAAGTGCACGGGCGCACCGTTGTCGTTGCCAACGGCAATGTCGAGGGCATGCTCGAAGAGCACGCCGACGCCATCGTTGCCGAACCTTCAAGCTTGCATGCCGTGGGCGTTCGCGTGGCCGATTGCGGGCCGGTGCTCGTGGCCGACACCGCGAGCGGACGCGTTGCAGCATTACACGCGGGTTGGCGAGGCATTGTCGCGGGTGTTGTGTCAGCAGCGATAAACCATCTTTTGTCGAAGAATGGTGCGGGGAGCACTCGAGATTTCATCGCCGCCATCGGACCTTGCATTGGCGCGTGCTGCTTCGAAGTTGGCGAAGATGTAGCCGCACAAATCGCGCTAGTATCGGCTCCCGAAGTGGTTGTCCGTCGCGATGGCGCGCGCGACAAAGCATGGGTCGATCTGCGTCGCGTAATTCGTTGGCAGCTCCGCGCTGCGGGCATGCTCGACGAGGCGATCGACGATGTCCCTGGGTGCTCGCAATCGGCCTGCACGCGATGTTGCGCAGAGCTGTTTTACTCGTATCGCCGCGATGGCGATGCCGCCGGGCGGCACCTCGCTGTGATTGCAGCACGTTAGACCGGCTCCGCTGATGGGTCCCCTAGCAGCGCGCCCGTGAAACGCGTGCGAAGATAAAAACCTCGAGGCACTGTGGCAATGGCCTCGCCTTCCCTACCCCACGCGAGGGTGCGGATGCGCCCATGCGCGGCCTTCGGGCGAACTTGTAGCCATCGCCCGAAGTGCGCCGTGAGCTGTTCGATACGCCCCACACCGACGAGACCGACGACCTCGTCGAAATCATTGCGCAATACATCTTCTTGCGCCTTCGTGGGTGACCAAAGCAGCGGCGACGCGACGCGGCGCGCTCGCCACGATGCGCCCTGTTTCGCAATGAGAGGAACGAAGAGCACGCGCGAGAGTTTCGCTCGCACCCATGAACTTTCCCATTCTTGCTCATCGGCGCGAGCGAGCGAAAGCGTGCACACGTAGGTGGATTCGATTGGCATACCGCGATCGTCGACAGGAATCGTTTTCAGCTCGATGCCGAGATTAGGAAAATCATGCACCTTGCCGCTGCCGGTGGCGCCAAGCGCGCGCTCGACGATGCCGCCGGGCATACCCTTGGTGCGCACCGCAGACCCCAACGCGGCAACACCGAGTGCGGCCGCAAGGACGCCGATTTCCATGCCGCAAAGTGCACGTGCGCGCGCCAAAAGCTCGCCTGGAGACGTTGGCGGCAACGGCCTGGGATGCACAAGGATCAATTTGTCAGCCTCGGCGCGCGACAGCAAGGTGCAAGGACCCAGACGGCTTTCAAGCTGAGTCGGGTAGCCCCGGGGATTGTGCTCCGGGGCGTGCGGCTAGAACGCGACGGGGAAGTCGACGAAAATGATGTTGAACGGAGCCCGATTAGGATTGTCCGCGGGGAGCAATCCCACAGACATAGGCTTGTCGAGAGGCCGAATGTACGCAACACCTGGCCGGGCGACAACGGTATCGGAGAAAGCAATCTTGGTGCGCAAACCGATGGCTCCGGTGAGCTGATCTTGCTTTGCGGGGTCTGCTGTGGTGGTTTGGTTACTGCCCAGCCATCGCTGATAACGTAGTTCGACGCTGGCGGTGAGCGCGGGCAAAATTGCGTAGCCAACGTGTGCGGCGCCCGACGAATTCCAGCGAGTGTTATCGAGTTCGTAAGCACTGCCGCGTGTTCGCTTGAGGAACACGATCGTTCCTTCTACCTGCAGCGTCAAGCCATGTTGAATGTACGCGAAACCTACGCCTGCCATGGGCGTGACGAACGTGACCCCAAAGAGCGCATTGTCGAACGCCGAACGAGAGTAGACGGCGTTGCCTGCCGAAATATATTCCTTTGACTTTGTCGGTCCGCCGCCGGAACCCATAGGAATGTTCGTTCCCACAAAGATGGGCAAACGCATCCCTTCTCCGAGCGAAGGCGTGTACATGAGAGCAAATACAGGGTTGTAAAAAGCACTCACATTTTCCGCATTCTTTATCGCATCGTACAAATACGATACTTTCGCCAAGACCGCCAAATCCGGAACTATCTTATAGCCTGCAGAGAGCACCGTAGGAACGCTTACGCCGTGGTCGTGCATGGCAATGGCCGCGTCGAGGCGAACGAACGTTGCGGCCTTGGCACCCCGAAGGCTCCACGGCATCGAATACGGCGGCGGTTTTGGCTCGCCGGTGGGAGGGGAGCGTTCTGGCGCCGGTGCCATCGGTTCCGTCTGCGCAGCAGCCTGCGCGGTCGGTGCGCAGACGATAGCCAAAATGCTCGACGCAAGGAGTCTTGCTCTCATAATAGAATCCTTTCTATGGAATTTAAAGAGGGACGGCGCCCGCTTGTGCGATTTGGAATCGAACATGGCCCTAGCGATGCAAGCCAATAAGCAGACGCAGAAAACCGCTCGCGATGCCCCTTCAGGATACGGCAACGCCCGCCGAGACCATGCCCAAACGAAGAAATTAAGATATCTCGAGATTGATAAGCGATGCAACCGAAATATTGACAATGCATTGCGCCAAATACCGGCGCATAGCGTTATCGACCGGCCGGTCGGTCGATAACGCTATGCGCCTCGAAGTGACCCTCTGAAATCTCGGGCTTCTGCGTCTCGATGTGCTTCTGTCATACCTCATCGGTTGCAGTCCCGCTCGACGCCACGCCAGTCCCGCGCACGCCCTCCCCGCGGGCCCCCTTCCGCGCCGTCGTGGCGCACCATCGCGTTCCATCGAAAGCGGTTGCCCTTGCACCAAGTATCGCAGGCGTCCTATGCCCGATCTTCATCATGATGCATGGAGCGCTCGAAGACATCGCGGAAGCGGTTGGCAAAACCCCCATCGTCCGCCTCAACCACGTGACCGAAGGCTTACCGCCTGGCATCGAAATCTACGTGAAGTGCGAGTTTCTAAACCCCGGCGGCAGCCATAAAGATCGCCTCGCGTGGAATCTTCTTCGCCGCGCCGAAGAAGCCGGCCTCGCGCCGGGTGGCACCATCGTCGAGGCAACGAGCGGAAACACCGGCTCCTCGCTGGCGATGTTTGCCGCCATTCGCGGATACAAATGCGTTTTCGTCATGCCGGACAAAATGAGCATCGAGAAGGTTTCTTACCTTCGGGCATTCGGTGCAAAAGTTGTCATATGCCCTACGGCTGTCGATGCAGACGACCCGCGCAGCTATTACAAAGTGGCGCGCCGCATTGCGAATGATACGCCGAATTCATTTTATGCAAACCAATACCATAATCCCGCAAACCCCGAAGCACACTATTTGTGGACGGGGCCTGAAATATGGAAGCAAACGAAAGGCGATCTCGACGTGTTCGTGGCCGGGCTAGGCACGGGCGGCACCGTGAGTGGTACCGGCAAGTACCTCAAAGAGAAAAAGTCGGATATCAAAATTGTTGGTGTCGACCCCGTGGGTTCGCTCTATTACGATTTCGTCAAAACCGGCCGCATTACGAAATCGTTTTCGTACCAAGTGGAAGGCATTGGCGAAGATTTTTTTCCGACCACGATGAACTTGAAGATTTTGGACGACATCGTCCGTGTGGACGACAGAGAATGCTTTCGCATGACGCGCGACATGACGCGCTTCGAGGGCCTTTTCGTCGGAGGGTCGGGCGGTGCAGCCGTTGCGGGGGCCATGAAATGGGCGAAAACCCAAAAAGGCCCTCTCAAAATCCTTGTGCTGCTTTGCGATGCGGGCGGCAAATATGTCTCGAAAATTTTCAACGACGACTGGATGCGCGACAACGGCTTTCTTGATGACGCACCGGGTGTTGGAACGGTTTCTGACATTCTGCAAATGCGCGGCAAACACAAAATCGTGACAACGACATCGAATGCAAAAGTCAAAGACGTCATTGCCACGCTCAAAGAACTTGGCATCAGCCAGTTGCCGGTCGTCGACAACGGCAAGCTTCTTGGCGCCGTAGACGAAGTGGACCTGCTTCGCCATTTGGTTTCAGGCTCGCGCTCGGCGGATTCAACGATCAAAGATCTCGTTGAAAGCGACTACGCAACAGTAACGCCCGACACGAAACTTGAACTGTTGCAAGGCGTGCTCGCCGAAGGGCGCGCGGCCATCGTCACCTCGGGCGACGCCGCCATTGGCATTGTGACGAAGATTGACGTTATCGATTACTTGGCTGCAAAAACGAGCGATTCGTTTGTGCCAGCCAAGAAAATCGCAAAGATGAATCGTGAGAAACCCTCCAAGAAACATGGAAAAACCAAAGGAAACAGGTAGGGGCGTATGGCCATACGCCCCTACGAAATTCGTGGTTGTGTAGGGGCGCGATTCATCGCGCCCTCGAGATCGGCAGATCGGCCAATGGTATGAATTCCAAAATGCCGCGTAGGGCGCCATGAATGGGCGCCCCTACAACGCAGCAAACACCTCGGCGGCGGCGGCAATGGTCGCATCCACGTCGGCTTCGGTGTGTGCGGCGCTGAGGAATGCCGCTTCGAATTGCGAGGGCGGCCAATACTGACCGCGCTCGAGCATGCCCTGGTGCCATTGGCCAAAGCGCGCCGTGTCGCTGCGCACGGCATCGCCGAACGACCGCACCGGCCCCTTGGTGAAAAAAAGCGTGATCATCGAACCAACACGCTGCACGCATGCATTCACACCGCTCTTTTTCGTGGCCTCGGTAAGCCCCCTTTCGAGGCGCGCGCCAAGGGCTTCGAGCTTTCCGTAAACTTCGTCATTGAGACAATCGAGCTGCGCGAGTGCAGCACTCACAGCAACCGGATTGCCGCTCAGCGTGCCTGCTTGGTAAACGGGGCCAAGCGGTGCAACTTTTTCCATGATCGCACGTCGGCCCCCAAAAACAGCCAAGGGCATGCCGCCTCCAACCACCTTTCCGAGACATGTCATGTCGGGGCGAACGCCGGCGCGCGCTTGCATACCGCCGCGTGCAACGCGACAGCCCGTCATGACCTCGTCGAAGATCGACACGGCGCCGTGATTTTTGCACAAGCGCACAATGGCTTCGAGAAAGCCAGGCTCCGGAGGCACAACGCCCATGTTGCCAACGACCGGCTCCACGATGACGGCAGCAATTTCCGACCCCCGCGCCTGAAACAGCGCCTCGAGCGCCGCCCTGTCGTTGTACGCAAGCGTGATGGTGTTCTTCGCTGCTGCCGCAGGCACACCGGCCGAATCAGGCACGCCGTAGGTGAGCGCACCCGAACCAGCTTTCACAAGCAGCATGTCGGCGTGGCCGTGGTAGCAGCACTCGAACTTGACGATCGCCTCGCGCTCCGTAAATCCTCGCGCAACCCGGAGCGCTGCCATACATGCTTCGGTACCACTGGAAACTGCACGCATCATTTCGATCGATGGGTAAAGATCGATGATCTTCTCGGCGTAGCGGACTTCGAGCTCGGTTGGCGCCCCAAAGCTAGTGCCACGGTTCGCAGCCTCGGCGATGGCCGAAGTGATGGCCGGGTGTGCATGTCCGAGAATCAGGGGCCCCCAAGAGCCCACGTAATCAGTGTATCTTACACCATTTTCGCCATACAAATACGCGCCGTGGCCGCGCGCGACGAAAACAGGCTTGCCACCCACGGATCGAAAGGCACGCACCGGGCTGTTGACACCGCCTGGAATGACGCGCTCGGCACGCGCAAGAAGCATGGCACTCTTCGAATCAATATCCATCATGATGGATCAAAAGGATACAGGCATTGCAGTCTAGAGACCATGAAATGCGCAGATGAGACCGCTTTCAAGTTGACGCGAGTTCAAGGGGCGGCGAGGACCGGACCGCAGCCGCCAACGACGAAATCGCGTCAAATCGAAAGCGGTCTATAGGAGTTTGTCGAGACGGGAGGTAATGGTCTCGATGGCGCGCACGCGTGCGAGGTGCTTGTCATTCGCCTCGATGATCGTCCACGGCGCCGACTCGGTGCTCGTGCGGTCAATCATTTCGCTTGCCGCGTCGACATAATCGTCCCATCGCTTTCGGTTGCGCCAGTCTTCAGGCGTAATCTTATATTGCTTGAAGGCCGTGGTTTCACGTTCTTTGAAGCGCTTTAGCTGCTCGTCTTTCGTAATGGCAAGCCAAAGCTTCACGACGATGATGCCGTGGTCGACGAGCTCCTCTTCGAACTCGTTGATCTCGGTGTAAGCGCGCATCCACGCCGCCTCTTCTGCCAGCCCTTCCACGCGCTCGACGAGCACGCGACCGTACCACGAGCGATCGTAGATAACGAAGCGGCCTCGCGGGGGCAGATGCCGCCAGAAGCGCCAGAGATACGGGTGCGCCTTCTCTTCGTCGGTTGGCGCCGCAATGGGGATGACCGAGTAGATGCGCGTGTCGAGCGCGCTCGTTATGCGCCGGATGGCGCCGCCTTTGCCCGCCGCGTCGACGCCCTCGAAAACAACGACCACGGCATGATCTTTCATTTTCGGTGAGCGAACGCGATGCGCGAGCTCGCCTTGCACGAGTTGAATCTTGGTCGCGTATTTTGCTTTCGACAATCGCTCTTTGAAGGGGAGATCTCGCAAGAGGCGTGCGGTGTCGACGGTTTGCACGAGCGGCGCCATCACGGCTTTTGCTTTGGCACTCGCCGCCTCCGCAATTTCTTTTTTGGGGGTGCGCTTGGCTGCACGCTCGACTTGCCGAGCGGCCTCGAGATGACGGCAAAGTGCACCCAAAACGGCATTGCCAACCGTGATCGAGCAGTAGTTTGGGTCCGAGCCGTCGATGACATTCCACGGCGCTTCCCCGGTGCTCGTGTCGCGAAGCACTCGCTCGCTCACCTTGCGATAACGATTGTATTGCGCATGTTTCTCCCAATCAAGCTTTGTTACGCGCCACGCCGTGAGCTTGTTCTTCTCGAGTGACGCGAGCCGCTTTTTCTGTTGCTTCTTCGACAAGTGAAACCAAAGCTTGAGCAGCGGCGCGTTCTCGTCGACCAGCATGCGCTCGAAGCGACGAATTCGCTCGATGTCTTTGCCGAGTTCGGCCTCACCGGTCACGTTGTGAACACGCCGCCAGATTGGGCCTTCGTACCAATTGCCAAACAAAATGCCGATTTCACCTTTTGGTGGCAGCGACATCCAGTACCGCCACATTCTTGGGCGTTGGACTTCTTCGAAGGTCGACACGCCAAATGCGTGGCTCTTCACATGCCGCGGATCGAGCCACTCGTTGAGAACGTTGATGGCCTCACCCTTGCCGGCAGCGTCGACTCCGTTGACGAGAACGACGAGGGCAAGGCCCGGCTTCTCGAGCAGCTCATACTGCGCGTCGAGCAGGTCGGCGCGAAGCCTGGTGACTTGTTTCTTGTAAGTTGCATCATCGATAGCGTGAGGAAGCTCGGCGGACTCGAACATTGCGCGAGGTTAGCGCGACTCGACTTCCTCGGCCTAGCCCGCTACCACCCGGCGGCAAAAAGTGTATCATGGCTTTCTTCCATGCTAGCCCGGAGGATTGTTGTTTGGAGCGCGCGCGGAGCCATCGCCTTCGCGTTCATCGTCGCATGTAGCAAGTTCGGCAAAACGCCAAGTGACAGCGTGGTCGATGGCCCTGCGCCCGCATCAGCGTCCGTGGTGCCACCGACAATGCCCAGCGTTGCGCCAGCCGCCAGTAGCAACGTCGAAAATCAGCCGCCCCTCGTCCAAGCGCGGACCTACTTCGCCAACGGCCAAAACTGGCTTGCGAGGTTCGTGCTCGAGCCGCAAGCACTCTCGCCTTCCGGAACGCCGGAAGAAATCGAGTTGCTTGCGCAAATCTGCAACGTTCAAGGTGACGAAGAGTGCGTTGGCAAATGCAACGCGAAACTCGGCCACAAAGTCAAAGGCGACAGCGGCAAAGATGATAGCGATCGAGCACGCGGCGCGGCAAGCGCTGCCCCCACCGAGCTTAAGCGCGCACAAGATTATGTAGCAAAAAAGCAGCTCGGCCCCGCACGTGCCATTCTCGAGCCGAAGCTTCTTAATGATACAGCTTCGAAAGATGAAATCGTTTTGCTCAAGTCGATTTGCGTGCAAAAAGCCGATCGCATGTGCGTTGCATTATGCGACGCAAAGCTACGCTGAGCTACAGGGACTAAAGAGGCATCGGTGTTGCTTCTTCAGTTGCGATGAAGGACCGAAATTTCGCTTACGGGCTCGTGATTGGCGCAACGCTAACAGCCCTCATGCTGCTTGCGCTAACCAGCCTTCGAAGGAAGCGATTTCGCACGCACACGGCTTACCAGGTAAGAGGCAATGTTGAATCGGGATCCTTTCTCGACACAGATACAGAAAACAAAGACTCGACGTTGTGCGACGAGAGCCGAAGCGCCGAGCCCGAGCCCGAGCTCGAGAGCGAGCGTCGCGACGTGGAGGGCGACGCCGAGCGTTGGTAATACATTTCAAGCGGATTAGACCGCTTTCAAGTTGACGCGAGGTCGAGGCGGGGCCGAGCAGCGGACCGGAACAGCCTGCTTCGGCTTTGAGGACCGCAGCGCAGGCCCCAACGAGCCAATCGCGAAAGAGGGCGCGTCAAATCGAAAGCGGTCTAAGTGGATTTCAAACCTTCGAACCACAATAGAACGCTAAAAGGGAATTGTGTATCGTCGCGTGCGACGCGAAGACGATTTTTGACGGTTTTCACGCCGTGGCAGCGCATCGTCAGATCTTTGGCGAGTCGCTTTGAAGGCCGATCGGGCACAGTGCCCTCGAGCGTAACCTCGGCGCCATGCACGCGAACCTCGATGTCGCTCGCATCGAGATCGGGATGGTGCACGAGCGTGCTGCGAACGCGCTCGCCGATCTCACCATCGGCGGTCATGGCCTCGTCGTGGCCATAAGACAACCATGGCCAAGCGACACGCTCGTAGCGATTCGGGCCGCGCTCGTCTGCGCGGAAATCCGATGGATCGATGAGATATCGCTCACTCCGAACGTAGGCGTAACTGCCCTCCTTGGGGTGGATGCTTGGACCCCTGCCATAGCCGCCGTCGTCAATGCGTGCGTTGCGCGTATACAAATCGCATTGGTCGTAATGAATGTGCCCAATTTGCCATGGGCTCATGTTGCGCGAATGCCGGTACATCGCAAACCGATCCCGCCGCACTACGTCGGGATCATAAGGCACGGCTCGCACATCGCACCCGTGCTCTTGGCGTCCGGCGCGCTCTCGCCATACATCTTTGTCCCACAAATGGTCCATTGGACCGCACGGTTGCACAGTGCATACCTGCCGCCGTGAAGCCGCTTTCAAGTTGCCGCGAGGTCGAGGCGGGGCAGACACGGAGGTCTGCCCCTACAACCAACAAAACGCATACATATTCGTAGGGGCGGCCCCCTGTGGCCGCCCTCATCGCGTTCGCGGCAAATCGAAAGCGGGCTAGAAAAGCTCTTCGAGGCGGCCCATGGCCCGCTCCACGACATCCATCGGCGGACCAAACGAAAAGCGCACGTAGTCGCGGAAGCGCGACGCGCGCCCATGGCGGCGTTTGCCTGGATTCACATCGAAGAACTCGCCAGGCACAACGATGACCTTTTTCGTCAGCGCCGTGCGAAACAGGCCCATGCCTTGGTTGCAGGGTGGCGGCAGACTTGCGACGTTGCCCCATGCGTAAAACGTTCCGTCGGGCACCCGATCGAACCGCACACCAATGCGCTCGAGACGCGAAAGCATACGATCGCGCTTTTCGCGAAACACGTTCTGAATGGCCATGGTTTCTTTCGTGACGTACTCGTCTTCGAATAGCGACACCGCCGCGCGCTGCAAAGGCTTGCTTCCGCCGCCGTCGAGGAACGATCCGGCGCTTGCGAAACGCTCGATGACGCTTTTCGGCCCGAGCGCCCAAGTGATGCGCCAGCCTGGATAGCGCCAATTTTTCGTGAAGCCGTCGAAAACGACAATGGGATCGCGATCGACGTCTTTGACGTAGCGCGCGGCACTTTCGATTGGCAACGAACCGGGGCGGCCACGATAGATGTAGTGTGAATAGAACTCGTCGAACAGCAGCGTGCAGTCGAGATTGCGTGCAATATGCACCCAACGATCGAGCTCCTCACCCGCAACGAGTTTGCCCGTTGGGTTGCACGGGTTTGATAGGAGCAGCGCCGACAGACCGCGCCCGAGAATTTCTCGTTTCAGATCGTCGGAGGTGAAGCTGTAACCGCGCTCGCCCTCGAGCAAAATGGGAATGGCGGTGAACGCCTTGAAGATGTCGAGAAGCTCTTCGTATGCCGTGTAATCTGGGAGAAAGTGCCCAAGGTTGATGCTGCCAAGGCTTGCTGCGGCGCGCGTGAGCGACGCGCGGCCACCCCCCGAAATGCACACGTTCTCGGCCGCGTACTGCGAGGCCATGCCTTTTCTGTAAATGCGGTTGTATAGACCTGCGACAGCTTCGCGGAGCTCGTAAAGACCGGCAATGGGCGCGTATTCTTGATCGTCTGGGCCAATGGTGATTTCGTGCACGCGCTTTGGCGCGCCGGCAAGTTCACCGGTTTCGGGCTGCCCCTGACCAAGGTTACACCATGCTGGATCGCTCGAAGAAAACCCAAGCTTCGAAGCTTCGCTGGTAACAAAAATAACGCCCGTTTTCGGCACGAGGCGGAAGGCATTGAAGTCATCAGACAGGGTTTCTCGGCGCTCGTCGGGCATTGCTAAAAATCATTAGCACGACGGCCAACAAGACTTTCGATAGTTTTATACATAACGTGCTACAAAGGCGAGCCGTGAGCGAGAAAAACGTTACTGGGCAAGCAGGCGGTGGCGAGGCAGCGGGACCGCCCGTCGTGGACATCAACGAGTACGGCGCCATGAAAAATGGCGTGCGGCAGCAGATGAACCGCCGCCTGTTCCTGCAGCTGCTCGTTTTCCGCGTGCCAGCTGGCACGCCGGCAGACAAAACCGGCGCGGAGCTAGCAAAAGTGCTCGCGTCACGCCAAATCGCGCATGTCGTTTACGCCGACACGGTCGATCCGCGCAGCCTTGGCCTTCTTACATGGAGCGAGGATCCTGCGCACTTCGTGAAGGTTGTACGGCCGCTATTCGCTGAAGAGCCGCTCGCCCACGTCGAGCTCCGGAACGACTTTGCCATGCTGGCACGCACATACGCCGTCGGCCGCGAGCCAGATCTCGAGTGGACGCTCCTGCGCCGATCCATCGAAAATGTCACGAACAGCGAGTTTCGCTGGCATGTCTGGTACCCGCTTCGCAGGAAGGGCGCATTCGCCAGGCTTGCACCGAGTGATCAGGGCCAGATGCTGCGCGAGCACGCGATGCTCGGCCACGTCTATGCTGAGCAGAAGCTCGCCAACGATGTGCGCCTCACGTGTTACGGCCTTGATGCCGGCGACAACGAGTACGTCATCGGCCTCATTGGCCGTGAGCTTCATCCGCTTTCGCACGTGGTGCAATCCATGCGCAAAACGCGACAAACGAGCGAATACATCGAAAAAATGGGCCCGTTTTTTATCGGTTACGTCATCTCGCAAAGCTGCGGGTAGGGGCAGACCCCCGTGTCTGCGTCTGCCCCACCTCGTGAAGGGCGGCCACAGGGGGCCGCCCCTACGGATATGTGTTTTGTCGGGTGTAGGGGCGCGATTCATCGCGCCCATGGCGATCCCAATGCCATGGAAATGCAACGGTCGGGCGCCATGAATGGCGCCCCTACGAATGGGGTCTAATTCAATTCATGTCGCGGTTCGGCTTCTTCGCGTTGCTCGTGTTGCGCGCGGAGCCGAAGATCTCGTCCCACCCGTCGCGGTAGGCCGTGGTTGAAACCTGCGCCGGCCCTTTGTGAGGCGGCAGAGCAGAAGCCGAAGTGGCTCGTGGTTTGGGCGACCAGCTCTCGCGCACGTCGCAAATGCGTGGCTGATCTTTGCGCGGCTCGAGCGAAACGATCTCACCAACGATGGGTTGCCCTTCGCGCAGCGCGCGAAGCTCGCCAGCTTCGACTCGGTCGTTGCGCGCCCGAAGCACGTGCACACCGTGGCCGTCGGAGGTGGGAGGGCCAAGAACAACGACGTCGGAGGAGGGCTTGCTCGGCGTCGGACCTTTGGTTTTCGCGGGCTCTGATAGAGCAGATGGAGCAGACGGAACCGGTTTTCGCTCGCCGCTCATGTTCTTCTTATACGCTGGAGTCGTGCGGAATGCTTACTCGTTGCAAGTCGGAGCGTAGCGCTGCCGAACGGCACTAGACTGCAGACGTGATCGCGACGCTACGCTGGATCGGACCATCGCTTGTCACGGCATTGCTGCTTGCGTCGGTCGTTTATCTTTCCGATCGCCGTCGTGAGCCCTGGCCGCTCATCGTTCTCACGTTCGTTCTCGGTGGCGTGGGCAAGGCGATGACAACGTACATCGAAGTGCGTGCGCAAGCGTGGGCAGGCCTCGATGTCACCGTCACCGGCGTAGAAAGTACGAGCTCGCTGCTCTTCGTCTTCGGGCTGGTTGCACCCCTTCGCGAGGCTTCGAAGGTGTGCGCAATGTGGCCCGCATTCCGCTCGAAGTACTTCGACGAGCCGCTGGATGGCGTCGTGTACTCGTCGTCGACTGCGCTCGGTTTCGCGTGCATCGAGAACGCGCTCGTGCTCCGCGAGCATACGGTTGGCTGGGTGTGGATTGCCCGCACGGCAATCGCTTTGCCCGCCCACGTGTTCTTCGCGGCGGCGTGGGGCTACGCGCTCGGCCGCGTGAAGCACGACAGACGCCCCAAAGCGATCTTCCGAATGGCTTGGTTTTTCGCAACCGTCGCACACGGCCTGTACATCCATCTCGTTTATGGCCGCGGCCCTGGAGCGCTCGTTGGAACGATACCGCTGCTTGGTGCCATGGCCGTTGCCACATTCTTTGCGCTTCGTGATCTGTCCTCTCGCACGGATCGTTCGTCGCGCACATCGATTCTGCTCGAGCGGGTTTCGGCCTTGGAAGGTTCGGGACCGCCAAGTCTGCGTTCGGTCCGAGCCGCCATGCGCCGCGAGGGAGAGCCCATCACGGTGCGTTGGATTCTCTATGGGGCGCTCGTCACCCTTGGCGCGATGACGTTTGGGCTCGCGCTCTCGATTGGGATTGGGCACTACGCGCACATTGATTTTTCGGTCGTCGACGAGCACGACGTCACAACCACCGCGCCGGTTTTGTTGCTTGGTGCGGGCTTGCTTACAGCCTTTCCGGTAAGTGGTTACCTGGTTGCGCGCGCTTCGAATTTGCCAACCTTGCTCGAACCCGCGCTCGCATCGGGCTTAGCGCTCGTGGCAACGCTTGCTCTGGTTGGACTGGCCGCGCCGGTCGTTCTCGTCTTTGGGTTTGCATTCTCGCCCATTGCATGGGGCCTTGCGTGCGCAGGGGCGTGGATTGGTCGATCGTCTTGACTTTCGTAGGCCTGTCCGTTAATTGCCGCTCTTCTTTCCCCTTTTTCGGGTCTGTCGAGGATTTTTGCCGTGGCCAACCACCCGTCTGCCGAGAAGCGCAACCGCCAGCGTATCGTTCGCACTGCCCGCAACCGTGCGATTACGAGTGCCGTCCGCACGCTGGTCAAGCGTGTTCGCACAGCGATCCACGCCAACAACAAAGATGCCGCTCAAGTCGCGCTGAAAGCAGCCACCGTGGCTCTCGACAAGGCAGCTACGAAAGGTGCGGTTGCCGCGAAGGCTGCGTCACGTCAGATCTCACGTCTGTCGGCGCAAGTACATCGCCTCGCTTGAACCGCGCCAAAGCACCGTAGCGTGTAAAGTACGTGTTTATGCGCGTGGCGACGCAGACGTACGTCGTGCGGTAGGAGCGCAGCATGCTGCGCCCCTACGATCGCGCCAAATCGAAAGCGGGCAGGTGTGCGTCGCGCGTGTGCTCCGCTCTCGTAGTGGTCCGTGGCTTGCGTCATGCAAACGTAGAGGCGCACCCATGGATGCCGACGAGCTTTTTGATCACGCGATTGCGGCGTTGCCCGAGGCCGTAGGCGACCTTCTTCGAGAAGAACGCGATCCTTTCGACTACGTTTTTGCAAACTTTGACGGGTCGAGCGAGCTCGGTATGGCCCTCATTGCCTCCGACTTGGCGTGTGAACTCGGCGTCGATCCGCACGGCGCGCGATCGGAGGTCGAGCGAATGATCTTTGCGGCTGGACAGCGTGGCGAAGAGCTCGTCGTGTCGCTCATGGTGACGAAAGAGGTGCTTGGTCGAATTCTCTTGGCATCCAACGTCGATGACTCGACGCGCCTGGCAGTTCGCGTGTGGCTCGACGATCCGGCGGCGCGTGGCCACTACCGCGTCGTCGCGATCGCTGGCGAAGATGTGCGAGCCGCGTCCGTCAATGGAATGTCCGAGCTCGACGGGGCGCCGTCGTCGTCGGTGCCGTCGTCATCGATGCTGAACTGAATGAAGTATCGCGCTTTACATAGGCTGCAAGCGACGGTATGAGGGGCCCACGTTTTTATAGGTCCCCATCGTCTAGAGGCCCAGGACAGCGGCTTTTCACGCCGCTAACAGGGGTTCGAATCCCCTTGGGGACGCAGTTTTGTGGTCAGGAGCCGAACGGAGATCCTCATCGCGCTCGATTGGGTGGCAATTGTCACAGCATTGTCACGCCGAGCAGCACTGATTTGATGAGACCCCTAAAATCCCCAGCGCGCCCAGGTGGACTCGAACCACCGACCCGCGGCTTAGAAGGACAGCTGTGAGCGATGTTGTTCGCTCGGCAAAGTCGAGTCTGCCGACGTATGGCGGCGGCGCCGCGTGTTGAATCTGTAC
>Ga0123357_10001127_pt1 | contig 27764 bp, 26 predicted proteins | sample TergutEmb28metaG_FD_89873 | JGI IMG/M metagenome (GOLD analysis project Ga0123357, IMG submission 89873) | Embiratermes neotenicus P4 segment gut microbial communities from Petit-Saut dam, French Guiana - Emb289 P4 | ecosystem: Host-associated > Arthropoda: Insects > Digestive system > Gut ...
CCCGGATAGATTAAGGAAAAGCGCGGAAGTTTGCTTCTCGTTTCTTGCTCACTTGAGGGGCGGAGTTATCGTTTCTTGCTGACTTATGCGAATTTCGCCTGGAATCGGGGGGAAATCGGTGTTGTGGGGGAGTGGAAGATGCCTGCATTGGGTCGCCCGTCCGGGCCTTGCATTGCTACCGGCAGCACGGGCGACCGGGGACGGTCGCCCCTACGAAAACCCCGCTCTTCACGCGCTCCCACCGGCGCTTCGCGGAAGGCCGAAGGTGGTTCCGTTGGGCTTCGCTTGCGCTCAGCCCAACCTATGCGCTCGGGCATTGGGACATCCACTCCGTAGGGGACGATGGCCATCGTCCCGCGCCTTCTCCGGGGCGAAGCGCCGCACAACAAAGCCCCCTTTTCAAAGGGGGTGCCCGTCAGGGCGGGGGTTTGTGGTTTTGCGTTCCAATGCGGCGCAAAGCGCCGGAAATACTGGGAACGGGCGACCACAGGTCGCCCCTACGAAAAGCTCGTTCTTCGCGCGCTCCCTCCGGCGCTTCGCGCCACCTCCCTCGTGGAGGGAGGCTTGATAAATCCTCTTTCCAAAGGAGGCCGCCCGAGGGTGTACGCAAAAGCGGCGGGGATTTTGGGGTTTTGTCGAGCCGCTATAATGGCGAGCTTCGCAAAACCCGCAAAGCCGAATCGTGTCCCACAGCGCACCCTCCCCTGTTTCTTCCGCCCTGCCGTGGTGGCGCCTGGCCGGTCCGGCCTTTTATCTGGCGGTCTTGCCCTTTTCGCATGTTGCCGCGTTGCGCAGTCTTGGATTGGGATTGACCCTGCTTTGCGGCGCTGCAGCCTGGTTTGGCCTGCGCCAGCAAATCCGGGGATTGCCGCCGCCCCCGTTGCGCATTGCCTTTGCGCTTTGGTTGCTGGCGGCGCTCGCCTCCCTGCCCCTTGCGCTCGATCCCCTCTACTCGCTCAAGGCATTGAAAGGCGATTTCCTGTACGCGCTGATCCTGTACGGAACGCTCGTCCTTGTCTGCGCCGATGCGCGGGCCTTTGTGTTTTTCCGTCGTGTGCTGGGCGCTTCGCTGCTGGCGGTTTCGCTGCTGGCGATTGCCGCCCGGATCCGTTACGGGCAGTGGATCGTGGGTTATCAGAATGCCCTCGGCGAATATGCGACCATTGTCGTGACGCTGTTGCCCTTGCTGGCGACGGCCTTCTTTCCCCGGCGAATTGCGGGCGCGCTGACGGCGGGCACAAGGGAGCGGGTCTTCCTGGCGCTGGGTCTTCTCGCGGCGAGCGTCGCGACCTGGCTGACGCTCAGCCGCCTCGTCTGGCCGCTCATTGCGCTGATTGTGATGGCCTTTCTCCTTTTCGCCGCGATCCGGCGCGCGATTCCCCGCTGGACGCTTGCGCTGGGCGTTGTCGCCATCCTGTGCGGAACCCTTGTATTGGCCGAGCATGCCGCCGGGGAGCGCAATACCGAATTGACCAGCCTGCACGGGCGGGAAATGATTTATGCGCTGGCCTGGAAGGAATTCAAGCAGCGGCCGCTCTCCGGCGTCGGATATGGCCGGGAAGCGAATCGCGCGGTTTATCGCGCGGCTTTTCCGAATAATCCGGAGCTTTTCCATGCGCACAATGTGGTGCTTTCATGGGCCGAGCAAATGGGCGTGCCCGGGATCGTCGCCATCCTCGCCATTTTCCTTTCCCTGATTTGGTATTTCGCGCGCCTGCCGGGGCGTTGCAAGGCTGCCGGGAAAGACGATGACCCCGATCCGCCGCCGGGCGAGCTGGTCTGCGTCGCGGGCTTGATCCTGACCGCCGCCGTTTTCCTGAAAAACATGAGCGATATGTTTTTCACCAACGAAACCCTGGTCTTGTTTTTCGGCGTTTGCGGGATTTTCGCGGGCTACGGAATGCGGCTGTGTGCGCCGCCTTTCCTCGCGAACGAGGGGAGCGAATGATTCCGCAGCCAGAGAATTGTGCTATTCTTTTCGATGCCACCCCGCGCCGAGGTGCAGGGTGGGTGCAGCAACTACAGCAGTGGAGCGCTGTAGAACAGCAGTAAGGCAAGGATGCAAAGCATCAATGCGATCCGCCGCCGTCGGCTTTTAGTCAGAGTTGGTGACACGGTGTATCACCTCCAATCCGGGCGAAGTATCGCCGGAAGAACGCCCCGACAGGCGATCTTCCGACCGCCCGGAGGCAGCATAGCAAAAAACCGCCTTCAGGGCGGTTTTTTGTTGGCGCGTCCCGGCAAGGGTATCTTGCAAGCGGGCAAAGAATTTTCTAAATTAGACTAAAGAATTCGTTTTTAAAAATAACTACAGTAGCGAAGCATTATTACAGTAATTTAGAAAGCTGGACAAGAGAGGTGACTTCCTGGAGCGGGTTTTCCATTACAGGAAACGTGCGACGAAAGCGCCAACGGCATCTTCCGGGAGAGGGGCCCAGACGCGGTGCCCATCGCCCGGCGCAACGGCGACGGGAGCGCCAGCGGCGTCTTCGAGCCGGGTGAGGGTGAATTCGCGGTTGCCGCGCGGCTGGATCAGTTCGACGGCGTCCCCGGCGGCAAAGCGGTTCTTGACGGCGATTTCGGCGAGGCCGCGAAGGCGGTCGAATGTGAGGACATCGCCGACGTAGCGGCTGCGTCCCGCCTCGGAATGACCGCGCAGGTAGTTTTGCTGCTCGTGGTCGTGGTGGCGGACGAAGAAGCCGTCGGTATAGCCGCGATTGGACAATCCTTCGAGGGCGGCGAGCAGCGTGGGGTCGAACGGACGTCCGGCGCAGGCGTCGTCGATTGCGCGGCGGTAGGCCTGGGTGGCGCGGGCGGCATAGTAGGGGGATTTGGTGCGGCCCTCGATCTTGAGGGAGTCGACGCCGATGGAAACGAGCCGCGCGATGTGTTCGACGGCGCGCAGGTCCCTGGAGTTGAGAAGGTAAGTGCCGTGTTCGTCTTCCTCGATCGGCATCAATTCGCCGGGGCGTCCGCGCTCTTCGAGCAGGAAGGCATCGGCGTCGGGGGGCGTGGATTTGACTTGATACTCCCAGCGGCAGGCGTTGGTGCAAACTCCCTGGTTGGCGTCGCGATGATTGAAGTAGCCCGACAGCAGGCAGCGCCCGGACCAGGCGATGCACAGGGCGCCGTGGACAAAGACTTCGAGCTCGATGTCGGGGCAGCGCGCGCGGATTTCGGCGATTTCGTCGAGCGAGATTTCGCGCGAGAGGATGACGCGGGAAAGCCCGAGCGAGCGCCAGAAGCGCACGGCGGCCCAGTTGACGGTGTTGGCCTGGACCGAGAGGTGAATCGGCATTTCCGGCCAGCGCTCGCGCACGAGCATGATGAGCCCGGGGTCGGACATGATCAGCGCGTCGGGGCCAAGCGCGACGACCGGAGCCATGTCTTCGAGGTAGGTGGCAAGCTTGGCGTTTCTCGGATAGATATTGCTGACGACATAAAACCGCTTGCCTGCGGCGCGGGCGATATTCATTCCGGCAGCCAGGCGTGCCGGATCGCCGAATTCATTGTTGCGCGCGCGCAGCGAATAACGCGGCTGCCCGGCATAGACGGCGTCGGCGCCGAAGGCGAGCGCTTGCTCCAGCATCGCCAGCGAACCGGCGGGCGCAAGGAGTTCGGGGGTGGGATTCATGGGGGAAGAGTGCGAAAAAATCAGCAGGAAAGGGCGCCCATTGTAATTGCGCTTTCCCCGCAGGTGTTTTTCGGATTACCGCTTGGGTTCGTAGGAGCGGTAGGATGCTGCCCCTACAAAACCTCATCACCATCTACAGGCAGGTTTCGAAGTTATTAAACCGGCAATCAAATACAAGATTATGTTGGAGCGGTTTTTGTTTAAAGCTATACCCTCCTTTCCCTCTCCCGCCCCTTCGGGGCACCCTCTCCCACAAGTGGGAGAGGGGCAAAAACTCCCCTCGCCCGCTTGCGGGAGAGGGGCGGGGGGAGAGGGGAAGGCGTACCGTCTTGAATCTGGATGTGACGCCTATTTGATTGCCGGGTTAATAAGGGTTGAGAGAAATCGGATGATTGCCTGAGGACGCAGGCGGACAAGACAGAGGCCGCATTCGTAGCAGCAGGCGTCCCCTACGAAGGCGTTGATTCCTATCCCGCATTGTGTAGGGGCGGGTGGTACGGGCGGGTTTCAAACCCGCCCCTACGCCGCCCGTACAGGAATCCCCAAGCTTCAGGTTGGGGTGACTCAAAATCAACCCTTGATTGCCGGGTGAATAGTGTTCCCCAAATTTTGCGTCGAGTTGTACAGGTTTAAATCGAAACCGCTCTAGAATGGCAAGTTTCTTCATTCTCCGAGACGAAGCGGGTTGCCGTTCCGCCTGACCGACAAAAAGTGAAAACCGCCCGCAAACATTTCCGCGATTATGTAAAAAAACCTGGCCCCGAACAGGGGGACGCGACGCTTGCTGTTTCCGGCTCCTTGCTCCTGCCTGCCCCCGAAGCTCCTGCCGCGCCTCCTGTTCCCAAGCCCGCGCCAGCGCCCCTTCCCGCGACGGCAGCAGAGCAGATCCTGCTCAATTTCACCCCGCAGGAAACGCGCGTCGCGGTGATTTACCAGGGTGTGGTGCAGGAGGTGCATATCGAACGCCATGCTTCGCTCGGATTGGTCGGGAATTTGTACCTTGGCCGCATTTGCCGCCTGCTGCCGGGGATGCAGTCGGCATTCGTCGACATCGGGCTGGAGCGCACGGCCTTCCTTCATGTTGCCGACATTTTTGAGGCGCGGCAAAACGGCGAGCCGGCAAAACCGATCGAGCGCATCCTTTCCGAGGGCCAAAGCCTGATGGTGCAGGTGATCAAGGATCCGATCGGCACGAAGGGGGCGCGCTTGTCGACGCAGGTGTCGATTGCCGGCAGGCTGCTCGTCTATCTGCCGCAGGAGAGGCATATCGGCGTGTCGCAGCGGATCGGCAACGAGGCCGAGCGCGCGCTCCTGCGCGAGAAACTGGGACGTCTGGCGCCCGCCGGAGAGGAGGGAGGCGGCTTCATCGTGCGCACGATGGCCGAGAACGCCGGCGAGGAGGAGCTGGGGCGCGATGTCGATTATCTGCGCAAGACCTGGCGCGATGTCCTGGAGAAGGTGAAAACGGCAGGCGCCCCTTCGCTGCTGTATCAGGAATTGAACCTGGCGCAACGGGTGCTGCGCGATTTCGTTACGCCCGAGACGGGGCGGATCGAGATCGATTCCCGGGAAAACTTTCAAAAACTGACGCATTTCGCGCAGGATTACACGCCTTCCGTGCTGCCGCTGCTCGAACATTATTCCGGCCAACGCCCGATCTTCGACCTTTACGACGTCGAGGCGGAAATCGGGCGCGCGCTGGCGCGGCGTGTCGATCTGAAGTCAGGCGGCTATCTGATCATCGACCAGACCGAGGCAATGACGACGATCGACGTGAATACCGGCGGTTTCGTCGGGCTGCGCAATTTCGACGACACGATCTTCAAGACGAATCTGGAAGCCGCGCAAACGATCGCGCGGCAACTGCGGCTGCGCAACCTGGGCGGGATCATCATCGTCGATTTCATCGACATGGAGAACGAGGAACACCGCCACGCGGTACTGGCCGAGTTCAACAAGGCGCTCTCGCGCGACCACACGCGCCTGATGGTCAATGGCTTTACTGCACTCGGCCTGGTGGAAATGACGCGCAAACGCACGCGCGAATCGCTTGCGCATGTCCTGTGCGAACCCTGCGCGACCTGCGAGGGGCGCGGCGAGGTCAAGACGCCGCGCACGGTGTGCTACGAGATTCTGCGCGAACTGCTGCGCGAGGCGCGTCAGTTCAACGCCAGCGAATACCGCGTGATCGCTTCGATCCCGGTGATCGACCTCTTTCTCGACGAGGAATCGCAATCGCTGGCGATGCTTTCCGATTTCATCAGCAAGAAGGTTTCGTTGCAGGCGGAAAGCAGTTATTTGCAGGAACAGTACGATATTGTGCTGATGTAGCGGGCGGAGAAGTGCTTGCAATCCGCCAGTATCCCAAGCCAATTTTCTAAATTAGACTAAAGAATTCTTTGTTCGTTCCCGCTACAGTAGCGGAACATTATTTAAGTAATTTAGAAAATCTGGCGCGAAACGCGGGAGAATTTTCGCAGGGGCGGCATTCTGCCGCCCCTGCGCCACGATCTACAGCGGGGTTTGCGATTACCAGCTCGGCCCTGCGCCGCCGGGCATGAATTTGAGCGGGGCAACGGCTTCTTTCTGCGCGACGATCCTTTCCCGCAAGCGGGTGCTGACCTCCTCTCGCGACAGGCGCGGCGCCAAAGCCTGTTCCGCAATCAGGTCGCGAACCTGTTCCAGCCAATCGACCGTCGCCAGTACCAGTCCGGCATAAAAGGGCGTGTTGCAGCGGCCCGCGACGCGGGCGGCAAAATCGCCGATCCAGTACAGGAGGTGTTCGTCCAGGATGTTTCCGACTTCGGGCCAGTTCGTATCGGCGGCGCGCAACCGGTGCAGGAGAAATTGCATTTGCAGGACGAAATGATCGTCGTAGCGCTGCCGCCAGTTGGAGACCTTGAGGCCGTGCCGTGCGTAGATTTCGCGCAATTCAAACATCGGCTGTTCGCAGGCGAGGTGATCCTCGCTGAGCCAGACCGATTCGTAGGGAGAAGCGCCAAAGGCGCAGCTTAAATAAATCGCTGCGTAGTCGGCGGCAAGAAGGTCGAGAAATTGGGAGGGAGCAGGATTTTCATTTGCGCCCCCCTGCCCTTGCGGCCTGTCTCGCGTTTTGGGCGCCGATGCGTTCAACGCCTGATGCAGCAGATCGGTTCCGGCACGCGGCAGCAACGCGAAGTTTTCCGGAAAGGAAACTTCGGAGAGCGCCTTCAGCGTAATTTCGTCAAGTTCCCGGTCGTGCAGCCGGATGAGTTGTTCAAGGTCTTCGGCAAGCGCCGCGCGCAATGGTGCATCCAACATCAGTCGCCCACTTTGCCTTTCTCGTGCGGCACGAAAGCGATCGAGGGCTTCGTCAATTCCACATTCGCCAGATTCTTGACCCGGCGCACGGTCTTGTCGTTCGGGCCGACTGCCTTTGTTTGGTAGGTGCCGTCCCAGAGCTTTTCAATCGGGCCGATGTCGAGCACGCGCATCATGCAGGCCATGACGCAGTAGGGTTTCCTGCCGGCCTGAAGTTCATCGATGCAGAGATTGCATTTTTTGACAATCCGCTCGCGCGGGTCCCATTGCGGCGCTCCAAAGGGGCAGGCGGCCTCGCATTTGCGGCAACCGATGCACAGCGTCGAGTCGATATCGACAACGCCGTTTTCCTCGCGCTTCCAGATCGCTCCGGTCGGGCAGGTCGGCAAGCAGGCCGGCTCGGCACAATGGTTGCACGACATGTTGACCTTGTAGGCATAGACGTTGGGATAGGTTCCGCCCTCGATGTACATGACGCGGCGGAAACGCGGCCCCGGAGGGAGTCCGTTCTTGTCCTTGCACGCGATTTCGCAGGCGCGGCAGCCAATGCAATCGACATTGTTGTGGACAAAGCCGAGTTGTATCTTGGGCTGTACCGGATGATAGGTCTGCGCGACTTTGCGGCGAACGGCAGGTTCCAATTGCTCTTTGCTGATTTTGTTGGCCATTTTCAGTAATCCCTACGAAACACAACGGAACGCGCCGTCGCTTCCCGATCCCAGCCTGGGCGATGATTGAGATTGCTCTTCCTGATGTTGCAGAGCACGGTGTTATAGGCAAAGGCGCCCGCCGGACTGGGGGTGTCCTTCGTCAGGAAATCCGGGTTTCCGGCGCGGTCGACTCCGGTCTTGTCGAGATCCATCCACGCGCCTTCGTGCAGGACAAGGACTCCAGGCATGCAACGCTCGGTGACATACGCGGGAACGATGGTGTGGCCGCGCGCATTCCAGACCTCGACGATATCGCCTGTCTTGATCCCGAGCTTTTGCGCGTCGCTTGCGTTGATCGTGACTTCCTGCTGGTAGGTTTCGCGCAGCCAGGGGATGTTGTGGAAGATCGAGTGCGTGCGCCAGCGGGGGTGCGGAGAGACCATGTGGAACGGATACTCTTTCGTCATCGGATGGTTGAGCGATTCAAAAGGTTCGATCCATTTCGGAATGGCTGGAATCGGGTATCCGTATTGGGTTTTCGTCCAATCCTTGACCCGGGCAAGCGTGGTAGAGAAGATTTCGATCTTGCCCGAGGGCGTCTCGAAGGGCTCTCCCTGCTGGATCTGCTCTTCAAACGCGACATGCGGGGTATCGAACACGAATTTGTAGACGCCGCGCTTCTTGAATTCTTCCCACGACATCTTGACGCCCTGGTGCTGCTGGACCCGATGAACCCACCAGTCGATGAGATAGGCTTCATCGACTTCCGTCGGGTCGTTCCAGTATTCGCGCGTTGCTTTCGGGTTGTACCGGACGCCAAATCCCTTGAGCGCCGGATCCAGCGCTTCGAGCCGCCATGCCAGTTCGGTGAAGATCTGGAAATCCGTCTTCGATTCGCCCAGCGGCGCAATCGTTACCGGGCGGTGGATATAGTAGTGTCCCTTGTACCAGGGCAGTGCGACATCGTGCCGCTCGAAGTGGGTCGCAATCGGCAACAGCACATCGGCCCAGAGGCCCGAAGGCGTGATCGTCGCCTCGGCGCAGACCACCAGCTCCAGCTTCTTGACGGCTTCGATCATCCGGTTGATGTTGGTGAGCTGGTTGAACCAGTCGGAACCATGCCACCAGATGCCCTTGATGTTGGGGATCAAGCCGTCGAAATGGTCATTGCGCGGCCACAGGCCGATTTCCTCGCGCTTGACGTTTGGATAGTTGAGCACGCAATGCGCCCAGCGGTCCGATTTGATCGACGAGAACCAGATGTTTGAGTTTTCGTCGTAAGGGTACGCAACCGATTCGGCGTGCCAACCCTTTCCGACTCCTTCGGCGCAGCCGCCAAGAATGCCGACGTTGCCGGTCATCGCCTGCAAGGCGGCGGCCATGCGGTTGTATTGTTCCCCGTAGCTGTTGCGCCCGGGAGACCAGGAAGCCTTCAATGCCGCAGGCTTGGTGCGGGCGTACAGGTCGGCCAGCTTGATGATGTCGGCCGCCGGAACGCCGCAAATCTTTTCCGCCCATTGAGGCGTCTTGGGCGTCTTGTCATTGGTTCCAAGAATGTAGTCCTTGAAGCTTTCCTGATCCTTGGCCCAATCCGGCATCGTTCCGGCATCCATTCCCTGGCAGAAGCGGTCGATGAATTTCTGATCCTGCAAATTGTTGGTGAAGATGTAGTGCGCCATTCCCGCAAGCATCGCCGCATCGGTATTGGGCCGGATCGGAATCCACCAGGCGTCGTAGGCGGCGGCGGCATCGGTGTATTGCGGGTCGATGACTACAAACTTGCAGCCGCGCTGCCTGGCCATGCGCATGTAGTAGAAGGTGTTGCCGCCGTGGAAGGTATAGGCGGGGTTCCAGCCCCACATGATGATCAGCTTTGAATGCGCAAAGGCATCGTCCTCGTTTCCGTCGACAATCGATCCGAAGGTGATGCGGCTGGAAAAGGTCGTTCCCTGATAGCTCGGCACGGACCAGGAATTGGTGCGGCAGCCGAACATGCCCAGAAAGCGCGCGAGGAGTCCTTCAATCTGATCCGACTTGTGCAACACGCCGTAGGAGGAGCCTGCATATGCCTGATCCAGCATCGCGGTGGGGCCGTATTTCGATTTCAGCTCAGTCATCTTCTTGGCGATGAAATCGAGCGCTTCGTCCCATGAAACGCGCCGGAATTTCCCTTCGCCCCGCTCGCCGACGCGCAGCATCGGATAAAGCAGGCGCTCGGCGGAATACAGGCGCGAGCGATAGGAACGGCCACGCAGGCAGGCGCGCAATTGCGGAACCTGTTCCGTGTCGAAGCCGAAGGATCCGCCTTCCTGATAGCGTCCGTCATCGGTCGAGAGACGAACGATGACATCGCCTTTCTTGTGCGCGACCAGCATATGCCGCGAGCCGCAATTGTGGTCGCAACTGGTGACGACGGTGGTCAACTGATCGTCCCTGGGATAAGGCTCGTAAGCAAAGGCCTTGGCCTCAGGCGCGGTGGCCGCCAGGTCGACCAGGCCGGCCCCTGCAACGGCGGCAGGCGCCGCAGCGATCGTTTTCAGGAAGCTGCGACGCTTCGGATTGAGGTTTTTCTTTGCGTCCATGTTCATTGTTTCCTCAAAAAGCGGGCTTCGGAAGTGGTTGGACGATCTTTCGCCCAGTCCGGGGTTGGTTCATTGGGATCCATATTGGGCCACGGATGGCGCGGATAGGGATAGTTGATGCGGTACCAGGCGCGTCCGCCATGGCAGCCGTAGCATACATAGCTGTCTTTCTCGGCGGCGGCCTCGATGGCTTCGGGTTTCAAATAATTGACCTGGTGGCGGTTGGTGCGGAAGGCCACGCCATGACACGCCATCACGCAGGAGTCGGCGTACATTTCATGGCTCTCGCTCCAATCCCCGATCAGTCCCATTACAGGGAAATTCATCTTGCCATGACACAGCAGGCAGGTATTGGGATCGACATCCTTTCTCAGGGTGTAGCCGTCTTTCTGCGTGGTTGCCGAGGATTCCGGAGCCTTTTCGCGCGGATCGTGCCCCTGGTGACAGGTGTTGCATTTGAGATCCATCACCTGTTTTGCATAGGGCATGACCAGATGCCGCCGGTGAAAGGTTTCCTGGTCTCCCTGATAGGTGTCCAGGCGTTGATACCACGCCTTGCTTTCCGAAGCCTTGACGCCCGCAGGGGAAGTTTCGCGAACCCGGTCTTCCAGGACTTCCTTGTGGCAGGAAAGGCATTGCTCGTCCTTTGCTGTCTCGATGGCGGGGCGGAAGTGGATCGGATCATAAGCCGCGCGCAGGTAATCCGGCCCTTCCGGCGCGCTTGCCGGGGGTTGCGGGGAAGCCGGCTGCGTCGCTGCGTTGCCGGTTTTTTGCGCCGGAGCATCGTTTTGCTGCGAACAGCCGGCGATCAACATCATCGCAAGAGCGATGAATCCAATAATCGTACGTGTCGTTTTCATGGTTTCTTGTGCCATCCCCGGATGTCGTAATAACCGTGCATCCCCGGGCGGTTGAAGGGCGTGTACCAGTTCCCCGGTTGTGCAACGGACTCCACGCTGGGCGGAAGCGGTTTTTCAACGCCGTGGAAGAAATGTTCCTTTTGCGCATCGGAAAGCGGGGCATCCGCGCTGATGACGGGAGCGTCTGTCGGGCGTTCATAAGGCGCCAATCCCGCTACGGACGGAGCGGCAATCGCGCATTTCGCGGCAAACAGCAACCCCAGGCTGAAATAAAGGCGATTCAGGTTCATAAAGCCTCTCGTTGGTCGATTTGTGGGGTAAATCTTATTCAGTCTAAAAAAGGGGCAGGTCTTCATGTTGATATAAATCAAATTCTAGCCGCATTAGCTCCGGGATGAGCGCGGGCATGAATTCGATGGCCCAAAAAAAGCGAGGCTTTTGCCTCGCTTCTTAAAGGATGCGAAATTGTGTTGCTTATTTTGCGTCCATGCCCTCTTGGTGAGCCGGCTTCTTGGCCTTGGCGGCGGGCTTCTTGGGGGCAGCAGCAGGCTTCTTGGCATCCATGCCGGACATGCCACCTTGCTTGGCATCCATGCCGGTCATGCCGCCTTGCTTGGCATCCATACCAGTCATGCCGCCTTGCTTGGCGTCCATACCGGTCATACCACCTTGCTTGGCATCCATGCCGGTCATGCCGCTTTGCTTGGCATCCATACCGGACATGCCGGACATGCCTTTTTCTTGAGCCAGGGCGGAACCAGCGGCAACAGCAAACGTTCCTGCAACAATCAGGGAGATCAGTTTCATGTGTCTTTCCTCATTAAAAGATTCAATTGAAATAGGGATTCTTGTATCCCGCCTGTTTTAACGCAGCGATGGAAATAATGGTTGACAGATACGGCCTGCAAATACAGGGCAGAACATCTTTCGGGGAGCTTAAATTTTCTAAATTAATTAAATAATGATCGGCTACTGTAGATGATTATAGCCATGTATTCTTTCGTTGGATTTAGAAAATCAGGCTGAAAAATAAGGAGTTGGATCCGGGATTCCGGCAGCGCTGAAACCGTTCCGGCGCAGGCGGCAGGCATCGCACACCCCACAGGCGCGGCCTTCTCCATCGGCCTGATAACAGGAGACCGTGATGCTGTAATCGACGCCGAGCGCGACGCCGCGCTGCACGATCTGCGCCTTGGTGCAATCGATCAGCGGCGCGTGAAACGAAAAAGGAGCGCCCTCCACCGCAGCCCTGGTCGCCAGATTCGCCATGCGCTCGAACGCAGCAAGATACTCGGGGCGGCAATCGGGATAGCCGGAATAATCGAGCGCGTTGATGCCGATGAAAATGTCGCGGCAGTCCAGGATCTCGGCCCAGGCCAGCGCCAGCGAAAGCATGATGGTGTTGCGCGCCGGCACGTAAGTGGAGGGAATTCCCGGCTGCACGCCGCCGGTCGGAATCTCGATCGAGGCGTCGGTCAGCGCCGAACCGCCCAGTTGCGCCAGATCGAAACGCAAGACCCGAAATTCCACTGCCCCGAGGTTTGCGGCAACCCGCCGGGCGGCGGCAAGTTCGGCGCGATGCCGCTGCCCGTAGTCGAAGGAGATGCAATGGCAGGCGAAGCCTTGCGCACGCGCAATTGCCAGGGTCGTCGCCGAATCGAGTCCACCCGAGAGAAGAACAAGCGCCTTTTTCACTGCTCGTTCTCAAAGCCCTTGCAGCAAGGCGGGCAGTTCGCGTTCGAGCAATGCGGCGTCGCCCAGGTTGAGCGTTACCAGACGCCGCAAATGCGTTGCGCTGTCCAGGTCGAGGCTGCGGCAGACAAAGCCCCAATGCGGGGTTTCGATATGCGCAACTGTCATTTCCATCCGGATGAACTGGGCCTCGTCGGCAGCGGCGTCATCGAGCGGAATTTCAAGCACGCAGACAGCGCCGATCGGCAATGGCGCCGCTTCGTCGAGGCGCAGCAGCGCGCCCTTGAGCGATAGATCCAATACCGTGGCGGCGCATCCGGTTTTGTTCCCTTGCGCGGACGTGAAGCTCAGACGGGCGGGCGAGTTGAAGCTCACGCGGGAAAAGTGACGACGATTGTTATCCATAAGAATTCCGATCCCAAAAGGTTTTTGCCTTTGCAGCCTAGCCCCACCCTGCCCTATTTTCCTCGTTGGGCGCCCCAAAGCGTTTTATGTAATTGCAACTGGAAACGTACCGGCAGCCGGTCGGCAAGAATCCATTCGGCCAGATCCTGAGGCGACAGCCTTGCCGCTGCTCCCTGCACGGGGGAAAACAGCACCGCGCAAGGCCCGGTCAAGCGTGTTTGTACTATCTGCCGCGCCCATTCGTAATCCGCGCGGTCGGCAAGCACTATTTTCACTTCGTCGCCGGAATCGAGTAAGGATAAATTATCCCAGAGGTTTTTGTCTTCCTCTCCCGATGAGGGCGCTTTCAGGTCGAGGATTTTCACAACCCGCGCATCGACGCCGGAAACATCCAGCGCTCCCGAAGTCTCCAGGGAAACGCTGTAGCCGGCGTCGGCCAGGGCGCGCAGCAAGGGAAGCGTATTTTTCTGCGCCAAGGGCTCTCCCCCGGTCACGCAAACCAATGGCTGCCGGCAAGGAGCTTGCCCCGGAAGCTTCATGCCGATGGGGATGGGCGGCGGCGCGTAACCGGCGACGCGTTCGAGGATTCCGGCCAGGCTCATCGTCTCGCCTCCGGAAAAGGCGTATTCCGTATCGCACCAGCGGCAACGCAGCGGGCACCCGGTCAGGCGGACGAATACCGTCGGCAGGCCGCTGCGCGAAGTCTCTCCCTGGAGGGAGAAAAAAATCTCGCTGACTTTCAGCGTCAGCGTCCCGCCATCGCTCACTTTTTCTTCAGGCGGCGCGCGGCGTTATCCGCTGCCTGGGTGCCGGGGTACTTGGAAACCAGGCTTTCCAGCGTCTGGCGTCCTGCCTTGGCGTCTCCGGAATCCTGTTGCGCGGCGCCCAGCGTAAACAGCGCGTCCGGCACCCTGGCGTGATTCGGCCATTTCGCCAGCACCTGCCGTTCTTCCTCGATGGCGCGCTTGAAATCGCGCAGCGCGTAATAGGTGTTCCCCAGCCAATATTGGGCCGAAGGCGCTAATTCGCTCTCCGGATGCGTCCTGATGAATTCGGAAAACGCGGTCTCCGCCTCCTTGTACTTGCCATTCTTGAATTGATCCAGGGCCGTTTCGTATGCCCGCGACTCTGCCGCCGGATCCGTTTCGGAGGCGCCCTTCCGGGCGGAACCGTCTGCTGCGGCGGAGGAAGGCGTTTCGATCTTGCGCAGGCGGCCATCGAGATCGACATAAAAATCCTGCTGCCGTTTTTTGGCCATCTCAAGTTCATAGTTCAATGTTTCTACCTGGCCGCGCAGGCGGGCGATTTCATCCTTGAGTGCGGCAATCTGGTTGGCAAGGTCGAGCCGCGCGCGCGCGGCAGCATCCAGGGACTCATTCGTCTGCGTTTTCAGTTCCGAGATCTGGCGACGCGCTTCGTCGTCGTCGAACATCCCGGCGCAGGCGGCGCCGCTGGCCTGCCACAGGAAGAATGCCAGCAGAAAGGGGTGGGGGCGGAAATGGAATCGCATGGCTCAGAACTCGCCCTTGTTTTGCGCGCTATCCCGGTAGAGGATGTCGGCGCGACGGTTTTCTGCCCAGGCGGCCTCATCGTGCCCGGGGTTTTTCGGCTTCTCCTTGCCAAGGCTCACCGATTCGATCTGATCCTCGCCCACGCCGAGCAGCGAGAATGCGCGCCGGACCGCGTCGGCGCGCTTCTGTCCCAATGCCAGGTTGTATTCACGGCTGCCGCGTTCGTCGGTGTTGCCCTGGATCAGCATCCGGTAATTGCGGTTCCCGTTCAGAAATTTGGCGTGGGCGGCGACGACATCCTTGTATTCTGCGCGGATTTCGTAACTGTCATAATCGAAATAAATGCTTCGCCGCGACAGGATATTCTTGGGGTCGGTCAGGATGGGGTTCAGAGTGCTGGAGTCGGAGTTGGGCGCATCGACCGTCGTGATCTTGCCGTCGGGAGCGCCGCGCTCCTCGACTTTCGCGCCGGCCTGCTGGTCCCCGGTTTCGGGCGTCGAAGTGCAGGCGGCGAAAAACAGGGTGAACAGCGAAAGCAGGGAAAGCAAAAAAAATCTTTTCATGAAGTTTCTCCAGGGGTGGTAGGGGGAATTTTGGATATATTCGGTCCGGAAAGGGTCGATGCCGGAGTGCGGCGGCGCTTATTTGATATACGGCCCCCAGGCCGGTTCGCGCACGTCGCCGGCGGAACCCGAGAGCCGCTGCCTGATCCGTCCGTCGACGGAAACCGCCGAAAGCACGCCGCGTCCGCCCATTTCGGTTGCCAGGAGGATCATGCGCCCGTTCGGCGCGAAGCTGGGGGATTCATCCTTTTGCGCATCGGACAGTATCTGCACCTGCCGGCTCGCCAGATCCATGACTGCCAGCCGGAACGCGCCATCCCGGCGGCTGATGAAGGCCATCGTACGGTTGTCGGGGGAAATCCGGGGCGTTACGTTGTACGAGCCTTCAAAGGTGATTCGTTCGGCGGCGCCGCCTTCGACGGAAATACGGTAAATCTGCGGGCTGCCGCCGCGATCGGAGGTGAAATAGATGAATCGTCCGTCCGGCGAAAAATGGGGTTCCGTGTCGATTCCCGACGAGCGCGTCAGACGCTGCAAATTGGAACCATCGGGGCTGATCGTAAACAATTGCGAGCCCCCTTCCCTAGTCAGCACCACCGCCAGGCGCTGCCCGTCTGGCGACCAGGCAGGAGCGGAATTGGATCCCTTGAAATTGGCAGCCACATTACGTTTTCCTGTCGCCAGCGAATGGACGAAGATCACCGGTTTCTTGTTCTCGAAGGAAACGTAGGCGATTCTCGATCCATCCGGCGACCAGGCCGGGGAAATGATCGGCTCCTTTGAAACCAGCGCGGTCTGGGCGTTCTGACCATCGGAATCGGCGATCTGCAACTCGAAACGGCTTGGGGAGAGCTTGGCGATATAGGCAATCCGCGTCGCAAAAAGGCCGGGAACCCCGGTCAATTTTTCGTAGACCACATCGGCGATGCGATGTCCGGCTCCGCGTAGCTGCGCTGCCGGGGTGAGGAATGCGGCGCCGGCGAGTTGCGCCTCCTTGTTCGTGTCGTAGAGGCGGAAACGCGATTCCATCCGCTGATCCGGCCCCGTGCCGACGCTGCCGACGACGATCGCATCGGCGCCGCGCGATTTTGTCGCTCCGAAATCGACGGCTGAATTCTCGTTCATCGACATGCCCGTCTCGATCAGGCGGAACATCCCGGAACGCTCAAGGTCGCTGCGGACGACCGAAGCGACTGCGCGCGCCGTGCCGGGTTCGCCGCCGAAATCGGCGATAGCGACGGGAATCTGGTTGTTCCCCGAACCGGTCAGGTCGATATTGAGATCAGCCTGCGCGGCAAGCGCGGCCGAAAAAAGGGCGCACGCGGCCAAAAGGCGGGAGAAAGAGCGGCCAGGAGGGAGAAGAAGATGTTTTTTCATCACGGTTTTCCATGAAACGGAAAATGATAAGGGAGGTTTCGCTCATTCGTCCATTGGGCGGTAATGAAGATTGATGATCCGGGAAAAAAGTTCCGGATCGCCGGGTTTGGGCAGTGGAGACGATTTCCGGATTGCGCGCTCGATAGCCGCATCCAGGCTGGGGTTTCCGCTCGAATGCGTCAGCTTGACCGACACCACATCGCCATCCGGCAACTGCGTGATTTCAAAAACCGCTTCCGGGTTGCCCTGGATATTGAGCGGCAAAACGATATTGCCCCTGACTTTCGCCTTGATCTTTCCCTCGTACTCGGCCAGTCCGCGCAAACGTGCCGCTGATGCCGCTTCCCTGGCCGCCTGGTTGCGAACCCTTGCCTCGCGTTCGGCGTCCTCGCGCGCGAGCAGATCGCTGAAATCGGGCTTGGGTTTTGGTTCCGGCCTTGGTTCCGGCTTTGGCTTCGGTTCGGGCTTTGGCTTCGGTTCCGGCTTGGGCTTTGGTTCAGGTTTCGGCTTCGGTTCCGGCTCGGGCTTCTTCTCCACCTTTTCCTCGATTTCCGGTTTGACTTTGGGAGGCTCTTCCACGACGGGCTCAGGCTTCGGTTCAGGTTTCGGTTCGGGCCGGGGTTCCACTTTGGGCGCCTGCGGCGGCGCGGCGGACCACAGCTCCACCTGCACTTCCTCCGGCGGGCGGTTTTTCCAATACACGCCAAGGATCAGGATTCCGAGCAAGCCGGCATGTACCGCAATGGAAAACAGCAACGCCCGCCACTTGCCCGGTTCCCTGCGTTCCGGCAATTGCGTCATCGGCCTTGCCCTTGCGGCTTTTGTGCCTGGCGTTGCCCCGTTTCCAGTCCGACGCGCCGGATTTCCTGCTGTTTCAGGGTGTCGAGCACATCGAGCACCGTCTCGTAACGCACGTTTTTATCGGCGGCGATGAGTACCGCAAGCTCGGGGTTCTTCGCCTGCTCGGTGCGCACCGCTTCGAGCAATCCTGCCGTGTCGATCTGCCGTTCCTGCCCCTTTTCGTCGCGCAGCGCGATCTCGCCATCTGCCTTGACCAGCACGCGCATCGGGTCTTGTGGCGCGAGCGAGCTTTTGCCGACGCTGGGCAGATCGACCGATCCGGTGCTCATCATCGGCGCGGCGACCATGAAAATCACCAGCAGCACCAACATCACGTCGATGTAGGGAACGACATTGATCTCGTTTTTCAGGCGGCGGGAACGCATCTCAAGGCTCTCCGTTCGTGCTGCGGAAATCAGCGTACCTGACGTTGCAGGATGTTCGAGAATTCTTCCATGAAACTCTCGAAGCGGATGCCGAGACGGTCGATTTCGTGCGCGAAGCGGTTATACGCGAGCACCGCCGGAATCGCCGCGAACAAGCCGATTGCGGTCGCTACCAGCGCTTCGGCGATGCCCGGCGCGACAGAGGCCAGGGTTGCCTGGCCGACGTTGGAGAGGCCACGGAAGGCGTGCATGATTCCCCACACGGTGCCGAAAAGACCGACATAGGGGCTGACCGATCCGACCGAGGCGAGGAAGGACAAATGCGCCTCAAGCAGGTCGATTTCACGCTGGAAGGTGGCGCGCATTCCACGGCGGGCGCCGTTGATCACGTCCTTGGCGTCGAGATGCTGCTGGCTGCGCAGTTTGGTGAATTCGCGGAATCCGGCCTCGAAAATGCGTTCCATCGCGCCGGAGTGATGGCGGTCATTGACCGCGCTGTTGTAGAGCGCGTTCAGATCGCCGCCGGACCAGAAATCGCGCTCGAAACGCTCGGCCTTGTTGCGCGCCTCGCGCACGGCGAAATACTTGGCGGCAATGTAATACCAGGACATGAAGGAAACGCAGACCAGAAGCGCGATCACCGCCTGGACGACGGCGCTGGCCTGGAGGATCAGCGTCAATATGGATAAATCCTGGGTCATGTTCATCGTGGAGTGTTCCTTTCCCCATCTGTTTCCGGAGGCGTCCACATGGATTCCAGCACGGCGCGCAGTCCATCGGGCAAGGCAGTCGTTTTCATCGCTTCGAGCACGACACAAACCAGCCGCGCGGTGGAAGTGACGAGTTCGCGCAGCGCCTCGCCTTCCCGGCGCAGGACGCGATGGCGAAACACGATCTGCGTCCGCCCGACCTTTTCTATTTCCAGCCCGATTTCGAGCAGATCGTCGAGCCTGCCCGGCGCGAGGTATTCGACGCTAACCGCGCGCACGACAAAGGCGATGCCATGCTCGTGCAACAAGGTTGCCTGGTCGAAACCGATCTCTCGCATCCATTCGGCGCGGCAACGCTCGAAGAAGCGAAGGTAGTTGGCATAATAAATGACGCCGCCGGCATCGGTATCGTCGTAATAGACCCGTACCGGCAGGTGGAATGACGGGAGCTTGGGTTGTGTCTTGTCTGGTTTCATGATATCTGGCGCCGATTGTATTCACCCTCGCTGGGCTGCTGTGTAACCGAACGTATGTTCTCAAACAAAATTCTAATTTAAACTTAAATTTTGTTTGTTATGTGTAAAAAGTTTGATGGAATAATTAATTCTCTCAAATTTAGAATGCTTTTGGAGCGATCCTTCCCTGCCCTCCGGATTCCTCAGCCCTCCGGCCACAGGTCGGGCGTCCGTCCCGGAGCGGCAGGCGCTTCGAGTCCGAAATGGCGATAGATCGCCGGAGTCGCAATGCGTCCGCGCGAGGTGCGCTGCACGAAACCCTGCTGTATCAGGAAAGGCTCGAAGACATCCTCGATCGTGTCGCGCGCCTCGCCGATGGCTGCGGCGAGATTGTCGACGCCGACCGGGCCGCCGCCGAATTTCTCGATGACCGCGTAAAGCAGCTTGCGGTCCATCAGATCGAGTCCGGCGTGATCGACATCGAGCATCGAGAGCGCGGTATCGGCCACTTCGCGCGTGATGTGGCCGGAAGCCTTGACCTCGGCGTAATCGCGGACGCGGCGCAACAGCCGGTTCACGATGCGCGGCGTCCCGCGCGCGCGGCGCGCGATTTCGAGCGCGCCGCCATCGTCGATGCCGATATTCAGGAGTTGCGCCGAACGCGCGACGATGTGGGTCAATTCCTCAGGCGAATAAAACTCCAGCCGCGCGACGATGCCGAATCGGTCGCGCAGCGGATTGGTCAGCATCCCGGCGCGGGTCGTCGCGCCGACCAGCGTAAACGGCGGCAGGTCGAGCTTCACCGAGCGCGCCGCCGGGCCTTCGCCGATCATGATGTCGATCTGGAAATCTTCCAGCGCCGGATACAGGATTTCCTCGACCACCGGCGAGAGACGGTGAATCTCGTCGATGAAGAGCACATCGTGCGGCTCCAGGTTGGTCAGCATCGCCGCCAGATCGCCTGCGCGCTCGATCACCGGGCCCGAAGTCTGGCGCAGGTTGACGCCCATTTCGTGCGCGATGATGTGCGAGAGCGTCGTCTTGCCCAGGCCCGGCGGGCCGAACAGCAGCACATGGTCGAGCGCCTCGCCGCGCTTTTTTGCCGCGCCGACGAAAATTTCGAGTTGTTCGCGGATCTTTGCTTGCCCAACATAATCGGCCAGCCGCTTCGGGCGCAGGGCGCGCTCGAAGGCTTCTTCCTGCGCCGATTTTTTTTCCGCCATCACCAGCCGCTCCGGCGGCAGGGCGGGAAAATCGCCGGGGGGAAAATCCGTCTCGATCATGGCGATCCCGTGCCTGTTCCGGAATCCGCCAGCATCGTGGAGCCTGCCAGGGGCGCTGCGCCGTTCCCGCCGGTCCAGTGCTGCATCAGCGCGTGGCCGAGTGCGAGCAGCGTGGGGCCAAGAAAAACGCCGATAAAGCCGAATACCAGCACGCCGCCGAAAACGCCGAGTGCGATCAGGAGAATCGGCAGGCTGGAGGAGCGCGAAATCAGCAAGGGCTTGATGAAATTATCGACGCTGCTGATGGCGAGCAATCCCCACAGCACCATGAAGATCGCCAGGCCGGTTTCTCCCTGGTCGTACAGCCAGAACGCCGCGCCGCCCCAGATCAGCGGCGGGCCGACGGGAATCATCGACAGGAAAAAGGTAGCGAACGCGAGCAAAAGCGGCATCGGCACCCCGGCAATCAGGAAACCGGCCAGCGCCACCAATGCCTGCGCTACCGCCGTGCCGACGATCCCGACCATGACGCCCGTCACCGTCGAACGCGCCAGTCCCAGCATATGCACGCCGAACGCGCCACCCAGGCGTTGCGCGCCGGTATTGAGTTGACGGGCAATGGCCGTACCGTCGCGGTACAGGAAAAAGGCGATGAAGATCACCAGGATCAACTGCAGGATTCCCTCGCCAACAATCACCGCCGTCATTCCGAGCACCTTGCGCGCCGGCTCGAACAGCATTTGCGCCAGCCTGTTCAATTCCTCGCGGTTTTCCGTCAACTCGCTCCAGTGCGCCCCGATCCGCTCGCCGACCCACGGCAATTCGAGCAAGAACTTCGGCGGAATCTCCAGGGCCTCCTGCGTCAGCATCGGTTTGACCTTCAGGATCAGGAACTCGATTCCATCGACGAGGCCCGCCGCAAAAAAGAACATCGGCAACAACACGATCAATATCAGCAAGCTCGTCATCAACAGCGCCGCCAGCGTCTCGCGGCCACGGCAGCAGCGCGTCAGCAACTGCTGGAACAGCGACCATGTCGTCACGCACAGCACCGCCGCGAACATGATCGCCCCGACGAAGGGCAGAAGCACCGCCGCGCAGCCCAGAAGCAGCAAGGTTCCGAGTGCAATCTGCGCAAAACGTCTGGGAGTCGTGTCAGGCATCCTTTTTCTTTCCGGGCGGCGCTACATTCGTGGCGCCGGAAAAACGGCCAATCATCCCTTCGACAACAGCCTGAGCGCCTGACGAATCCCGTCGGCGGTGGCGATGTCTTCCGGCAAGGGCTTGACCGCTGCCGTTGCCTCGCGCTCATTGTACCCAAGGGCCAAAAGCGCGCCGAGAATGTCCCGGCGGTTGCTCGTCACGCTCTCCGCCGCTGCGACCGGCAGCGCCTCGGCAAGCTTGCCCTTCAGTTCGAGCAGCAGCCGTTCGGCGGTTTTCTTGCCGATTCCCGGCACCGTCGTCAGCCGTCCGGCTTCCTGTTCCGCCACGGCGCGGGACAGGTCCGCCACCGACAGGCCGGAAAGCACCGCCAGCGCGGTGCGCGCGCCGATCCCCGAAATTTTGAGCAGCAGCCGGAACGCAAAACGTTCTTCCTGAGAGAGAAAGCCGTACAGGAAATGCCCGTCCTCCCGCACCGCGAAATGCGTGAGCAGCGAGAGCTTCTGCCCTGTCGCGGGGAGATTGAAAAAGGTGCTCATCGGCACATCCACCGCATAGCCGACGCCCTGCACATCGAGCACGATCTGCGGCGGATTCTTTTCGAGCAATACCCCGCTCAGACGGTCGATCATGAATCAGGCTCCTTCCCTTGCACCCGTTATAAGGATTTCAAAATGCTACCGGACGGCCAGCAGACGGCCACGGCGCATCCGGTATCCCGCCGTTGGCAGCTTTCCAAGCCCCTGGCCGCCGTGCGCGTGGGCAATCGCGCAGGCCAGCGCATCGGCGGCGTCCGCGCCCGGAGCGCCGGGCAGCGAGAGCAGGCGGCGCACCATATGCTGCACCTGCTCCTTTCCGGCGTGACCGTTGCCGACCACCGCCTGCTTGACCTGCAAGGCCGTGTATTCGAGCACTTCCACCTTCCCCGCGACCAGCGCCGCGATGGCCGCGCCACGCGCCTGCCCGAGCAGGAGCGTCGACTGCGGATTGACGTTGACGAACACCTGCTCCACCGCCGCCTGTTCCGGCGCGTACTGCGCCAGCAATTCGGCAATGCCGTCGAAGATCGTCCCCAGCCGCTGCGGCAGCGTCGCGGCCTGATCCGTGCGGATGCAGCCGCTGGCGATATAACGCAGGGCGTTGCCCTCGCGCTCGATCAACCCGAAACCGGTCACGCGCAAGCCGGGGTCTATGCCGAGAATGCGCATTTCATTTTCCGGAAAGGCATCGTGAATCCGCCTGTGAATAAAGCATGCTGCGTTGCCGCGCCGTTGAAAGAGTCCGATATTATCCCGGTTTTGCGCTGCTGCGTCCTTCACGCCAAGACTCCGATGAAACCGATTTTCCGCTTCCGCCCTCACTGGCTTTTCCTTCTTTTGCTGCTTCCCGGCGCTTTCCTGCCTGCCCGCGCCGAATTGCCTCCGCCGGTGGCTGCCGCGCTGGCGGCAGACAGGATTCCAGAGGAGCGGATGGCGATCTGGGTGCAGGCGGTCGATTCGCCTTCCCCGCTCATCACGCACCAGGCGCAGAAACCCATGCTCACGGCCTCGGTGATGAAACTCGTGACCACCAGCGCCGCGCTCGAAATCCTGGGCCCCGCGCATAGCTGGAAAACCGGGGTTTTCGTCGACCGTCCGCCGAAGAACGGGCATCTGGAGGGCAACCTCTACCTGCGCGGCGGCGGCGACCCCGAACTCACGCTCGAACGCGTCTGGCTCCTGCTCCGGGAACTGCGGCTGGCCGGAATCGAGTCGATCGACGGCGACCTGGTGCTCGACCAAAGCGACTACCGGCTGCCCGCCGAAGACCCGGCGGCATTCGACAACGAACCCTTGCGCCCCTACAACCTCGCGCCCGAAGCGCTGATGCTCAACTGGAACACCCTCTCGCTGCGCCTGCGCCCGGAGGCCGGCAGGATCGAACTCCTGCAACTGACTCCGCTTGCCGGCCTGGCAGTGATCAACAAAATCGCCCCGGCCCCCGGCGCGTGCGGCGACTGGCGCGAACGCCTGCATATCGAGGTGCGCGACGAAAGCAAGGAAGAACCCGGCGGCGCAGTCGAAGTCAGCGGTGTTTATGCCCCTTCCTGCGGCGAAAAGGCGCTCGACATCGTTCCCTGGACGAGCGAACGCTATGCGGAACGCCTCTTCCGTGCCCTCTGGAGCGAACTCGGCGGCCGCTTTTCGGGCTATGTGCGCACGGCCCCGACGCCGCCAGCAGCACAAGCCCTCCTCTCCTTTGAATCGCCTCCGCTGGCCGCAGTCATCCGCGACATCAACAAATGGAGCAACAACGTCATGGCCCGCCAGCTTTTCCTCGCGCTCTCGCCAACGCAGCCAGCGACGCTCGAAGCCTCGCGCGCGCGGATGAAGACCTGGCTCGCCGGCAAGGGCATTTCCGGCATCGAACTCGACAACGGCTCCGGCCTCTCGCGCGCAGAACGTGCCACCGCCGAAGCCCTGGGGCGTCTGCTGCTTGCGATGTGGAAATCCCCGCTCCAGCCCGAACTTGCCGCCTCCTTGCCTCTTGCGGGCATCGACGGCACCCTCCGGAAGCGTTTCGGCGCGGAGACCGCAGGAGCGGACGCGCCAGGCGACGCAGCAGCGGGAAACGCGCATCTGAAAACCGGCTACATCGCTGGCGCGCGCGCCATTGCCGGCTACGTCCAGGACCGCGCCGGCCGCCGCTGGGCCGTCGTCGGACTCATCAACAGCTCCCAGCTCAAAAGCCCCGCCCCTCTCGACGCCCTGATCCGCTGGGTTGCGGAACAACGGTAGCAGGGGAGAAGCGGATTTTCTAAATTTACTTAAAGAATGTTTCACTACTGTAGTGCTTTTTATTTAAAAATTATTACAGTAATTTAGAAAATTTGCATACAAAAAAGGCAGACGCATTGACGAGAATCGGTGCAAAATATATTATCTGTTAATAACAGATAGGAGATTCTCATGCCCACCAGCGTTGCCCTTGGCAATCACTTTGAAGCCTTTGTACGGAACCAATTGGAGAGCGGCCGCTTCAACAACGCCAGCGAAGTCGTGCGCGCAGGGCTGCGCCTGCTGGAGGAAAACGAGCAGCGCAGGGAATTGGAACTGGATGCCTTGCGTGCCGAGATTGCTGCTGGTCTGGGCAGCGGCCCCCGCAAACGCGCCGAAGAAGTGTTTGACCGCCTGGAAGCCAAGTACAACACGCAAGAAAAACCACGCTGATGCGCCTTGTCTTTACACTGCGGGCAGAGGAAGATCTGGAGGCCATTGGCGATTACATCGCGATCGAAAACCCGAAAAGGGCGTTCGATTTCATCCGCGAATTACGCAAGCAGTGTCAGCGCATTGCGCAAAACCCTCTGGCCTATCGTCTGCGTTCCGAACTGGCCGAAGATTTGCGTTCCTGTGCTTACGGCCATTATGTGATTTTTTTCGAGGCCGGTTCCAAAGAAATCGCCATCGTCCGTGTTCTGCACGGCGCACGTGATCTGCCCGCCGCGCTCGATGACGACACACATTAACGGCTCGTGCGGCGCTTCGCGCCGGAAATGAAGCTTCAACCCCCAAACCCCCGTCAGCTTCGCTGCCACCCCCTTTGGAAAGGGGGCTTTGAAATGCGGCGCTTTCGCGCCGGAGATAAAAACAAACGGCGCTCCAGGGAGCGCCGCTGTTCAATTCCCCTCCGAGGAGGGGTGGCGGCGAAGCCGACGGGGTGGTCAAGCCTCCCTCTTCGAGGGAGGTGGCGCGAAGCGTCGGTGGGAGTGCACTCCCCCTGCCGGCTTTGCCGGCATCCCCTTCGAAGAGGGGGACTTTTTCAAGGAGCCACCTTCAACACTCCGCAATACCGCCCATTCCCCATCATCTCCTCCGCATTCGCCCCATGCCCGGTGTACAACTCCGTCCCGAGAATCCCGCGAACATCCAGGCCGTTGACCAGCGTCGTCGTCCTCTGGCCGGATTCCGTGGCGGTGTCGACCGGCAGGAAGGTGTCCCCGAGCGCAGCCCAGCCCTGCGGGCCGTTCTGGAACCAGCCCGCCGGGGCATAAGCGGCAACGTCAAAGACCTGCTGGCCGGCGCTCAAGTTTTGCGTATGTTTTACCGTCAGTTTCGCCCACGTCCCCTTGATCGCAAGCGCAGAGGGCGGGCAGCCGAGTTTTCCGTCACTCACCATGAAGCGGCTCTTGGGCGGGGTCAGCGCATCCTCAGGACAGCCGCTGGCGGGCATCGGGCTCGTGATCCATTCCGGCGCTTTCACATCGCCTTCCAGGATCATCACGCGGGTGCTCGTGCATACCGGATCGACCGTCGCGCGGATCTTTCCGTTGCCGGTGACCAGATCGCCGTTCCTCGCTTCGAGCAGGTTCGATCCGGGAACGATGCTGGAGATGTCGGCAGAGCCGCTGTCGAGGATCAACGCGCGACCGCTGCCTGTGGAGAAAATCTCGAAACAGGTGTTTTCGGCAAGCGGACTGATCGTATAAGGTACATTGTCGATCCGCACTGTGACCGGGGCGCTGCCGGAGTCTCCGAGACAGAAGCTCGAATTGCCGGAAGGCGCCGAGTAATCGCCTCCGGGGCTGAGCGTGTCGCCGTCGGAGAAACCCGGGCTGGGCGCCGGGATTGGCGTGGGTGTCGGAGTCGGGGCCGGAGTTGGGGTTCCGCCACTTCCACTACCCCCCGTCGTCCTGAACGTTGCCCGTCCGATGCTCGTTCCGTTCGCGTTGTTGGCGATGAAGCAGAAGGTGTAGTCCGTGCCGGGGTCGAGGCTGCCCAGCGTGTCGCTCAACGAGGCTCCGGGCATGATGAAAGTCGGGCCGGCGGTATATCCGGGGTCGCCCATGCCGGGGCAGGAGGCGAGGGTTCCGGTAAAAACGCCCCACCAGGCGTTTACGCCCTGGTCGCTCTGCACGCTGAAGTCTGCGCCGTGATCGCCGGGGTTGCTGATCGTCGGCCCGGTCAGCGTGGGTGCGGCGGCGGGCGTCGTGGCAAGCGCGTCGTAATCGTCGCCTCCGCGGACAAGGAGGGCGTTGTAAGCATTCGTAGTTTTGGATACGGAATCAAAATAAAAGCCTAACCCAGAGAGCACAAAAGCATAGGCCTCAGATCCTAGGTGGTTAGTGCTGCTGCTCCATGGATAGTGTGCTCCCCCTGGAAAGGCAACACTGGAGATTGCGGGGGCAGCCGAGGAGTAATCGACGATCGACAGTAATTCCTTGACATTGGGCAGGCGCCAATCGCTGTGCCCCTTGTAATTGCTCGCGTTGGCGGTCACGGCGATTTGCAGCGCGTCCTGCCAGCTTCCTGTCCAAGGCGTTCCGGTGGAGCAAGTGGAATTGCTCGTCCCCCATACGCACTGATCCCACATGAGATTCGTGGTGCTATCGGTGGCCAGGCCGTTGACGCTATCGACGCTGAAGTTCGGCGACATCGGAGCGCCGCTGACGAGGCTCAAGTGAAAGGCTGAAGTTTCTACTTGGCTGGTGAAAGTTCCCGACCGATCGAAGAACGCAAAGGCGTTCCCCAGAATGATTGGATCTTCGGTATTGGTCCAGCGCCAAAAGAGGCCGGAAAACGGCGGATAAGGAAAAAAATCCGTATCGAGAGTGACCCCGGTGGCGGTTCCAAAATGCGCAATCGAGAAAAGCTCGTTCGGCATCGGCACGCGCCAGTCGGTCTTGCCGCAGCGCCCTGTGCCGGCATTGGCGTCGGAAAGATTGCTGGCCCAATCCCCCCACTGCATCGTTCCTTCGTCGTAGAGCGACCACAGCAGGCCGGTGACGTTGTCCTTTGTGCAACCCCAGTCGTCCGGGCCGGTTCCCGCCGCAGTCAAACTCGCGTCTGCCGGGCAAGTGCCGGTTCCGGCGACTTCCCCGCTGTTGCAGACCTTGCTGAAATCGAAGCCCGCCGCTCCACGGCCGGCTTTGACCAAACTTCCCGCCGCTGCCGCCGCATCGCGCCCGAAGCGTGCGTCCTGGCGCGGGAAGGTTCCGGCGTCGATGGCGATGCTGGAACAGCTCTGCGCCGCAGAATCGTCAAAGCACGAAGTGTGTCCGGTATCGTTCAATGCCGCATGGGCGGAAGGTATCAGCCCCGGGGCTGGCGCGAGAAACAACGAAAGCGCCAGGGCCGCGCCGCCTGTGGCTTGTGGGATCAATCGGTTCATGAAGGATGCTCCTCTTTGAAAAAAAGCCCCTCTCCGGAGGGGCAGCGTGGTGGAACGGCACAAACGAAAACGCCCTGCTTCCCAAAGGGGAGGCAGGGCGTTTTCGAGAGGGCGCTCTTTAAGAGCCTGGGATTACAAAATAATGCTAAATGAGTGCGGGGGGGGGGGTATGATATAACAATATTCTGCCGACCGCCTGGATGCCGGTCAGAAGCTCATTCGCAGAAGAAAATCGGGCGCCCTTGCGCCACGGGTTGAACATGGA
>Ga0123357_10001129_pt1 | contig 27764 bp, 21 predicted proteins | sample TergutEmb28metaG_FD_89873 | JGI IMG/M metagenome (GOLD analysis project Ga0123357, IMG submission 89873) | Embiratermes neotenicus P4 segment gut microbial communities from Petit-Saut dam, French Guiana - Emb289 P4 | ecosystem: Host-associated > Arthropoda: Insects > Digestive system > Gut ...
CGCTGGCCTCCGACGAGCAGCTTCAGGCCCTGAAAGAGCAGTTGACAAGCGAGTAGGGCCATGCGTCGACCCGAGCGTCATATCACCGACTTCGACGAAATCCTGGACGTGCTGCGGCGCTGCCCGACTGGGCGCTTGGGACTGGTTGATGCCCAGGGCCCATACGTGGTGCCGATCAGCTTCGGCTTCGAGGTCGTCGACGGCCGCGTGGTGATCTGGTGCCACAGTGCGCGTGTCGGGCGGAAAACCCGTGCGGTACGCGCGGGCGGCCGGGTGTGCTTCGAGGTCGACTACCTGGACGAGATCGTCGGCGACGTGCCGGACGCGTGCGACATGACGGCGCTGTACGAGTCAGCGATCGGTTTCGGCGAGGTGCAAGAGGTGACGGATAAGGCGGAAGCTCGCCGCGGCGCCGGGGTCATCGTCGATCGTTACGTGCCGGGCGCCAGCGATAACCTGCCCAACCCGTTGGGGTCGAATGTGACGGTTTTCAAGGTCGAGCTGGACGAGCTGACGGGCAAGCGCCACAACCACACGGTGTGACGTCCCCGATCCCTGTCTGACCTAAGTCTGGTCTTGACGCGGCTCAGAGCGCGCGACGCGCGGTGAGGGCCCTGCGTGCAGGCGTCGCAGGCGCAAATACGCCCAGTTCGAGTTGACGACGTCGAACCAGAATCATGGCAACCGCCAAGCCGATCAATATGGAACCACTGGCCAGCGCCAGGCTGCTCGAGCTGACGACGCTGCCACCGGTGGCAGCGGCTGCGCCATTCCCGGCGGCCTGCCCACTGTTGGCCGAGCCCCCTTGGTTGCCTGATGCACCTGCGCCGCTACCGGCGCCAGATCCATTGGATTGGCCAGAGTTCGAGTTCGCCGGGGCCGCGCTGGGCACCACCATGGCAGATTGTTGGGCCGTGGTCACATAACCTTCGCTGACGCCTGTGACGACCACCGAGATCTGGTGTCCGACTTCGGCGTCCGTCAGCGGCAGCGTCGCGTCGGAGGCGTTGACCAACAGATTGCCGTCCGAATACCACTGGTAGGTCAGTGTCGCCGCCGGTGACCAGGTGCCCGTGTCGGCCGTCAGGGTTTGCCCAGCTTGAGGCGTCCCGGTGATGACGGGCACAGGTGCGGTTGTGAACGGCGCGGCCGCTACGGGCGCATTGCCGGCCACCGTGGCCGTGGCGGGTGCGCTGGCCGCGTAGGCCGCGCCGGAGACCGGGTCGGTGTAATTGCCGACAACCTGCACCGAGATGACGGCGCCGGCGGTGAAGTCGGCCGGTGTCGGGGTGTAGGTCGGTGCGTTGGTGCCAACATTGACGCCGTTGGCCGTCCACTGGTAGGTCAACACCACGGCTGACGGACTCCAACCGCTGGTCGTCGCCGTCAATGGCTGACCCACTGTCGGGGTTCCGGTGATGGCCACTGTGCCGGCCGTCACCCAGTCGGCCGCGACGGCCGCAGTTGAGGCCGAGTCAAGGGTCGCCGGGTCATAACCGGGGGTTAACGTGCCCGTCACCTCGACATAAAGTTGTTTGCCAAGGTCGTCTTTCGTCAACGGGTAGGACGTGCCGGCGACGCCGGTGTCGGTCCCGTCCGAGTAGAACCACTCGTAGGTCAGGCTGACGCCGGTGGGCCCCCAAGTACCTGCGTTGGCTGTCAGCGTCTGATCAACTGCGACGACACCGCTGATGGTCGGCGTCACCGTGGTCAGTGCGCCGTTGACAACTTGCGGGCTGTTCGTCGAGGTCACTGGCGAGCCCGCATAGCCGGTCAGCGTCCCGCTTACCTGGACGGCGATCGTCTGGCCGACCTCGTCGGGGGTCGGGGTATAGGTGGCGGCGTCGGTGCCGACGTTTGCCCCGTCAGCCGTCCACTGGTAGGACAAGGTGGCGGTTGACGGCGTGAAAGACGCCACGTTGGCTGTCAGAGCTTGGCCCACCGGCGCAGCGCCTGCGGCGTTCGTGCCGGTGATGGTCACAGTGCCGATGGTGATCACGCCGGGGTCGACGGTGACGGTGCCGGACTGGGCTGTCGCCGTCGTGTAGCCGGCCTTTGTGCCGGTGGCCACGACCTGCAGTGTCTTGCCCAGGTCGGCCGCGGTCGGGGTGTAGGTCAGGCCGGTGCCGACCTGCGTGGTGCCTTCCATCCAGGCGTAGGTCGGCACTAGCGTGCCGCTGGCAGGGGTGGTGGTCCACGTGCCGCCGGGGGTGGCCGTCAATTGGGTGCCGACCTGCGCCGTCGACGGTATGGTAACCGTGCCGGGGGTGATGGTGCCGGGCAGCACGGCAGCGGTCGGGAGTGCGGTGGCCGAGCCGGTGTATGTGCTGCCGGTGTTGGTGCCGGTGACGGTGACGTCGATCGTCTTGCCGATATCGCTTGCCGATGGCACGTAGGTGCTGGAGTTTGTGCCGACGTTCGCGCCGTCAGCGGTCCATTGGTATTTCAGGACGGTGCCGTCCGTGACGCTGGGCGACACACCCGACGGGGTCGCGGTCAAGGTTGAGCCGAGCTGTGCGGTGCCGCTGATCGCGACGGACGTGATGCTGACGTCGTACGGGTTGTAAACGAACACCTTGTAGGTGTACGTGCTGTCAGCCGCGCCGCTGATGCCGCTGACCGTCACGACATATGTGTCGGTGGCGCCGGCGGCCGGTGCCGTCAGGGCCGGCATCTGCCAGATCAGCGCGTTGGAATCACCGTACTGGCCATCGGGGCCGCCGGTTGTGGACAGCGCGCCGACTGACACGGGCGTGCCGTTCTTGGTGACCGAGACCGTGGCCAAAGTGAAGTCGGCGCTGGTTGATTGCACCGACCAAGCTGTCGTTTGCGAGAGGGGGGTGAACCCTGGGAATTGCAGGCCGTCCAGCAGAGGCCAGGGGAAGTAACCGGGTGACGGCCAGGGGATCAGTGCTGGGTTCGGGTTGCTGGTGTTGGTGGCGCCGTCCCAATATAGCGCCTGGCTGTTTGATGTCGCGCCCGACCCCATAGTGGTTATGAATGGGTCCAAAATCCATTGACGATGGCCGACCTCAGCGGCATTGTGCGAATCGGAGTCATCCATGTACCCAGCGATGGCCATGCCGGCGGTGGCTTCGCCACTGGCCCAGAACAAGTTCGATTTGCCGGACGCATCGCCTCCGGTTGTCGTGTAGCAGGTGGCAGTTGTCGGTGGGAAGTGCGGGTTGACCCCGGCTGTGGACCACATCGACGGGTTGGCTTGTTGGATCAGCGCGGCCTGCTGCGCGTAGCCGGAAAGCGTCGTGTCCTCGGCGACGGAGTTCAGCCCGGCCATGGCGCGGTAGTAGTTGACGCCCTGGAAGATGGCGGCCTGGTAGTCGGTCGACACGGTGCCGACGTCGCACGGCACGACGGTGCCCGTCCAGCCTGGCATGACGTTCATCATCGGCAGCAGCGTATCCAGGTAGGCTGCAGTGGCGCTGGCCGGGCTGGCGGCTGTGGTGGACGGGCTCAGCGTCGTCGCGGCGAAAGCCGGCGCCGACCAGTTGAGTGATGTCCCGGCGACCGTCAATGCGATTGCCGCTGCTACTGCGAATCTGCGAATCTTCATTCGAGTCTCCCTAACCGTGACGCTTTCGAAACGGGCGTCGGTGGGCTCCCTTGTTCCCAGAAATATCGTAGCACTTCACAGGCGCCGGACAATGTCCGCCGAGCCACCTGCTGCACGCGGTCGCCTGTGGTCTTGCCGCTTGTAGGCTTGACTTTGGTACGGTAGGTTGGGGTGGTTGGCCGCCCCGGGGTGGCAACGCGGATTCCGACAACGAGAGGCGCAGGTGGCACGCAGCAAGAAGCTTGGCCGGGTCTTGTTCTATGCCCACTACAACGAGTTCGGTCGCGTTGACGACTATGTGGCCTTCCAACTGCAACAGATACGGCCACTGTTCGATACCGTTGTCGTCATTTCCAACAGCCCGCTGTCGCAAAATGACCAGGACCGTCTGAACCCGTTTTGCGATCGTCTGATGCAGCGCCCGAACATCGGTTACGATTTCGCGGCTTGGCGGGACGGCATGAACGCCCTGGGTTGGGACGACCTGCTGAAGTATGACGAAGTCACGGTGATGAACGACACGTGCTTCGGGCCGCTGTTCGATTTCGGCGAGATATACCAGGAAATGCAGTCCAGGGGACCTGATTATTGGGGTATTACCACCAACATCGCGTTGACAGATCTGGTTATTGGCAGTGATGGCAAGGTCGTGCCGACGCCCGCGCATTTGCAGAGCTACTACATGACCTTCAACTCACGAGTGGTGTTGTCGCCGGCGTTTGGTGAATTTTGGCGCGGCGTCAAGGATTTCACCGACGCGGGTGACGTGATAGCGAATTACGAGATCGGGTTGGCGCATGCGTTTGGGGGCAGTGGGTTCGAATACGCGGCCTATTTCGACGCGGTCGAGTATTGGTCGAAGGGCGATATGACGAAGTACAACGCCGCGTTCGCGTGCCCATTGTGGCTGCTGCAAGCCGTAGAGAGGTACCCGTTCGTCAAGACCAAGGCGGTTCGTCTGGTGCCAGAAGAGATCGACGGTATTAGGGCGTTCGTCGAAGCCAAAACCAACTTCCCGGTACAGCTGATCGACAGCTACATCGGCGTCCGGTACACCGCCTTGTGGAAACAGAAGGACGCCGAGTTCCAGGCACTCGTTCATTCCAAAGCGTTCAAGTTGGGGCATGCGTTGGCGGCGCCTGCGCGTTTGCTTTCGAGACGTTAGCCCAGGATTCCGTTTTGGCGGAAGATGCGCCGCAAATAGTCGTCATCGGTGACTTGTGCGCCCAGGATTCGGCGGCGGCTGGCTGCGAATCTGGGCAAGCGGGCCAGGCCTTGGGCGTACCAAACGGCATACTTGGCTGCACCAAGTATGCCGTTGCCGCCGGACAGATCTTGCAACACTTTGAAGAACCCGTAGACGATATTCGGCAGGTTGCGCCGAAGCACCGACGCCGGCGTGTTCTTGAAGGCCATGACGGGCGTGTTGCGGGCGATCATTTTCAGGCTGTACATCGAGCCACGTTTCTTGGTGCTGACCGAACCCATGTGGTAGGCCACGGCGTCTGGTACGAACCAGGCGTCCCAGCCGCACACCAGTGCGCGGTAGCTGACGTCGATGTCTTCGTAGTACATGAAGAAACGCTGGTCGAAGAAGCCGTGTTGACGGTCGGGCAGGGCCTCGATCATGGGTCTGGTGTACATACACGCCGCCGCGTTGACGCCGAAGACTTTGCGCGGGTAGTAGCCGCCGTCCGCCACAGGCTTGCCGTAGCCGTATTGCTGGGCGTGCAGGTTGGGGTTGACGAAGATGTGCATCGAATCGACGATGTTGTGGTCGAAGTAGTCCAGTGTCAGCCCTTGCAGCGAACCGACATTCGGCCGGCTTTCGGCGACGCGTACCAGGTTGGCGGCCCAGGCCGGGTCAAGTGTGGCGTCGGTGTTGACAAGGGCGACGTACTGCACGTCCGGGTCTTTCAGGGCCTTGCGGATCAAAATGTTGTTGCCGCGGGCGAACCCGGTGTTGACGGGCGACCAGGTGGTCTTCACCTGGGGGTAATCGGCCATGACGGTGCGGGTGTTGTCGGTTGAGGCGTTGTCGATCATGTAGATGTCGAAGGGCACACCGGTTTGCGCCAACAGCGAGTCCAGGCACGTCGGCAGGATGCCGGCGTTGTTCCAGGCGACAACGCAGAACGCGACTTTAGCGCTCACACTTCACCCGCCTCTCCGGTTGCGTCAACGTGGCTACTGTACTAGATAAGCCAGACGGGGTTCGGTCCACGAAAGCCTGATCTTTCTAACATCACATGCCAGATTTGCCGCAGTTTGGAGCCAATACCCAATGTGCGTTCTCCATAAACCGATACTTAAGTAGCGAAAGTCTGTATTATTCTATACAATAAGTATTCCGGTACCTAAAGTGTGGAAGGGGTAGAAGTGGCACAGATCGCGCGTCCCAGCTACATGGCTGATCTCATGCGGTGGCGTGACCGAAACGTCATCAAAGTTATCTCAGGGGTTCGCCGTTGTGGTAAGTCGACGCTGCTGGCGCTGTTCCGCGACGAGTTGATCCGCAGTGGCGTAAACGCTGATTCGATACTCACACTGAACTTCGAGGACCTCCGTTGGGAGCACTTGCGTGAATATCACGCTTTGTTCGACTATATCGAGGCCCGTCTGGCCGACAACGCCATGACGTATGTGTTGCTCGATGAAGTCCAAGCGGTTCCCGAGTTTGAACGCGCTGTCGATTCGCTTTACTTGCGAGACAATGTTGATATCTATTTGACGGGCTCCAACGCCTACTTCATGTCCACAGAACTCAGCACGGTGTTGACGGGACGCTACGTCGAAATCCCTATGCTGCCGCTGTCTTATCGCGAGTACTGTGCGGCGTTGACGGTCAATACATCCAGCTCGGCGGCGCTGGGCGAGGCCTACAGAACCTATGTTTCCGACGGTTCATTCCCGTACCTGATCAGTCTGACTGACGACGCGGAGGCCAGAGGTGCCTATTTACAGGCCATTTACCAGTCGGTGTTACTTAAGGATGTGGTGGCGCGTCACGGCATCTCGGATGTGGCGATGCTTGAGGATGTCACGCGTTTCCTTCTGGACAACATTGGCAACATCTTGTCCACCACGCGGGTGGCCAGTACCATGACGGCAGCTGGGCGGCCTATGAACCATCGCACCGTCGAGAAGTACGTTTCGGCGCTGAGGGACAGCTTGCTGTTTTATGAGGCGCGACGGTTCGACATCAAGGGCAAGCGTCTGTTGGAACGCCTGGAAAAGTACTATGTGGTCGATATGGGATTGCGTCGAACTCTGCTTGGTGGCAGGGGCTATGACGTTGGCCGTGTTCTGGAGAATGTCGTCTATCTGGAACTGATCCGACGTGGGTACGAGGTGTTCGTCGGGCAGGTGCTTGCCGGGGAGGTTGATTTCGTCGCCACAAGGGCCGACGAACGGGTCTATGTTCAGGTGGCGGCGACAGTTCGCGACCCGGACGTGTTGGCCCGCGAACTGGGTTCGCTGCAGAGACTGGGTGATTCATACCCGAAGTTGGTGCTGACGCTGGACGACGACCCAGACGCCGACTACGACGGCATCAGGCGCACGAATGCTCTGCAATGGTTGCTCGCCGAGTGAGCTACGGGTGGCGAGCGTGTGCGCCCGAAACCCGGTCATCCTGCCCGGAATCACAGGATCTGCCCGTGGCGTGACAGCCTGGAAACCCCCGGTGGGGCTGGTGCGGCTGGTAAGATTGCGGCCATGCAGGTAGCTGACCCCCTCGGCAGGCGTAATCGTCTTTTGCTGCGAGAGATGGTGAAGACAGACTTCAAGATGCGCTACCAGGGGTCGTTCTTGGGGCACTTGTGGTCGATCTTGAAGCCACTGGCCTTGTTCGCTGTGATGTACATCGTCTTCGTGCGGTTCTTGCGTTTCGGCGCCGGAATACCGCACTTTGCTGTGTCCCTGCTGTTGGCCATGACGATGTGGACTTTCTTCGGCGAGGCTGTCGGGCAGGGTATGAACTCGATAGTGGCGCGGGGTGATTTGCTGCGCAAGATCAGTTTTCCGAAGATTATCGTTGTGTTGTCTGCCACGGTTGGTGCGCTGATCAATTTCGCGATCAACCTTGTTGTGGTGCTGGTGTTCGCGATTATCAATGGCGTGCAGTTCCATTGGTACATTCTGCTTGCGCCGCTTGTGTTTGTTGAGTTGTATCTGTTCGCGTTGGGGCTGGCGCTGCTGCTAAGCGCACTGTACGTCCGTTTCCGTGACGTGGGCCACCTGTGGGATATCGTGATGCAGGGCTGGTTTTATGCGACGCCTATCATTTACCCATTGTCGATGGTTTATGCACCACCGGGCGGGGTGGCCACAGCAACCCGCATGTGGATGGCGAAGTTGTTGCTGATGAGCCCGATGGCCCAGATGATCCAGGATATGCGCACTCTGGTTGTGTTGCCGACCGACACGGTGTGGAACTTCATCGGTAACCCTGTTATCAAGCCGATTCCGCTTGTGATTGTTGTGGTGGTGTTGGTTCTTGGAATTCGGGTGTTCAACGCGCGAAGTGCGATGTTTGCGGAGGAGATATGATGGCCCGAAAGCCGGTGAAGGAAACCGCCAGCCAGCAGGAAGTCCATCAGCAGGATGACGTTGTTGTCAAGGTTGAGAACGTCGCCAAGACGTTCCATCTGCCGAAAGAGCACTCGCAAGAGTTGCGCCGCCACATCGTCAACGTGCTGAAAGGCGAGAGGGGCTACACCGACCTGAGTGTGCTGCGTGACATCAGTTTTGAGGTTAAGAAAGGCGATTTCTTCGGCATTGTCGGGCGAAACGGGTCGGGCAAATCGACATTGCTGAAGATATTGGCCGGTATCTACCAGCCGACGGGTGGGCAGGTTGCCACGGTGGGTCTGGTGGTGCCTTTCATCGAGCTAGGTGTCGGTTTCAACCCAGAGCTCAGTGGCCGAGAAAATGTGTACCTCAATGGCGCAATGCTGGGCTTCAGCAATGCCGAGATCGGCAAGATGTATGGCGATATCGTCGCCTTCGCCGAGCTTGATGGCTTTATGGATCAGAAGCTAAAGAATTATTCAAGTGGCATGCAGGTGCGGTTGGCATTCGCGATAGCGATCAAGGCCGAAGGCGATATTTTGATTCTTGATGAAGTGTTGGCGGTGGGTGATGAGGCTTTCCAGCGCAAGTGCAATGACTATTTCGAGCAAGTGAAACAAGACCCGAACAGGACCATTATCTTGGTGACGCACGGCATGGATGCGGTGCGTCAGTTCTGCAACAAGGCGATACTCATCGAGAACGGTGAGATAGCGATGGCTGGTGACCCAGATGAGGTCGCCAGCGCGTATTCGCGTCTGTTCATCACGCAATCCGAGATATCGATGGATACTGAAGAGCGTTATGGCACCGGCGAGGTGGTGATCGAGAATGTCTCCTACAAGACCGATGGCGAGGTGTTCACGCTTAGTTTTGATCTTATCAACAGAACAGATAAGGATTATTCTGGCCTGGAAGTCAGCATTGAATTCATGACCGGCGGCGTCGTGGCGTTGGGCACCAGCACAAGATTCATTGACGGATATAAAGACGGTATTGCATTGGGCGCCGGCGATTCGTCCCATTTCGCCATAGATCTTGAAGATCGCTTCGGAAATCGCGACTACGCGTTGAATGTCAGCCTGGGCGAACCGACGTCAGAACCTTTCGATGTGCGCAAACGGGTACTTGAGTTCAGTTCGAACAGTGTCGAGTTCAACAAGTCTTGGTATATGCGCCCCGGCGGATTGACAATGAGCTGTGGCACTTCGTCGTAGTCGCTTCGAGGTTAGCTTCGCAAGGCCCGACGAATCACTGTCGCTGCAGCGGTAACGGGCTTTCGAGCCAGAGACGCAGGTGGGGCAACCTTGTTGACGACCTTTCGCGCCTCACTGGCTAATATCGGACGGGCACCGATCATCGGCAGGATCTCATCGCGAAGGTCGTCCCGCAACGCGTTGTTGTCAGCGGTCTGCGACCAGTCGCTCATGCGCGCCAATATGACCTCGTAGAAAACGCTTTGTCGGGCGAACCGCCAGAAATCGGTCGCGAAGTCGCAATCGGCCTGGTGCCAAGGTTTGAGAGTTCCGCCGAAATGAACGATGAAAGGATCCTGCCGCGACGCCATGTATTCTTTGAAGTAGGCTGTCGGCGCCTTTCGGAAGATGTTCTGGATGCGCTGATGGTTCCAATCAAATAGGACGTTCCAGCGCATATCAATGAGTTTGATTCTGCCCTGGAAGGCCATGTTGAGAACGTCCTGGTCAAGGTACAAATACTGGTGTGCGCGTGCAACCTGAAGCATTTCCTCGGTTTTCAGGGTCTTACGAATTTCGGCAAGGTTCATAAGCATGACGCCGGCTTGAAAATAGCTGTAGGGATCCTTTAGTTCAAGTACGTCCCGGGCGTAGGCTTGCCGGCTCGGCTGTACCGTGTCTTCGGACGGGAAGTCGTTGCTCGCATACACGCCGGCGAAGTCAATGTCTCGGACGGCCGCGGCGAGGTAGCCCGACACATCGGTTGAAAACAGTGCGGCGACATCCTTCATGACTGTCACGTCGGAGTCCAGATAAAGCACCTTGTCGTATTCTGCCATGACTTCCGGAAGGAAGAACCGGAAGTAGGTTTCAACCGAGAATTGGCCGTATACGAACAGATCCTTGTACTGGTCGATGTAGGGCGCCATGTCGAAGAAGCGAATGCGGATATTCGAGCAGCCGTCGAACTCGGCTTTGAGTAGACGCATGTTGTCACCGCGTATGTCTTGGTGGAACACGATTATGTCGTATGCGTGATGTGCCGTTGAGGACTCTGATATCGAGTGAATTACGGCGGACACATACGGCACGTAGTAGTCGTTGGCGGCGAGCGCGATGGCGACATTTTCGCGCCTCGATGCTGGTTCGAGTCTTTGATCAGGCTCTGTCCGCGTGATGAATGCCGTCTGCAACTCGCGGCAGCGGTACGCGCCAAGCGACTGAACATATTGGGCGAAGATGTTGGTCAGGCGCTCGGCAAGGTACCCGATCACGCGGGATTGCCGCTGGTTATATTTCGAGATGTCGTGTGTCTGTTCGAAGTGTTCGAGGACGTCGAACATGAATTCGCAATATTGTTGGAACAGCGCGCGCGACATGATGAACATATTCGAAAAGTACCCGAACGGCTCCATTAGCACTCTGTTGAACGCGGCGATTTCTGGGTACCTGGTTGACACATAGCTCAGGGTGTCGTCCAAGTCTTGGATGCGATGCGCTGCGGCGTATTGGTCATAGATAGCAGTGAAGTCACCGTAGGTGTTGATGTCCTGCGGAAATGGCAGGATGAGGTCGGCGGACTCAATTAGTTGACGTGCGTGTTGTTGTGCGCCCAGACCGATCTGATCAAGCGCACTTTGCAATGTCATGAACGGACGCACCGGGTCGCCAGCGGCCCGTTGATCAGACAGATCGTGAACCTCACCGTTGAACATTAGATAACGTCGGTAATGGAAGAGGCCGTAATAGTCTGCATCGAGGTTTTTCCACGCCCAATACACGGCGGTCATCTCGCAATAGCTGTCGTTTTTCTGCGAGATGTTGTCCGCGCCGGCATCGTCCCGTTGCATCCCTAGGTGGTCGTCACGAAGCGCTGCGCCCACCTCGATCGGCAGCAGCAGGTCACTGCTGGGCAGCTCGGTTGGCATGTGGCAAGCCACTAAGATTTTGATGTCAGTCAACGGTTATCCTCACGTCTGGACCCTTTGACGAGAGCCTTTCTTAGCCTATCGTGCCTCGATAGCCTAGGCAAGGGGACGATCGAACCCCCGGTGGAGCGCTTCGGTGGGCTCCATTTTGCGGTCGCTATTTTGGTTTCGCCGTTCCAACGCCAATCGACGCAGTGACTCCAATTTGTCAGCGATTCCAGTGGCCGGAACGTGGTCGGCGCCGTCGGGGTTGGTGACGGCCTCGGTGATATGCAGGTGTGAGGCTAGGCGTGCCAACCGTAACGCATTGCCAGACGCCAGCGCTTGGCCACAGGCGTATGCGATGACGTCAGGGATCCAAAGGTGGGGGTTTCCCAGGTCGTTGGCCCAGACGATATCGACGTTGGCCTTGACGCGGCCGTTGGCTTTCAGGCGATTGATGGTGGCCAGATCGTGGTGGTTGACGAGTTGCCGGTGGGTGGCTACGTCGACCCCCGGTTTGGGTTTCCGGGTTTTGGTTTCGATTGGATCGCGAGTGTCGAAGGTGACAATCTGAACGTCGGCGTCCATGTGTGTGACAAGGTGGGCAACACAGATTTGGCGGGCTTGTTCGAAGGCTTGGTGGGTGGTGACACGTCGGGCCGCCACATCCAGATGCAACGACGGGTCGGCGGCGATGATTGTTTCGGCTTCGAACAATTCCCTTTGCCCAACTTGTGTCAGCCACATTTGGCTTGCGTGGATAGCATATCGGTTGAGTTGGCCGCTTGTCGGTTGGTGATGTGCGATCCTGTCCAATTCCTGCATGGTTGAACGGGTCGTGGCGCTGTCAGGGTTGACGGTGACGGCGCACATCAGGTACCAGGTGTCGCCGGGTGTCTTCCGTTCCGTTTCGTCGACATAGGCGCGGCGGGGCCGTGGTTGTGTGTCTGTTCGCCCAAACGGCGGGGTGCTACTCATGTCGGTTCCCTCCTCGATGTGACGACTCTACGGGGTTCTGCCGACATGAATCCGGAAAATGGCCGGGTTATCCACAGCCGAGATTTGTCAGTTATCCACGGTCTGGGTCAGGTCATTGGAAGAAGGTTCTGTGCTGTGGTAGTTTTACATGTAACGCGAGAGAGTCGCTACCTGGCAGTAAGGCTCCGCACCGACCCGTGAGGGTACGGCCGGAAAATGGCCCCAGGATAGTTGGTGAACCGGAGAAGGCTGGTAGAGGTCAAGCCCGTAAACCCTCTCGCGTTAACCATGTCCCGACATCGCTGGTGACGCACCAACCCCGTCATTTTGCGCGGGGCGGATCTGAGTCGTCAAGGTCCGTTCGGATCTCGTCCACGAACCTCCGCCAAATGCCGTTGTCGGACGATTCGTTGCGATCGGCTTCAGTTGGCATGCTGTGTCCAATACATCGTGATGAGGCGAATCCGTTGCGACCCACGATCTCTTGAGCGAATGCCTCGCTGTTTGTCAGGATCTTGTTCACCAAGGGGTAGATATCGATCAAGAGTGGGTCGTCATATTCGGTATCCACTGGCCCGTCTGTTGGTTGTGCGACGGTTTGGGGGAATACTGACACATTTACGGTGTAGCCGTGGCCGGTGACGTAACGTGCATGGCGGCTCATCCATCGATACGCTTCCTCAGAGTTGATGATGTGCCACCGTGTGGTGCGCATCTGCACGATCAGACGGGACATGAGGATGTCACGTTCGTGATCGGCAAGTCCGGCGGTCAGATTGCCGAAATCTAGGTACGACACATCGTCGGGCAACTCAACAGCCGAGTCGTTCAAGGACGGTACGGTGCCGATCACGGCGACGGCCCAGTCTGGGCGAGTCTGCTTCAGCGCCCACAGGTAGTTCAGCAACGCCTGGATAACATCGCTTGGTGCTAGGCACGGCACCAGGAACACGTAGTCTGGCAGGGTATTCAAGGGTCTGACAAGCTGTTGGAAGATCTGGCCCATGGTTGGATCGTCCGGCTGAAACTGGGTCACGGCAAACAGCGTCCCTAGCGTCGGGTAAAGCTGGCGTTCTATCGCGTTCATCTTCGCCCAGGCATTGACCACGTACGGTGGCACTCGATCGCGAAGCTGTCGCAGGCGGCGGCCCCTGACGAGAAGTTCGTAGGGTCGCCTGACGACGCGTCGCAGAAGCGGCTGACGTGCCACCAGTCGCACCATGGTTGAAGCTATTCGAAGGGGAAGCGGCCGATTCCGTGAAACCTGCGCCAGATCGCTGGATGGCGGCAGAGCTTCCGGCTGGTGGTTGTTTATCTGCATGATGTCGAACAGATCGCAGTATGGCTGCAACACATGCTGCTGGTCGCTTTGCTGCAAAAGGGAATTGTTGCGCTTGCGGTAGAACATGACGGTGTCTGGGGCGGCAGCATGGCGAACACCGGCAGCGACGGTTTGCGTGTTGAATGACCAGTCTTCGTAGCCTATGCCCTTACCAGTTGGTTGATAGGGCAGCCTACAAACTAGTTCCCGCGTGGTCGCGTAAACTGCGGCCCATCGATTGTGGCCGAGCATAATTTGTGTATCCAGCCACTTGTCGTTTGATGGGTTCTGAAGCCATAGGACAGGGGCGGAGCCACCGGAATGTTGGAAGATCAGGACGGCTGCAGGATGCACAATGACTTCATCCGGTGACGCAACCAGCAGATCAAGCGCGGTGACCAGCCAGTTCGGGGAGACCAGGTCGTCGGCGTCAAGGAAAGCCACGTAGGTGCCACGGGCCTGCTGCGCCAAGAAGTTGCGGGACATTCCGAGATCGCCGAAGTGGTTATGAAAGACGCTGATACGCGGATCGTTGTCATATCGTGCGAAGTAGCCTGAGGTGGCATCATCGCCATTGTCAATGTGAACTAGTATCTCGTACGGTGCATCCTGCTCGCCAAGCGGTTTGGCGGCGTCAAAGAGGCTCAGCATGGTCTTATGCGCGACGAGACCTTCCCGGTGGGCCGTCAGCAGCAAGGAGATTACGGGTTTGGATGCCATTTGCGTTCGCTCCTCTCTTGCGTAATGCCCCAGCAGAATACCAACGAACCCTATGCGAAGTCGTCCCGAATAGCGTCAACGAATGCTTGCCAGTTATGCCGTTTCTTCAGCAAGTTTTGGGCATTCGTCGCGAGGTTGCGTGCCACGTCTGGGTGGCTTGCCAAATATTCGATTGCTTCTACGTAGGCCTGCACATCATCAAGTGGGTCTACCAGTAGGCCGGTGTCACCGTCAATGATGAACTCACCGATGCCGCCGGCCGCACTGGCAATGATCGGTAATCCTGCCGCGGCCATCTCGAGGATCGCGTTCGGCAAGCCGTCGATCGAAGCGGTGTAGAGGAATACGTCGTGGGTGTCGGTTGGCAGGCTTGTTGAGCCGGCGAAGCCCCCTTCGTAGGTGATGGTCTTGATGCGTTGCAGAGCTCGTAAGTCGAAATCGGGTTCGGAGTTGCCGAAGACGCTTATGTGAACCTTTGCCGGGTCGAGCCTTTTCGCGATATCCAGGAGTAGGTCTGGACGTTTCTGCTCGGTGATCCGGCTTGCCCACAGAATGCGCAGAGGCTTCGCTTGGTCAATTGTCTTCGGCGGTGCCATCCGAGTGAGGTCGGTGGGCTGGTAGTGCGTATGGCACTTCGCCAAGTCAATGCCATCCTTCTGCACAAGATCGTCGATGAATGTTGCGTTGTCAGTAAACACATTCGCGATCACTGGGTCAACGTCGCGCAGCAGTGGGTCGTCGTAACCGGCGGTGCCTAGCCCGTGTGTGTCCGCGCGGACTGTATAGCAAAATACTGATGCGGTCACAACATGACCATGACCGGTGAGGTAGTTCCGATGGTGGTTCACCCACTGATAGGCGAACTCCGAGTTGATGATGTGCAACCTTTTTGTCTCAAGTTGAACGATCAGGCGCGACATCAGCAGGTCACGATCCTCCTCGCTGAGGGCAATCGCCAGATTGCCGAAATCCAGGTATGGCACGCTTGCAGGCAACCTTTTCAGCCAGGGATTTTTGGATGGCAGCGTACCGATGACCGCAAGACTCCACTCGGGGTGGATTTCTTTCAGCGCGTCGACATAGTTCAACAGCACCTGATCTGCACCGCCCGGGACGATCCATGGAACGAGAAAGACGTAATCGGGCAAGGCTGTTACTTTTGCCACAAGTCTTTGGAATATCTCGCCTATGGATGGGCTGTCAGAGTCATAGCTCACCACCGAAAACTGGGCCCCAATGGTTGGATAAAGTTGGCGTTCGATGGAGTGGATGTCTGCCCAGGCGTCCACAACGTATTGTGGGACTCGGCTGCGCAACTGCTTCAGTCTTCGATCTCGTACAAGAGCCTCATACGGGCGCTTGGCAATACGGCGAAGCGCAGGCTTGCTGCCAACAAAGCGTCTGCCCGCTGACATCGCGCGGTAAGCGTTGGCCAAGGCATGCGGTCTACGTGGGGCCCCATTGGACGACCCATGTCGGGCTCGTTGGTCAGCATTGATCTGCAAGATGTCGAAGAGGTCAGAATACGGCTGGATGAAGTGCTGAAGGTTGCTTTGGGACAATAACGATTCGTCCCTCTTCCTATAGAACATGACAGTTTCAGGCGCGATCGCGTGATGGACGTTGGCAGCGACCGTGGCGGAATTGAAAGACCAATCCTCATAACCGATGCCATCCTCAGTGGGGTGGTATGGGAACCGGAGCAGCAGAGTTCGAGGCGCGACAAACACGGACGCCCAGCGGTTGTGGCCGAGGAGAACCTTTGCGTCCAGGTCTTTGTCAAACGATGGGCGCTGGAGCCACACCACAGGAGGCGTGGCGGAGGCGTGATAGAAGGAAAGAATTGCCGCAGGGTGCACAATGGTTTCAGCCGGATCGTTTTCCAGTGCCAAGAGTGCACCGGCGAGCCAGTTGCGAGAGATCAGGTCGTCGGCATCTAGGAATGAAACGTATTGGCCAGAAGCCTGTTCAAGAAGGAAATTGCGAGAGAGCCCTAGGTCGCCGAACTCGTTTTGAAAAACACGCAGATGCGGTGTGTCGTCGTAACGAGCGAAGTACTCAACAGTCGCGTCGTCACCGTTGTCGACGTGGACGAGGACCTCGTACCCAATGCCCCGCTTTGCGAGAAGTGTTGCCGCATCGAAGATGCTCAACATGGTCTTGTGGGCTACCAATCCCTCACTGTGTGCGGTTACGAGAATCGAGATGAGCGGATTGCTGGCCATGTTTGTTCGGAGAACTCCTTGCTAGACGCTGCCAATTTCAACAACAAATTGTACTATTGCATCTGGTTGTATTGCGCGAACCTTCCGAAGGCGAGTCTATGAACTCGATGGTGCCGAGCATCCGGAGGGACTGACTGGACGCCGGTACGATCCTACGTTGGCTCCTGTCTCATCCGGGGTAGGATCAATGGCTGAGGAATAGATCGGATGCCCGGGTCACGGCGTGCTCTGGGCGGTCTGCGTCTGGTTCGCAGAAACGTGACAAGTCGGATGGAGTAGGCCATGCCAATACGCGGAGGCACTAAGAGCGACGAGCTCACGCGGGACGGCGTGCCAATCCAGCATTCGATCGAGGATGTCGATTTGGTCTCAACGCGGCAACAGGCGGCTCTGGGGTCGCCGGAAAATAGCGGAGATAGCCCTGCGGCAGGAACTGGTCTGGCAATGTACTCAAGATGGATGTGGCGTGAATGGGAGGCGCCGCGGCGCCCCATAACACTGTTTGCTGCCACAGGGACTGCAAATCTGGTATTGCTCGTCGCCGTATACGGTGTCCTCCTGAGACCACACTATACGGTTGACACATATCCAGATGCGGTTTCCGGGCACCTGAATAGTCGTGCCCACCTCGAGCTTGGAAGGATAGTCAACTGGCTCATCTGTGGGGTGCTGAATAGGCTGAACATCAACGTGGTGGAGCACCAGGCGGCGTTCGCGATAATCTTCATGATTATTGCGGCCGCATTTTCGGCCTATGTGGCCGTGAAGTTTCTACGACTGTCCAGTGTGTTTTCCATCGTAAAACTCCTTGTCCTGGACCTCGCAGCGTTGTTGTCCGTTGCCAACATATTCATCCTGGAATGGTATCTGTTTCCCGAGGCGGTGCCATGTTTCTCTGTGGGTCTTCTTGCGACCTTGGTATCAGTGCACTTTGTCACCAAAGAATTGAGGGTCAGCACCGTGCTGGCCTCGGTGGTCTGTCTCTATGTTGCATTGAATGTTTATCAGATACTTATCGAATTGTTTGTGATCTGGACGATCGCGTATGTAGTGGTAAATTATCGGTTCGCGATCAAGCGAGCGGTGATCCACTCAGTCGTGATTCTATTGGCGGCCGGGGTGGCGGGGATAGCCAGCATTATGACGCTCAGGGTTGTTCAATGGGCGGGGTATGCACCTATCACAAATAGGGACGTCAACGTGTCATTGTCATCCCTTCTGAAGAACTTTGGTTACATCGGTACTTCGTTGCAGGCGGATGTGTGGTTCCGGGGGTCTGGATATATGCCTTTTGTCAATGTTGCATTTGGGCTGGTGCTGGTGGTTTGCTATGTCGGTTGTGCGAGAGGGCCGAAATTCAAACTATGGACGATTATCCCGGTATTGGTGATTTCCTACGGGATCACATTCTTCCCGAATCTCCTGACCGCAACTGTATGGCCAGCGCCACGTACGCTGGTCGGGTTCTATTCGTTTCTTGCAGTTGGCTCGATCATACTGACGTTCGCTAAAGATAGTAAATGGGTGCTCAGAGTTCTGGCCATCGGTTTGGCCTCGTTTCTCGCAATCAATGCGTATTTCGTTCAAACCGTGGCGATTGGCAATTTCGAGACGAACAAACTTGACCAGTTGACTGCGCTGCAGATTCAGCAACAGATTGACGACTACGAGCAGGCGACAGGAATCACGGTCACGAAGATCGCTGTATGCGATGATGCGTATCCTACATACGGGTACTACGGCCTGGTAAGTGTGGTCAGCTACGATACCAACCTTCGGGCGTTTGCCGTGGGATGGGCCGCCGTGCCGATGATCGATTTCTATACCGGGATGCATTACCAGGCAGTGAGTATGACTGATAACGCCTTTTCGACCTACTGTGCAGACAACAATTGGGATGGGTTCGATCCGGCAAAACAACTGGCATTCGACGGCGACACTCTGAATTTGGCCGTATATTGACCGATTGTGTGAATGTTTTTTCGGCGGTTGTCCCGATACCGCTGTGGTAACATTGATTCGTTGATTTTCGGTTATTGAAGGGAGTGATTCGGATGATTCCAATCGCCAAGCCACAGATAGGTCAGACGGAGAAAGACGCTGTAATGGCCGTGATGGATTCAGGAATGCTGGCGAACGGCACAGTGGTGGCTGATTTCGAGACCGAGTTTTCGCGCTTTTGCGGAGCCGAGTTCGGCATTGCCACCACATCGGGAACGACTGCCTTGGAGGTTGCTTTACGTGCCCTCGGTATCGGGGTTGGTGATAAGGTCATAACGACGGCCTACTCGTTCATCGCCTCCACGAACTCGATATTGTATACCGGTGCCACGCCAATCTTTGCAGACATCGATCAGCAGACCTTCAATATCGACCCCGTGTCGATTGAGCAAGCTGTCGCCGCCCATCCTGATGCGAAGGCGCTTCTTGTTGTGCACCTTTTCGGCCAGCCGTGCGACATGGATGCGATCTGTGCGATTGCGAAGAAGAACAGTCTGCTTTTGATTGAGGACTGCGCACAGGCTCATGGCTCGAAGTGGAAGGGCCAGGTTGTCGGCTCTTTCGGAGACGCCGCATGCTTCAGTTTCTATCCAACTAAGAATATGACGACGGGCGAAGGCGGTATGGTTGTCACCTCGAGACCGGAGGTCGCGGATCGCGCCCGCCTTCTCATCAATCATGGCATGAGGGTTCGCTACACCCACGAGATTATCGGCTATAACTATCGCATGACGAACATTGCTGCGGCGATTGGATTGGCCCAATTTGCCCGGCTTGCGGAGTTCAATGCAAAGCGTCAGGCGAACGCGAGGTATTTCGATGATCATCTTGCGAACCCTTTGGTACGGACTCCCGTGGTTCTGAGCGGCGCGACGTCTGTGTATCATCAGTACACGATTCGCGTGCTTGACGGGCACCGCGACGCGTTTGTTCAGCATCTAGAAGCCAACGGGGTCGGATATGGGATTTTCTACCCCTTCTCGATCCCGGAGCAGCCAGCATACAAAGGTTTGGGCTTTTCGGCCACTTGGCCGGTAACAGATGAAATCAAGCAGCAGGTTGTGTCCATCCCGGTGCATCCTGGCCTTAGCGAAGAGGACGTAGCGCAAGTAGCCAAGGTCATCAACGAGTTCAAGCCCAAGGGTGTCGACTAGGATGCCCGGCGTGTTCGTTCACGAGTCGGCTCGCGTCGACCCGACTGCCGAGATCGGCGACGGTACACAGGTATGGATAAACGTGCAGATCCGCGAGCTTGTGCGGATTGGCCGTCAGTGCATTATCAGCAAGGACGTCTACATTGATCATGGCGTCGTGATCGGCGATTTGGTCAAGATCCAGAACTCCGTGTCCGTCTACAATGGCGTGACCATTGAGGATGAAGTGTTCGTTGGCCCGAATGTCGCCTTCACCAATGACTATTACCCGCGCGCACAAAACCCTGACTGGCAGGTTTCCCCCACCTTAGTGCGGCGTGGGGCCTCTCTCGGCGCGAACTCGACGATTGTGTGTGGCCACACGGTTGGTGAGTACGCCATGGTCGGGGCAGGCAGCGTTGTCGTTCGGGATGTTGATCCGTATGCGCTGGTCGTCGGTAACCCCGCCAGGGTAGTCGGCAGGGTGTGTCGGTGCGGCCAAAGAGCTGATAACGGGGTGTGCGGCGCCTGTGGGTTCATCCTCCCATGACCGAGGCCGGCCAAGGTGTGCCGCAGATCAGAGTTGGTAGTTTTCTACTTCTGCATGTTGGGTTTTTCGTCTATTCGCTGGTGACCGTATTCGCCAAGGAGGCCGGGGTACATGCGGGCATGTCGCGGCTGTTTGTTGTATTCCTGGTCGCGGAGGTTTTGGCCCTTGGGGTTTACGCACTTCTTTGGCAACAATCTTTGCGACGGTTTCCGCTTACGCCAGCCTATGCATCCAAGGGCATAGTGGTTGTCTGGAATCTTGTGTGGGCAGTTGTGCTGTTTCACGAGCGCATAACCGCTGAGAACCTTCTCGGCGCAGTGTTGGTGATAGTTGGGATAATGATTGTGAGCGCCGATGCCCGTTGAGATCTGGTTACTTGTGATTGGCGCCGCGCTGAGCTCGGTGTCACAAGTCGTTCTGAAACGGGGCGCAGACCGCGAGATCCCATCGGGTCTCACGCGACGACAGAGCCTACTGGCGCAATATCTAAATGTTCCGGTGGTACTTGGCTACGGGTTACTTTTGATATCGATGGGGCTGGCGATTATCGCCTTGGCAAAAGTAGACCTGAAATACGCGGCAATTATCGAGGCGCTTGGTTATGCGATGGTGATGATACTGAGCCGAGTGTTCTTGCATGAGCCAATGACGCGACGTAAAATTGTGGGGAATCTGGTCATCATGGCGGGAGTCCTCGTTTTCGGTTCAACAATTCTTCGACCTCTTGGGTTGCCAGCATTCTGAAAGGTGATCGATTATGTTTGACGCTGTGCTTATTGGCTATGGGTATTGGGGCCCGAACATCGCCCGCAACCTCAATCGGAGCAAGGACTTCAACCTTTACGCCATTTGCGACAATGACCCATCCAAGTTAGCGAAAGCTCGTAGTGTTTTCGGTGACGAGGTTCGTTACTTCGACAATTATGAAGATGTGCTGAGCGATCCGCATCCGGTCGCGTGCGCGGTGGCGCTTCGTAACCAGATCGGGCAGACTGTGGCCCGCGCCGTGCTTGACAGTGGCCGGCACCTTTTCATGGAAAAGCCGATGGCTGTCACCATGGATGACGCATTGGAATTGAAGCGGCGAGCAGAAACCAAACAACTGGTCTTACACGTTGATCACATTCTGCTGTACCATCCGATTATCCAGCGCATCAAGCAGATGCTGGACTCGGGAGAGTTGGGCGACCTTATCAATTTCGAGTCCAATCGAGCGAACCTTGGCCCCCACATCAAACAGGATATCAACGCCATGTGGGACTTGGCAGTTCACGATCTGGCTATTGTTGACTGGTTCAGTGGCGGCCAAGAGCCCGAACATGTCGGGGTGCTGGGCGAGCGTCGGTATGGCGAACAGGAGATTCTGACATATCTCAGTCTGAAATACTCGAACTTTGTCGCCATGATCAAGTCAAGTTGGTTCTCGCCATTGAAGGAGCGCAGCATTGTGATCTCCGGAACACGGAAGATGGTCGTTTTCGACGATTTGCGAGAATCAGAGAAGCTTCAGGTATATGACCGCGGGGTGGAGTTCGACGACAGGATGTTCGCTGACTACGGTAACTACGAGGCGCGAGTCCGAATGGGTGATCTACACATCCCCTTCATTGAGCCAGAAGATGCTCTCTTGAATTCCCTGAACCATTTCGCAGAATGCATCACCACTGGCGCGACGTCTCGGTCAGGCCCGGATCAAGCGATCAGGGTACTCAAGGTGTTGAGTGCTGCTGATCAGAAGCTGAGAGCTTGACATGAGGCCAGCGATCAAGGGCGCCAAAATCCTGGTCACGGGCGGGGCTGGCTTCATTGGGAGTCACCTGGTTGATCGGTTGCTTGACGATGGTGCCAAGTCCGTGACAGTTCTTGACAACCTGTTTCTGGGACGGGTTGAGAACCTTACCGAAGCGATCAACAGGGGTGCCGTCTTCATTCATGATGACGCCGAGATAGATGGTACGTTGGCCTATGTTCTCTCACGTTACCCCGCTGACATTGTGTTTAACTGCGCGACCAAGGCACTGAACTATTCGTTCATCAACCCAGAGAACGCCTACATGACCAATGTGCGCATTATGAGTCACCTGCTCGAACTGCAACGGCGTGGCCTATTTTCGACGCTGTGTCATTTCTCGTCCTCAGAGGTGTATGGCACCGCGGTATATGAACCAATGGACGAGAATCACCCGTATCGTGCGACCACAACCTATGCGGCGGGGAAGGCCGCAGCTGACATGATGTTGTTCAGCTATGTCCAACAGTATGGTCTGGACGCGTTTATTGTGCGCCCGTTCAACAACTACGGTCCCCGCCAGAACTGGGTCGGTCCTTTGGCCGGAATAATCCCAGCCACAGCGCGGCGAGTGTTGGCCGGCGAGTCACCACAGATCCACGGAACGGGTGAGCAGAGCCGGGACTACGTTCTTGTTTCGGACACGGTGGAAGCAGTTGTGAAGTTGTTTAGTGTCATGGAACGCGGCGATGCTGTCAACATTTCCACCCATGGTCAGATTACGGTGAACGCCCTGATTGCGATGATCGCGGCGGATATGGGGTTCGAGGGTGAAATTGAGCGGAAGCCTGGCCGACCGGCTGACGTCTTTACCCATAATGCGAGCAACGCCAAGATGATCTCGCTGATCGACTTTCAGCCTACCCCCTTCGAAGAAGGGTTGCGGCGCACGTTAGCTTGGTACAAAGAGAACATCACACCGAAGGAGTTTTCATGATTCGATTGGTAAAGCCTTACATTGCGTATGACGAAGTGGCGGCCGATTTTCAGTCCATTTTCGAATCCGGAATGTTCACTAAAGGAACATTCTCGACAGCGTTTCCCGAGCAGCTAGCCGCATACACCGGTGCGCGCTATGGGTTCAATACCACGTCTGCCACCACGGCACTTTCAGCCTGTCTCGCCATCCTTGACGTCGGTCCAGGAGACGATGTGATTGTGTCGGATTTTTCCTTCCCGGCAACAGCTAATGTTGTGGAAGATCGGGGTGCGCGCCCGGTCTTCGCTGACGTATCGCGACAGACGTTCAATATGCTGCCAGATCAGTTACTGGCGAAAATTGGCCCTGCCACCAAGGCCGTCATTTTTGTGTGTGCCTTCGGCAGTCCGCAGGGTATTGAGGAGATTGCTCAGATCTGCAAGGCACACGATCTGCCTCTGATCGTCGATGCGGCATGTGCCGTTGGGTCATTTTCCAACGACGTGGCGGTCGGAAGTATTGGCGACCTCACATGTTTTAGCTTCCACCCGCGTAAGTTGCTAACAGCCGGTGAGGGTGGCGCGATTACAACTGACAACGGCTCGTACGCTGACGTACTTCGCGTCAAGCTGATGCATGGCAGCGAGGTGGTTGGCGGTCGGCTTGAGTTCACAACATACGGTTACAACTACCGCCTTCCTGAGCTTCAGTGTGCCATGCTAATCAAGCAGTTGGCGAAGCTCGATGCCATCGTGGATCGGCGGCATTTGATGTGGCAACAGTACTGTGCTGGTTTGGTTGATCTCGGGTTTCACCCGCAACTGACTGATGAGGTCGTTCGTACCAACTTACAGAGCGTGGTGTTCACCGTGCCGGAAGGAGTTTCCCGGGAGAATCTCTCTGCGCGACTGTTGGCGCGTGGGGTGGAGACGACGTTGGGCACCTATTGTTTGTCTGGTGGGCAGTATTTCCGAGAGAAATACCAGGACGTTCAACCAAATGCCGACTGGCTGGAAAAGCATACAATCACACTGCCGTGTCACGATGATGTTGATGTATCTTTCGTGGTCGAGGCAATCTGCGCGTCGTTGGGTTCTGACTGACTGAAGTAGTTGAGGACAACCCGATCGCCGTCGCGCAAAACCTCGCCAATGATTCGGGCCGGTGATCCCGCGGCGATGCTGTTGTCGGGGATGTCTCGGTTCACCAAGGAATTGGCGGCAATGAGGCAGGCGTTGCCAATGCGAGTGCCTTTGAGGATGACGGTCTGGGTTCCGATGAAACAATCGTTCCCGATTGACGTCGGTGCATGATCGTAGGGCTCGCGCCCGCCGCTGAGCGACCACCGTACGGTGTCGTGGGTGAAGATCATGACGCCGGACGAAACACTGCAGTGGTTGCCAATGGTCAATCCACCGCTGCCGTCAAGAATGCAGAATGGGCCGATCCAAGTATGCGAACCAACCGCAACATCACCGATGACTGTGGCGGAATCGTAGACTGTGACGGACTGGTCACCGAAACACCGTTCAGCCTTCTCGTGCCATCCGATTAGGTTTTCCATGAGCGGATTCGAACGGTCGTATGTTTCACGAGTGAACTCACTAAGGCTGACATCAAGTCGTCGCAGGTTGTCGTAGAGCGCCTTCAGGTCATCTGCCAAATGGTCGCGTCGATCCATAGGTGGCCACCTTTCGTCATGTCAAGGCCATCGAGTCAGCCGGCAAGCCGCCGGTGCTGCGTTGGCAACAAGAGACGCTACACCAAAGAGAATCACGGGATTGGGATTGAGCTGGTGGAACTTGGGTACCAAGGGATGAGCGACTCGGGCAGGTAGAATAGGGGGCACGCTGTTCGCGGCATGCGCGGCAGGATTGGAGGAGCCTGTATGTCAATGGTCTCGGTGGTCGTGCCCTTTCTCAACGAGGAGGAGTGCCTGAAGCCGTTCTGTGAATTCATCGACCTCCTGGCCCATGAAGCACCCTTCGACATTGAGGTAATCTTCGTCGATGATGGGTCGACAGACGGCAGCTTGGGTGAGCTGAAGGCCTATCAGTTCTCGGATTGCCACCGGGTTGAAGTAGTGAGCTTTACAAAGAACTTCGGCTCCCACGCAGCCATTCGAGCAGGGCTGCAACGGGTAACAGGTGACTATGCAACATTTGTTGGCGTGGATATGGATGAGCCGGCGGAGATGATCCCACGTATGTACGACGCTATCAAGGTCGGGGTTGACGTTGTGGGTATCGACAAGCTGACAGTGAAGACATCTGGTGTGACGCGGGCATTCTCAAAGACCTATTCTGGGTTAATTCGCCGTTACGCGGTCAAGGAATACGGTTCCGGCGGTATCAATAACCTAATGTTCACCAGGAAGGTGATCGAGTATCTGAACAGCAATGTTGAGGCGAACTCGTCGCTTCAGCTACAGGTGCTTAATGCTGGTTTTCGTACGACCATCATCGGAATGAATTACCGAAGCCGGATTGCTGGCGCATCGAAGTGGACGTTCGCCAAGAAGATGAAGATGTTCATAGACTCATTTGTGGCGTTCTCATATATGCCTATCAGGGCTGTCACGCTGGTTGGCGTGTTGTTCGCAGTGGCCGGTGTTCTTGGCGCGCTGGCTCTTATTATTTTGCGTTTCACGCTTCCCACCGTTGCCCCGGGCTATGCATCAATCGCGGTGCTGCTTCTGATCGGCTTCGGCGTCACCAACATAAGCCTTGGAATCATCGCTGAGTATCTTTGGCGTACATACGATGCCGCCAGAGGCAGGCCGCTGTTCATAGTCGATCAAATCGACCCACTCGCGTCGGACAGTTGAGGGGCTGCCGGGGAGATCCCTTCATGAATGTAGTCATCAAGCTGCTCGAGTGTCCGGAATTTGGGGGGAACTACACGACGGTCTGCCTGACTGAGGGCCGGTGATGCCGTATGGGGTGGGTATAATGTTCCAATCCGCAGAAAGGTGGGTGGAATGCCGAAGGTGTCAGTGGTGATCCCGTCGCGTAATTCGGGGAGACTTCTTGTTGATTGTATGGAGAGTGTCGTAAACCAGACAATGTCTGATATTGAGATCATACTTATAGATGACGCGTCAGATGACGAATCGGCGTTTATCGCACGTGACTATGCCATGCGAGACGACAGGGTACGGTTGATTCACAATGAAATTTCCAAGGGCACCTCGCAAGGGCGTAAGGACGGGGTCATGGTTGCGACGGGGGAGTACGTGATGTTCGTTGACGCCGACGACATGCTGGAGCACAATGCGTGTGAGGTGCTGTACGAGGCGATCAAGACAACGGGAGTCGATATTTTGCATTTCGATGCGCGAGTCGTGAATGCTGGCGACGTGGATCCGCTGCGGATTGAGCAGTTGAGTCGTGTGTTGGCACCGTACCGAGAGTGTGTTTTGAATGGCCATGTGCTTGAGGCATGTTTGCTCGAGCGGAAGTTTCAATGGGAACTGTGGAACAAGGTGTTTTCGCGGCCCCTCTGCGTCAAGGCGTTCTCACATGTGGAAGACGGTCTATTCTCTCGCGGCGAGGATTTGTACGCGTTCTTCATTTTGGCTTACTATGCTGCGTCTTATGCCGGCGTTAGCGTTGGCGAGTTGTATAACTACCGGTTCGGCGCTGGCCTTTCTGGTCATGCCGAAGTGGATCTAGCACGGTTCAGGACGTTTTGCACGGCAGGACTCGTCGCTGATGCGGTCGACTCTTTCGCTGCCAGTGTGGGGGGTGAGACTATCACCGAATGTGCGAAGGAAGTACGTTTTGTGTTGGTTGGTGAATCAGTTTGGACTTGGAAAGATGCAGTTTGTGATGCTGACGCGGGCGCTGCCATGGAGTTGCTACTCGATTACTGGCCGATGAGCAACGTCGTTGGCCAGATGGCCCTTCTCGATGAGCCCTCCCAGTGCAGGGTTTCGATGAGGTGTCAAGGCTCGTGGACACATGGTGATGGGGATCTCACGCCGGTTGGCACTGTGGGTGTATTTTGTCCGGGGCTGGCTCAGACTGATTTGGCCTCGGAAGCGCGCGAAGTGATTGCAATGATCTCGGAGATGGGCTTCGCGACATTGCTGATAACTGATGATCTTCCAGCGGCGGATCAGTGTGGCTTCCCGGGAGAGACCGAATGCCTCACGGTGGCTCCGCCGTCAGCTAAACGTGGTTCGTTTTGTTTGCGCGCTTCGTCCATTGCGTCGGCCGTCGAGCACCGCAGGTTAGACACGGTGATCTACTTCGGAGATAACTCGCCAACCCTGTTTGCCGACATTTTGGCGCTGAAGCTGCTGGATGTCGTTGTCCTGCTTCGCACGCACCGGAGCGCGGTTGCGGCGCTGATGAGTAATGATGATCGTTTGGTGAGTAGGTTGCCGTTCTTTCGGCTTGCTGACCAAGTCGTTGGCGTGGAAGCGAGTGATGGGGCGTACTACAACGCGTTCGGCGTGCCAGCAATCTCAGTGCCGCCGCTTATGGAGCGCTCCGCGCAGCGAGGTAGTGGCGGTGAGGATGCCGCCGACGAAGGGGTGTCGGCTCACCGTATCGAGTGGGAGTGCACCTGGCGGGCAGTGCTAACGGGACTCCGGCAGGGTCGCGACGGGAGCGCGAGTGGCAACCATGACATCGCCGTGGAACGCTTGCTCGATTTAGTCATCTTGCGCCATAGGCTTGAATGCGAGACCAAAGATTCTGAAATTGCTGAATTGACGAACCAGTCGGAGCAAGCGGCGAGACGGTGGCATGAGACTCTGGCCGCCAAGAGCAGGGAGTTGACAGCCGTCTATTCATCAAGATCGTGGCGGTGGTCTCGGGCGGCATTGACACCGCTTAGGGCCTCGAAAGCGGCATTTGCCCGGGTCGTGCGC
>Ga0123357_10001130_pt1 | contig 27720 bp, 23 predicted proteins | sample TergutEmb28metaG_FD_89873 | JGI IMG/M metagenome (GOLD analysis project Ga0123357, IMG submission 89873) | Embiratermes neotenicus P4 segment gut microbial communities from Petit-Saut dam, French Guiana - Emb289 P4 | ecosystem: Host-associated > Arthropoda: Insects > Digestive system > Gut ...
ACCGCTCGATTGGCGATGGAGTGATTTCATCCTTCATCCGGCTCGCTGGTTTGCGATTGTTGCGACCGGGCGGGGGCCTGGAGGCCTGTTTCAAAACGTTGCGCGCAGACCATCACGGGGAGGTGGGAGAATGGCCGGAGCCGATCCGTGGAAGCACGGACTCATCGCCTCCTGGCGGCCTTCTGGAAGCTCTTTTTCGACTTTTTTACCGACCGTTTGGCACTCTTGCCCTCGGACAGGAGCTGGAAGCGCAGCGCGCCGGCCAGCGGCGAGACCTCGAGCAGGCGCAGTTCAACGGCATCGCCGAGCTGATAGGTGACGCCGCTGTCCTCGCCGATCAGCGCGTGGCGGGTTTCGTTGTGCTCGAAATACTCATCGCCAAGCGAGCGGGTCGGGACCAGGCCATCGGCCCCGGTGTCGTCGAGGCGGACAAACAGCCCGGCGCGGGTGACGCCGGTGATGCGGCCCTTGAAGGAGGCGCCGACCCGATCCTTGAGATAATGGGCGATGAGGCGGTCGGAGGTTTCGCGCTCGGCCTTCATGGCGCGGCGCTCGGTCATCGAGATATGCTGAGCCACCGTGCGGAGTTTGTCCGCGCCGGTACTGTGGGGCAGTCCCCCTTCGCCAAGCTGGAGTGCTGCGACCAGGGCGCGATGGACGACGAGATCGGCATAGCGGCGGATTGGCGAGGTGAAATGGGCATAGCGCTTGAGGTTGAGACCGAAATGCCCGCAATTGTCGCAGGAGTATTCGGCCTGGGCCTGGGTGCGCAGCACGATCTCGCTGACCATGGGGGCGACATCGCGCTCTTCGACCTGTTTGAGGATGTGGTTGAAGAGGCCGGGCCTCGGGGTCGCGGACTTGGCCAGCGGGATGTCGAGGCTGCGCAGGAAGTCGCGGAAGGCCTGTACCTTCTCGAAGGACGGCGTGTCATGGACGCGGTAGATCAAAGGCGAGGCGTGTTTTTCAAGGGTCTCGGCCGCCGCGACATTGGCCAGGATCATGAATTCCTCGATCAGGCGGTGGGCATCAAGCCGCTGGGGGACGATGACGCGGTCGACGGTGCCGTCGTCTTTGAGCAGGATCTTGCGCTCGGGAATCTCAAGTTCAAGCGGATCGCGCTTGTCGCGGGCCCGGCGGACGCAGCTATAGGCCGCAAACAGGGGCTTGAGGACCGTCTCCAGCAGGGGTGCGGTGACATCATCGGGGTTGGCATCGATCGCAGCCTGGGCTTGGGCGTAGTGCAGTTTGGCCGCAGAGCGCATCAGGATGCGATGGAAGCTGTGGTTGCGCTTGCGGCCGGTGCCATCGACCACCATGCGTACCATGAGCGCGCCGCGCGGGCTCCCCGGCACCAGGGAGCACAGATCGTTGGAGATCCGCTCCGGCAGCATCGGCACCACCAGCCCCGGAAAATAGACCGAATTGCCGCGGTTGACGGCCTCCTGGTCGAGATCGGATCCAGGGCGGACATAGAAGCTGACATCGGCGATGGCAACATAGATGATGAAGCCACCTTTGTTGGCGGGGTCGGGGTCGATTTCCGCAAAGACCGCGTCGTCATGATCGCGTGCGTCGGGGGGATCGATGGTGACGAGCGGCAGCGCGCGCCAGTCCTCGCGGCCTTTGAGGGATGCCGGTTCCGCGATTTCGGCTTCTGCGATTGCCTCCGGCGAGAACCGGAACGGCAGATCATGGGCGTGGATGGCGATCAGGCTGATCGCCTTTTCCGACCGGATCGAGCCGAAGCGCTCGATCACCCGCGCCCGGGCCGGGCCGAAGCCGTTTTTGTCGGGCGGCTCGATGCTGACGAGATCGCCATCCTGCGCGCCCATGGTGTCGGCACTGCGAATGATGACGTCACGGTTGAAGAATTTCTTGTCGACGGACTCAAATCTCCCGCCGCCGGAGGCATTGCCGCGGAACATGCCGATGATGCGGCCTTTTTCCTCGTCGATGACATGGATGATTTCCCCGTGATAGTCGGTGCCGTTGTCGTCGCGGGAGATTTTGAGCAGGACGCGCTGGCCGATCGTGGCGCGGCCGCCGCGGCGGGAACGGGTGACCCGGATTCGCGGCGCTGGGCCGTTTTCATCCTCATCCCATTGGCGCGGCGCGGCGATCATGGTGCCGTCGGCGGCGCTGGCGATGATGGTGGCGAGCAGTGTCGGCGGCAGCTGTCCGACCACGGTGAGGTTGTGGCGGCGCCGGTCGATGAAGCCCTCGTCCTCCAGTTGGCGCAGCATGTCCTTGAGGGCGGCGCGATCGGAGTTTTTGAGCCCGAAATGGCGCGCGATCTCGCGGGTTCCGACCCGTTTCGGCTGGGCGCCGATGAAGGCGACGATGGCGTCGCGGTCGGGAACGCTGTGTTGTTTCTTCTGTTTCACCTAAAAAGTCTCTCAATTTCTATTTGTCACGCCCATCGTTAAGGGGAGGGCGGTTGCATGTGGCCAGGGTGAGTGGTTGCGCGGGACTTCAGTGCCGGCGCGTCTTGAAGCCCAGGGGCGATGTCCGCCCTCGTGAACTCACGAATGCTCGAGCTTCCCGAAACGGGAGGCGCCTCATGCCCAGGACGGAAGATGGTCTGGCGGCGTGGGATCATGAACGAGTATTGTCGGAACGTAGCATGAACGGTGAGGAGTGGCAAGGGGTGTCAAGGAGGAAAATGAAAAAAGTTGAAAGACAGCCAGTTGGCGCACATGTCCCCTCCACCGATCCTGTCATGGCGGGCAAGGCGTGGCGGACAGGTGACCGCAAATCTCACGGACCCGTGATTTCGGCGGCCTCCGCGCAGATCCCAACGACTCCGAAGATCGGCGGGCCAAAAACCGCCGCGTTGAGCTGGTGAAGCAATGGGCGAAAGGCCACGCGCACCGCGGCCGGGTTGAAGCGGCAACCGCGTCTTGCGCTGCCGCATCAACGTGCCGCACGCCGAAGGGCTCTGTCTGGCGCGTGCGGAGGATCTGTGGCAGCAGTTGAGCAGAAGGCAAAAAAGGTACGATCTCTTGTGCCCTTGAGCTGCGCCTGCGCGGAACAGTTTGGCCCCCCGGTTGACGGGCCCCGTGATGCGGACCTCAGCCATGAGAACTATTCGTGATCCAGTGATCCAGGCAATGGGTTGCGAGGATCGAGGGTCTGTGAAGCGAAGGGGCCTGATCTGCCCAGGCAGCGCCCTGAGTTCGGCTGTACGTAACCGGCCACGCATTTTTGTGAGGTGTGGTGTGCAGTCTCAGGTTTTCCAGGTGACGAACGCTCAGGGCTCAGTCCCGGTCACAGGTGCAATCGTCCCATGGGGTAGGGATACCGGGAGGCAGGGCCCGGATCCTCTGACTGGATAAGTGCAGCAGGGCGATCCGCCCAATGAGGGCACAGGAAGGCCACGACGCCGGGATTTCGAAAAATCGGGTGGCTTCGGGGCAGAGCGTTTTTTTCGGATCCGCCGAGCTGCGAAAGGCGGATCCGTGCCGCTGATCAAGGATCAAGGATCAAGGGCACGGGCGATGCGTGTTGCGATGGGGCGCTCTAAGCCGAAGCGGCTTTGCCCGCAGCCCTCTTCCGTGGCGCCGTTTTGCTGACGCTCGGGGTCTTGCTGTCTTTCTTTGCCGCCTTTTTGGCCGTGGGTCGGGCTGTCGTTCGGGACGCCGCCTTTTTTGCCGGCGCGGTCGGGGTCGAGGGTGCCGGTTCGCTGTCGCCTTCCGTTGTCGCCCGGGTGGCTGCCTTCTTCGTGGCCGCTTCCTTTGGCGTGGCGGCCTTTTTCGCGGCCGCCTTTTTCGGCGCGGCTTTCTTTGCAGTCTTGTCGGTGGCGGCTTTGGCGGTGGATTTTGCTGCCTTGCGCGGCGCCTTCCTCTTTGTTGTGCCCTTGGCAGCGCGCTCGTCGATCAGCGCGATGGCCTGTTCAACGGTGATGGTGTCTTTCTCGAAGTCGCTCGGGATTGTGGCATTGACGCCACCGGCGCTGACATAGGGGCCGTAGCGCCCGTTCTTGACCGCGATGGCCCCAAGGCTGGGGTGATCGCCAAGGACGCGGCCGGGATCGGCACCGAAGCGGCGGCCCGGTCCCTTGGCGATTCGTTCGGCAATCAGCGTTACCGCGCGATTGAGGCCGCTGGTGAATACCTCATCGCCGGCTTCAAGGCTGGCATAGGTCTTTTCGTGGCGCACGAAGGGCCCGAAACGCCCGAGGCCCGCGGTGATCGGCTTGCCGCTTTCGGGATGGAGGCCGATTTCGCGGGGCAAAGCGAGAAGCCTGAGGGCCAGTTCGAGATCGACGTCGGCGGGCGAGGTGCCTTTGGGGATGCCGGCGCGTTTGGGCTTGGTGCCCTCCTCATAGTCTTTCTGTTCGCCGAGCTGGATATAGGGTCCGAAGCGGCCGGCCTTGATCCAGACGTCGAGGTCTGTTTTGGGATCTTTTCCCAGCATCTTGTCGGCGGTGCCCTCGCTGTCGGCGGCGAGCGGCCTCGTATAGCGGCATTCCGGATAATTGCTGCAGCCGACGAAGGCGCCGAATTTGCCGGCCTTGAGGTTGAGGCGGCCATTGTCGCAACTGGGGCATTGCCGGACATCGCCGCCGTCTTCGCGGGGCGGGTAGATATGGGGGCCGAGCATCTCGTCGAGGGCGTCGAGCACCTGCGCCACGCGCAGATCCTTGATTTCATCGACGGCGCCGATGAAGTCGCGCCAGAAATCGGTCAGCACCTGTTTCCAGGAGATCTCGTTGTTGGAGATGCGATCGAGCTGCTCTTCGAGATTGGCGGTGAAATCATATTCGACATAGCGGCGGAAGAAGTTTTCGAGAAAGGCGACAACGACACGACCCTTGTCGACGCCATGGAGGCGTTTCTTCTCGAGCCGGACATAGCCGCGGTCTTTCAGGACCTGGAGGATCGAGGCATAGGTCGAGGGCCGGCCGATGCCGAGCTCCTCCATGCGCTTGACCAGCGAGGCTTCCGAAAAGCGCGGCGGCGGCTCGGTAAAATGCTGGGTGACGGCAAGATGCTCGCGTTTGAGCGCTTCTCCGGTGTTCATCAGAGGCAGGCGCCGGGAGTCCTCGTCCTCCTCGTCGTCGCGGCCTTCCTGATAGAGGGTGAGAAAACCGTCAAATTTGATCACCTGTCCGGTGGCGCGCAGTTCGAGGTTGCGCCCTCCGGCGCGGGCGCCGATGTCGACGGTGGTGCGCTCGAGTTCGGCCGACTCCATCTGACTGGCGATGGTGCGTTTCCAGATCAGCTCATAAAGCCGGGCCTGATCGGCATCGAGCCGTTGGCTGAGACTTGCCGGGCGGCGCGACAGATCGGTCGGACGGATGGCTTCATGGGCCTCCTGGGCATTTTTGGCCTTGGTCTGGTAGGCGCGCGCGCTGCCCGGGACATAGGCATCGCCATAGTCCTCACCGATCACCTTGCGGGCCTGGGTCACGGCCTCGGGAGCGATCTGGACGCCGTCGGTACGCATATAGGTGATGAGGCCGGTGGTCTCGCCGCCGATGTCGATGCCTTCATAGAGCCGTTGCGCAATGCGCATGGTATGGGCCGGGGCAAAGCCGTATTTGCGGCTCGCCTCCTGCTGCAGCGTGGAGGTGGTGAAGGGGGCCTGGGGGTTGCGCCGCGCCGGCTTGGCGTCGACCGCGGTGACGGTGAAATTTGCGGCCTCAAGGGCGCGTCGGAAGTCCTCAGCCTCGGTTCCGGTACCGATGTCGAGGCGCTGGAGTTTCCGGCCGTCGGCGCCGACCAGGCGGGCTTCGAAGGAATCGCCGCGCGGCGTGATCAGGGTCGCGACCAGCGACCAGTATTCGCGGGCGACGAATTTCTCGATTTCAAGCTCGCGGTCGCAGACCAGCCGCAGCGCCACCGACTGGACCCGCCCCGCAGAGCGCGCCCCGGGCAGTTTGCGCCACAACACCGGGGACAAAGTGAAACCGACCAGATAATCGAGCGCGCGGCGCGCCATATAGGCATCGACCAGAGCGCTGTCGATCTGGCGCGGATGCTTCATGGCTTCCGACACCGCCTGCTTGGTGATGGCGTTGAACACCACGCGCTCAATCTTGTGATCCCCGATCGCGCGTTTTTCTTTCAGTATTTCCAGCACATGCCATGAGATCGCCTCGCCCTCGCGATCGGGGTCGGTGGCCAGAATGAGGCGGCTGGCGCCCTTGAGCGACCTGGCAATGTCATTGAGGCGGCCGACGGCCTTGGCGTCGACCTCCCAGATCATCTTGAAATCCTGTTCGGGATCAACCGAACCGTTCCTGGCCGGGAGGTCGCGGACATGGCCGAAGGAGGCCAGAACCTCATAGGACGACCCCAAATATTTATTGATCGTCTTGGCTTTCGCCGGCGACTCAACAATCACGATATTCATGCAGTTCCAGTAACTTAAGGGGATGTCGGGGCCGTGCTCGAGGCCGCCTTCTGTCAAGGCTGGGCCACGAACATGGGCGGTGAAACTTGTGCTGTCAAACCGGAGACCGCGAACGGTATTATAGGGTGCAAACCTCGATTCAGAAAGGTTAATGCAGTTTCGTTCCCCCCGATCGCGCTGTCCTCCCATGTTTCAGCGACAAAACGGCATATTGGCGCGGCTTGCAGGAACCACTGAAGGTCGGTTGCTGGCGCTGCGAATAGCGCTGATGTCGGCCGGGCACATTGCGGATTAGCAAGAATCCCGCCTCCAGGTGGCGAAGATCCCATAATCACCGCACTTATCCGACAGTTTCTTTCGCTTTTTGCCCGATTCGGCTCTCGGTGCCACTGAGAAGGCGCTGGATATTGGTGCGGTGCATAAAAAACAGCAGCAGGGTCAGAAAGGCGCAGAGCGCCGCCAGTTCCGTCCTTCCCTGCGACCACACAAAGAACGGGGTGAGCAGGCTCGCGGTCAGTGCCGCCAGCGACGAATAGCGGCGGGCATAGGCGACGATGAGCCAGACCGCGGCAAAGAACAGGAGGCCCGGCCAGAACAGGCCGAGCAGGATGCCGACATAGACCGCCACCCCTTTGCCGCCCTTGAATCCAAGCCAGATCGGAAACAGATGGCCGACGAAAGCCCCGGCCGCCGCCAGCAGTGCCGCATTGGGGCCGGCAATGGCGCCTGCGGTCAGTGCCGCGATCGCGGCCTTGGCGGCGTCGAGAAGCAGGGTCAGTGCGGCCAGCCCCTTGCGGCCGGTGCGCAGCACATTGGTGGCGCCAATGCTTCCCGACCCAATCCCGCGTGGATCGGTGGCACCGGCCATGCGGGTCAAAATCAGCCCGAACGGGATTGAACCCAGGAGATAGCCACCCGCGAAGAGCGTCAGCACCATGATTACAGGATTCATCGGGTTCCTCGAGACCCCGCCCTTTGTCCAAAGGAGCGGGGAGAAAGATGAGATCGGCGGGATGCCTATGTTCTTTATTGCCGTTTTTTCAAATAGACGACATCGGAGCCTGGCCGCAAGATGCGGCGGGGTCCGGAAGTCGAAAGGCCGAAAGGGAGGCAGGGACCGCAGTCTTCGCACCGGGTGGCGGGCCTGCAGAGCAGCCTGAACCGGAACGGCCGCTTGCCGCGCGGGGGCTTGCTGCTTCGTGATTTTTGCGAATGTGTTTTCGGCAGCCCGCGACGTGACAGGGAACCCGCGCCGAAAGGCCGAATTCCCGGGGTTGATGTCGCTTACCTGACCGATCGCTTCTGCCTGGCTCCGGGAAGCATCGACAAAGGGGCCACGGTGTTTCAAGCCCCGTGGAGGATCATCGAGGGGCAGGATCCATTCTCAACGAATATAGCGTTTCAACCCGGAAACGGCAGTAGCCACATCGGCCCGATTGAGTAAACCTCAGATTTAAACTTACTGACGAAGCTTGATGCCTGTCAATTCAGGCAGCTCGTTTGCGCCTTCCGCAAGTCGCGCCATCAAGTCCATGCGTTCGTGAAAAACAGCTACAACCAGGGCGGGTGCGTCCTCGCGGCACGCAGGCAAAAAATGGGAATGATGTGCACAGTGCGCCATGCACAACGTTGGATAGATCGCGCTCAGATTTCTGAACGGCTCCTGTCGAGCTGCAAGACGGGCCATGCCCTGTTCCAATTTGTCGCGGTAGCGCAGCACCTGGGCGCTACCCCATTGCTTGAGCGTATGACGAAAAATCCCACGCAGGTCAGCATCGGCCGCATCTGACAAAACGTAGTTCATGATTCAGGCGTCAGCTTCCCTGGGCCAGCTCTTCGGCGACTATCTCACGGATAGTCTTGGTGGAAACCTTGCCTGCCAAGGCATCATTGATCCGCGAAGTCAGCAAGACTTTCAACTCCTGCCATGCCAGGTCAGCGTGTCCGGGAAGCAGCCGCTCAATGGCGTATTGCCTGATGCTTTTGCCCTCCAATAGAGCCAAAGCCTTCAGGTTCTGGTGCTGCTGTTCGGTCAGGTCGATGCCAAGACGGCTCATGTAGGTCCCCGACAGTTGTCGTGTCCCCACAATGCCACAAACCTGCCAAACATCAGGCGTTACTTTTTTGTTCGCGGGCAGAAGAAAGGGCCGCAGATCTGGCGTCAACCGGCATCGCCCGCCAGGGAGAGAGGGAAGGGAGGGCGAGCGGCTTTGCCGACAAGTTCAACCGGCTCTGGCGGGTGCCTCAGCTGCGAGAGGCACATGGGTCGCGGTGGATGGCGGCCGTCATGCTCAGGAGAGCAGAGCCGGGTGTGGAAGCAATTCCGGGTTGATGAGGCTTTGGGATCGGGCGAAGGGCCTGATATTTGGGCGATTATTGGCAACGTTTTGGGGTTTTCTGCTCGGTCTTGCTGTCCCATCCGTGCTCGTCCACCCCTTAATTTCCGGACCGGATGAAATCCGGCGCGAGGTCGGACAGTTCACCAGTGCGGGTGCAGAGGAGCGAAAATCCTCAAAAGTTGATACGAACCAGGAGGTTGCAGGCTCTCATTCAACTATGGGCGCAGACGCAGCGTCCGGCAACAATGGTCCGCCACACCTTGCCGGTGAAGCGGGCACCATCGAACGGCGTGTTCTTGCACGGCGACTTGAGGTCGGCGGGATCGAGCACCCAGGGCGTGTCGGGGTCGATGATGATGAGGTCGGCAGGGGCGCCGCTGCGCAAACTGCCGCCGGCGAGGCCGAGCAGTTGCGCCGGCCGGGTCGACATCGCCCGGATCAGAGCCGTCAGTGGCAGTTCGCCATTCCGCACCAGCCGGAGCCCGGCGGGCAGCATGGTCTGCAGCCCGACGGCACCGGGCGCGGCTTCGGCAAAGGGCAGGCGTTTGGCCTCAACATCCTGGGGGTTGTGGTCGGAGACGATGACGTCGATCAGGCCTTCGGCAACTGCGGCGACCAGGGCGCAGCGGTCCTGTTCGCTGCGTAGCGGCGGCGTGAGCTTGAGGAAGGTGCGGTAGGGGCCGATGTCGTTCTCATTGAGCGCCAGATGGTTGATCGATACCGAGGCGCTGACATTGAGCCCGGCGTCGCGTGCGCGCCTGAGGATGTCGAGGGAGTCGGTACAGGACAGCGCGGCGGCGTGATAGCGCCCGCCGGTCAGGGCCACCAGGCGCATGTCGCGCTCCAGCATCACCGCCTCGGCGGCATTGGGAATGCCGGTCAGCCCGAGCCGGGTCGACAATTCGCCCTCATTCATCACTCCTTCGCCGATCAGATCGGGGTCCTCGGTGTGGTGTACGATCAGGGCATCGAAATCACGGGCATAGGTCAGTGCGCGCCGCATCACCTGGGCGTTGCTGACGCTGTGGTTGCCGTCGCTGAAAGCAACAGCTCCGGCCGCCTTTAACAGCCCGAACTCGGTCATCTCGCGGCCCGAGAGGCCCTTGGTCAGCGCCGCCATGGGCTGGACATTGACGATCGCGGTGTCACGGGCGCGCCGCAGCACGAAGTCGACGGTCGCTGAATTGTCGATCACCGGCGAGGTGTCGGGCTGGCAGATGATGGTGGTAATGCCGCCGGTCGCTGCAGCCCGGCTTGCGGAAGCAAAAGTCTCGCGATGACTGAAGCCGGGTTCGCCACAGAAGGCGTGCATGTCGATCAGCCCGGGCGCCACCACCTTGTCGGAGCAGTCGACGATATCGGTGCCCTCCGGCACCCCGGCGGCGCTGATGCCGCGGCGGATGTCGCGAATGATGCCGTCCGTGATCAGGACATCGCCCAGCGTGTCGAGGTCCCGCGAGGGGTCGATGACGCGGGCGTTGGCAAGCAGCATGGGGGGGCGATCAATCGACATGGCATCACGCATTCGGCAGGTTGCGGGCGAGTGCGTCGAGCACCGCCATGCGGACCGCCACCCCCATCTCCACCTGTTCGCGGATCAGGGATTGCGGGCCGTCGGCGACCGCAGAGTCGATCTCGACACCGCGGTTCATCGGACCGGGATGCATGACCAGCGCATCGGCCTTGGCATAAGCGAGCTTTTTGCGGTCGAGCCCGAAATAATTGAAATATTCGCCCGAGGACGGCACGAAAGAGCCGTTCATGCGCTCGCGCTGCAGCCGCAGCATCATCACGATATCGGCACCATTGAGCCCTTCGCGCATGTCGCGGGCAACCTCGACGCCCATGCGCTCGACACAGGGCGGCAGCAGCGTTGAGGGGCCGACCACCCGCACCCGCGCTCCCATGGTGTTGAGCAGGATGATGTTGGAACGGGCCACCCGCGAATGCAGCACATCGCCACAGATGGCGATCACCAGGCCCTCGATCCGCCCCTTGTTGCGGCGGATGGTGAGGGCGTCGAGCAGCGCCTGGGTGGGGTGTTCATGGGCGCCGTCGCCGGCATTGATCACCGAACCGTCAACCTTGCGGGCCAGAAGCTCCACCGCGCCGGAGGCGTGATGGCGCACCACCAGGAGGTCGGGATGCATGGCGTTGAGCGTCACCGCAGTGTCGATCAGGGTTTCGCCCTTGCGCATCGAGGACGAGGATACCGACATGTTCATGACGTCGGCACCGAGACGTTTGCCGGCGATTTCAAAGGACGACTGGGTGCGGGTCGAGGCCTCGAAGAACAGGTTGACCTGGGTGCGGCCACGCAGCACCGTGCGCTTCTTGTCGAGCTGGCGGTTCAGTTCGACATATTCTTCGGAAAGGTCGAGCAGGCCGGTGATGTCGGCGGCGGAAAGGCCCTCAATGCCCAGCAGATGCCGGTGCGCGAGAACAAAGGTCGATTTCGGTGCCAAGGTCATTGGAAGCAGGGCTATAGGTCGGGATGCGCCAGCGGGCAATACCGGGTCCGGGGGCGAAAACACTTATCCCCCGATCCGTCTTTTTTATGGCGACCCGGGGGGAATTCAGAGGGGAGGTCGATGCATCGGCTGAAATCGAGGGGCAGACTGGCAGCGGCGATGCTGTGCGCCGCCCTGTGCATCACCTGCCGGAGCGCGGCGGCCGAGGGGCTGGCACCGGGCTTTGTCTATCTGCGCGATATCGACCCCTCGATCATCCAGGATATCCGCTATGCCGGCGCCAATAATTTCGTCGGTCGCCCGCTGAAGGGCTATGACGCCGCCGAATGCGTGGTCAAACGCGAGGTCGGCGAGCGGCTCAAGACAATCCAGCGCCTTCTCGCCCGCCAGCAGCTGTCACTCAAGATGCTCGACTGCTATCGGCCGGGGCGCGCCGTCGCCGACATGGTGGCGTGGTCGAAAGACGGCCGCGAAAGCCCATCCGGGCGGCGCTTCAACCCCGCCTTTGCCAGGACCGACCTGTTTCGCCTCGGCTATATCGCCAGCCATTCCCGGCATTCGACCGGCGCCGCGCTCGACCTCACTCTGGTCGATCTGAAAGCGGATAATTCGCAGGCTTTCGATGGGACACGCGCCTATGGCGACTGCACCGCAGCCGCTTCGGCCCGGGCCCCGGAAGGAAGCGTCGACATGGGGACCGGCTATGACTGCGCCGATCCCAGGTCCCATACCGGGGCGCGCAATCTTACCGCCCCCCAGCGGGCCTGGCGCAACCGTCTGGTCAGCGTCATGGCCGGGCAAGGCTTTGTGAACTATGCAAAAGAGTGGTGGCATTTTTCCCTGCCGGGACAAGGCGGGCCGGCCTATGATTTCCCGATTTCGCCGCGACGGCGGTGATTCTCCCTGAAATCCGGGCGGGTCCGGTCGGCGGTCATTAGTGGTCACGAAAGCAGAGCTTATGGATATTCCGGGTGCTGATAATTCCAACGCCGCGGCTGTGCCGCGAGATCAGTCATCGCCAGACGGGGAGGGGGCGGGGATCCGATCCGCCCCGGTCGCCAGTTTTTTCACAACCGCTGGCTGGGGACTTCTCGCGCTTCTGGCCATGGCGATCGGGCAGTCGTCGATCATCTTTTATCAGTGGGCGCAGAACAATTTCGACGCCGGCTATCTGGCGACGCTCAAGGACAATATCACCGGGGTGACGCTGACAATGTCGGTGATTCTGTCGCTGCCACCGGTGCTGCTGGTGGCCTGGCTGGTGGCGCGCGTCGCCGGGCGGTCCTTCGCCGACTATTTCGCTCTGCGCTGGACCTCGTGGCGCAATGTCGTGCTGGCGGTGGTCGGGCTTGTGCTGCTGGAACTGGGCTGGGGCCTGATGTCGAGCTACCTCGGCCGGGAGCAGGCACCCGGCATCGATGTCTTCAAGGTGGCCCACAGGGATGGCGTGGTGGTGCTGTTCTTCCTCGCCGCCTGCATTGCCGCCCCGATCTGGGAGGAAGTGTTCGCCCGCGGCATTCTCTATCGCGGCTGGTCGCAGTCCTTCCTCCGGGTTCCCGGTGCCATTGTGCTGTCGTCAATGGTGTGGACCCTGCCGCATCTGCAATACGGCTGGTATAATCTCGGCGAAGTATTCTGCATGGGGCTGTGGTTCGGCTATATGCGCTATCGCAGCAACTCGACGTCGCTCACCATTGTCGTCCATGGCCTCAATAATCTCGCTGCAGCGCTCCAGGCCTATTATATATTGACTCACTCCTGAAACGCCCTGAAGCGTACTGAGGAAAAGGAACCGGATTGCTCGCGGGGCGCGCGCGCGCGCGTGGGGGGGTGGATGGAGGCGATTTTCCCGCCTGTCACGCGCGAAGCGCTTCTTCCGGCACGGCTCCGAAGCTTCGTCGCAGGGAACGCTTGAGGCAGTCGCAACCAGGTCATCTGCGGCGACGAAAGCGGGTTTCGCCAGTCTTCGGGCCGGCTCGCAGGATTCGGTGCGCCGCCTGATTCTCAAGGGGCAGGGGGGCTATAGCCGCGCCAGGCGATCAAGCGCGCCCTGGAGGATGAAGATCGCGGCGTGCTCGTCGATGACCTCGGCGCGTTTGGCACGGCTGACATCAAGTGCCAGCAGTTCCCGCTCGACCGCAGCCGTTGACAACCGCTCGTCCCACAGCGCGATCGGCAGCTCTGTCAGCCGCGCCAGATTACGGGCAAAGGCTCGGGTGGACTGGGCGCGGGGACCTTCGCTGCCGTCCATGTTGAGGGGAAGACCAAGCACGAAGCCCACCGCCCTGCGCTCGGTGGCAAGTGCGATGAGTCGCGCGGCATCCCGCTGGAAGGCCTGACGACGGATGGTCTCGACGCCGGTTGCGAGCCGCCAGTCTGGATCGGAGACCGCAACGCCGATGGTTTTGCTGCCGAGATCAAGGCCGATCAGGGCGCCGCGGCCGGGCAGATGGGGGGCGGCGTCGGCGAGGGGAAGGATAAGGGCTACCATGGCTGAGGCTGATAGCACGGCAGCACCCGTCCGCACCATAGTTGACGCGCGCATCCCGCGCCAGGAACGCATTTGATTTCCGATTTCCTTGTCGCCATACCTCGCCACACCGCAATCATGTCAAATCAGGCAAAGACCACCTTAAGCCGGCCCGTGGTGTGGGTTCTTGAGCGCCGGGGCGGACCGATTGCGATCGTGACGTCGCGTCCCAACAAGTTCAGGCATTCGATCATCCTGGCTTGACTGATACCACGGAACTGACCGCGGAGCATCTTGGATAACTTCGGCTGGGACATCCCCAGCACTTCAGCCGCCTGCTGCTGCGTCCAACGGCGCGACTTGATAATTTCCTCGATCTTGATGGAGAGTTGGCACTTTATCAGCATTTCCTCGGCATCGGGCATGCCCAGGTCAGCGTACACGTTGCCCGAGCTTTCCTCGATTTCAATGCCGTCGATCATGCGCCTTTTCATCGACCAGCTCCTTTGCTTGCGCCTCGGCCAGCTTTAGCCTGGCGCGAACGATGTCCATGTCCCCCTTCGGCGTGGCGATCCCGCGCCGGCTCTTTATCTGGAAGCAATGCAGCACAACCACCATGTCCGCGAACTTCACGGTATAGACGGCGCGGTAGGTCCCGCCAGAGTCGTCCTCAATGATCTCCAGGACCCCCGCACCACCGAAACCTCGAAGAGGCTTGGCCGCTTCACTCTTCCCGCCGAGCTGCGCCACTCGCAGTGCCCTGCCAAAAACATACCGCACTTCCTCGGGCAAAGCCTTCATGTCTCCCCTCGATCCGCCGATCCAGTACAAAGGCTTCGCTGTGGGTGATGGGAGCTTTGTCATGCTGAAATTAGGCCCATATGGACCTAAAAGTCAACTCGTTCTGCTCCATTTTTCCGCTTTCAGGCTACTGAAATGCCACCAGAGAACGCACAAAGCGCATTCGATTGCCCTGGCCCAAGGGCCTCCAGAGGCCTTGAAATTTGTTCCGGACGTGCTAAAGTTGAAGAGGTGAAGGGGCGGGTTTTGCCCGCCCCTTTGTACCCTCAAAAATAGACTACGAAATGGATCCGCAGGCGCAATGACCAGGCACTGCGGGTCCGTTCTATTCTGAGGGTGACGCTGACGGGGATGATTATCCTCATCATGCACCTCCTTTGAGGCGGGTTCTGCGCCTGTTTCCAGCCGGGGAAACCAAATCCCCGGTGCGCATGTAGAGGTCATTGCGCGTTGTGCGCCCTGCTTATACTACACCTCAAAATCTCTCCAGACGCCTTGCTAGCCAAGCGTCCGCCCCGTCTGCGTCTCTTAGACATCAAGCAGACGCAGGAAATTCGATTGTCCGAAAGTCGCGCCAGATCACCTCAAACACGGCGCCTGGAAGCCTCCTTGAGAAATGGAATGGTTTTTTTACCTTCGGAACAAATCAGAAACAAGAAAAGAGTGACGGAACCTGCATTTTTTTTTGGCGAGGTTTGCGACGTTGCTGAGAGTTGGCAGATACTGTGTCTGAGATGAAACACATGGAACTGTGTTCCAGAGCTGCTGCGATCGCCCCAACGACGTAAGGGACCGGCCCTCAAGACCGTATTGAACAGAGTCTTGGCAACGCGCGCAGGTTCCAGTGAAACTCTCACATCCGGGCAACAGGACCTCGTTGTCGGTTCCGAAGTTTCCGCTTCTATATCCCCAGCACAGCGACGAGGATAATCCCGGGACAACCGTCCGACGCGAGCAGTACAGCGATCGGCGGGTCCGTTCCGCGCAACCCGACTTTGGCCATGGTTGCAACGTGGATACTTGCCGAATGCCCGACCTTCCCGGCGACAATAGCCCAGGGGGCAAGACCCTCTGGGACGCTGGGCGCTGGGCGATCCGACGCCACACCGCTTTGTGCCGCTTTCCGACCTGGCAGGTCGCTGGCTGGCGCAGAAATAGCCGGATCACCTGCGGGGTGCGGAGGGAGATGCGTTTTCGCAAAGACCCTGGCACCGGTGTGAAACGGTTCTGCGCCTCGACACCACTCGATACCTTTGGTGGTTGAGCCGGAGCTGCGACAATTGTATGGATCGGAGCCTGCACCGGAAGCTGAGGGAGGGACCGACCATGTGGCCTGATCGCCGGGTGATGGATCTTTTCAGGATCGAAACTCCCATTGTGCTGGCGCCGATGGCCGGTGCCGGGGACGCCGAACTTGCGATTGCCGCGGCCGAAGCCGGGGCTCTGGCGTCGCTGCCTTCTGCGATGATGTCGGCGGAAAAGGCGCGCGAGCAGGTCCAGATCATCCGGCAAAGGGTGTCGGCACCGATCAATATGAATTTTTTCTGCCATCGGCCGGTCGAAGCCGATGACGTGGCGCAAGCGGCATGGCGGCGGATTCTTGAACCCTATTACCTGGAACTCGGCCTCGATCCGGCGACCACGGTGGCGTCTCCGTCCCGCAGCCCCTTTGACGACGCCTTCTGCGCGGTGGTCGAGGAGCTCCGGCCCGAAGTGGTCAGCTTCCATTTCGGTCTGCCGGAAAAGCGGCTGCTGGAGCGGGTCAGGGCCACCGGTGCACGGGTGATTTCGTCGGCTACCACGGTGCGGGAAGCGCTGTGGCTGGAGAGCCGCGGCGTCGATGCCGTGATCGCGCAAGGGGCGGAGGCCGGCGGCCATCGCGGCATGTTCCTGACCACAGCGATCGGGGAGCAGCCCGGCACATTCGCGCTGGTGCCGCAGGTTGTCGACGCCGTCAAAGTGCCGGTTATCGCCTGCGGCGGCATCAGCGACGGCCGCGGTATTGCCGCCGCCTTTGCCCTCGGTGCCAGCGCCGTGCAGATCGGTTCGGCTTATCTGCGCTGCCCGGAAGCCCTGACCTCTGCGCTGGTGCGCGAGGCACTCAAAGCGGGGGGCGATGATTCGACCGTGATCACCAATGTGCTGACCGGGCGGCCGGCGCGGGGCCTGCAGAACCGCATCATCCGCGAACTCGGGCCGATCGCGGCGGCGGCGCCTTCCTTCCCCCATGCCGCAGGCGCGCTCGCGCCTTTGAAACTTGCGGCGGAAAAGCGCGGCAGGGATGATTTCACCAGCCTGTGGGCGGGTCAGGCGATCGCGCTTGGACGCGATATGCCGGCGGCCGAACTGACGCGGGAACTGGCGCGATCTGCGCTCGCCTGTTTCCGGCGTATGGCACCGTGAGGCGGGGAAACAGAAGAGACGAATCGTGCCGCCCCCTTACTCGGGGGCAAGCCGGGGCGATTTTCGCCAGCGCCTTCGGAAGGGCTGTGACGGGCAGGCGATCCGTCCCTGACGGCTCCTTTGAGAGAGGGGGCTCTGAATAAAGGAACCGGCAGGGTTGGCAGCCCCCGGGGGCGCTTTGCATCCCCCCATTTTTTGCCCCCGGTTGCGGCGGAAAAGCACCCTCTGCTAAAAGGTGTCTCCGCGCTTTGAAGAAGCGCGCTCGACCCCCCAATGATTGAAACAGAGGCTTTGAGACAGATGTCCGTTGACGCTGCCACCGTCCGCCGTATCGCCCATCTGGCGCGGATCGCGGTTGAGGAGGATGAGATTCTGCATCTTCAGGGCGAACTCAATGCCATCCTCGCCTTCGTCGAGCAGCTCTCGGAGGTCAGGATCGATGGCGTCGAGCCGATGACCTCGGTGACGGCGATGGAGATGAAAAAGCGCGTTGATGAGGTCACCGACGGGGCCATCGCCGACGCTATCGTGGCCAACGCGCCGATGACCGATGGCCATTTTTTCCTGGTGCCGAAGGTGGTCGACTGATGTGCTTTTTATGCAATAACGAAAATGCCTATCGTGCCTATATGAACTATGTTGAGGCGAGGCGGCGCAAGGGGCAGACGTTCAGCGACGAAGAGGCCGTGAACGCCGTGCTGGATGAGATGGAGGCGGCCGCGCGCGAGGCCAATGCGCGCGCCGGCAACGACGATCCCGCCAGCGACAAGACCCTGTCTCCCTTTTTTTGCAGTCCGATCAACCGATGACCGATCTGATAACCCTGACGCTTGCACAGGCCCGTGACGGCCTCATCGCCCGCTCCTTCACCGCGCGCGAACTGACCGAGGCCCATCTTGCGGCAATGGCTGCGGCGCGCCGCCTCAATGCCTATGTTCTGGAGACGCCGGAGCAGGCGCTCGCCATGGCCGATGCCGCCGATGCGCAGATCGCGGCGGGCGAGGTTCGCCCGCTCAGCGGCATCCCGGTCGGCGTCAAGGATCTCTTCGCCACCAGGGGGGTGCGCACCACGGCGTGCTCGAAGATCCTCGGCGATTTTGTTCCGACCTATGAATCGACGGTGACGTCGCATTTGTGGCGGGATGGCGCGGTTCTGCTCGGCAAGCTCAATAATGACGAGTTCGCCATGGGGTCGTCGAACGAGACCTCGTGTTTCGGGGCGGTGGCCAATCCCTGGCGCAGCGACAAAGGCGTGACGCTGGTGCCGGGCGGCTCCTCGGGTGGTTCGGCGGCCGCGGTTGCGGCGCAGCTCTGTATGGGGGCGACCGCAACCGATACCGGCGGCTCGATCCGCCAGCCCGCCGCCTTCACCGCCACCGTCGGCATCAAGCCGACCTATGGCCGCTGTTCGCGCTGGGGTACGGTGGCCTTTGCCTCCTCGCTTGATCAGGCCGGACCGATCACCCGCTCGGTGCGCGATGCCGCGATCCTGCTCACTTCGATGGCCGGACCTGATGCAAAGGATACCACCTCGGTCGATGTCGCGGTGCCGGATTATGAGGCCGCGATCGGGGCCTCCGTCAAAGGGATGCGCATCGGCATCCCGAAGGAATATCATATCGACGGCGTGGCACCGGAAATCGAGAAATTATGGCGGCAGGGCGGGGACTGGCTGCGCGCCGCGGGGGCCGAACTGGTCGAGGTGTCGCTGCCCCATACGCGATATGCTCTGCCGGCTTATTACATCGTGGCACCGGCGGAGGCCTCCTCCAATCTCGCCCGCTATGACGGTGTGCGCTATGGCCGTCGCGAGCCGGGTGCAGGCCTTAAAGAGATGTATGAAAACACCCGCGCCGCGGGTTTCGGTGCCGAAGTGCGCCGCCGCATCATGATCGGCACCTATGTGCTGTCGGCAGGCTATTACGACGCCTATTATCTGCGTGCCCAGAAGGTGCGCACGCTGATCCGGAAGGATTTCGAGGACTGTTTTGCCGCCGGCGTCAATGCCATCCTGACGCCGGCGACGCCCTCGGCGGCCTTCGGCATCGGTGAGAAGGGGGCGGAGGATCCGGTCGAGATGTATCTCAACGACATTTTCACGGTGACGGTGAACATGGCAGGGCTGCCGGGCATTGCGGTGCCCGCAGGCCTTGATGCAGGCGGCCTGCCGTTGGGGCTGCAGCTGATCGGCCGGCCTTTTGACGAGGCGACGCTGTTTTCTCTCGGTGAGGTGATCGAGCAGGCGGCCGGGCGTTTCACGCCTTCGCGGTGGTGGTGAACATGGCAACGCAGAAACTGATCCGGGGCGACACAGGTGACTGGGAGACGGTCATCGGCATGGAGATCCATGCCCAGGTGACATCGCGCGCCAAGCTGTTTTCAGGGGCGTCGACCGCCTTCGGCGGCGAGCCCAACAGCCACGTGTCGCTGGTTGATGCCGCGATGCCGGGCATGCTGCCGGTGATCAACGCGGAATGCGTGCGCCAGGCCGTGCGCACCGGTCTCGGGCTCAAGGCCCGGATCAATCTCACCTCGGTGTTCGACCGCAAGAACTATTTTTATCCCGACCTGCCGCAGGGCTACCAGATCAGCCAGTACAAGTCGCCGATCGTGGGCGAGGGCGAGGTCGTGGTCGAACTCGACTCGGGTGAAAGCGTCACGGTGGGGATTGAGCGGCTCCATCTGGAACAGGATGCCGGCAAGCTGCTGCACGACCAGTCGGCGACCATGTCCCATGTCGATCTCAACCGCTCCGGCGTGGCGCTGATGGAGATTGTCTCGCGCCCCGACATCCGCGATGCCGAGCAGGCCAAGGCCTATGTCGCCAAGCTGCGCTCGATTCTGCGTTATCTCGGCACCTGCGACGGCGATATGGCCAAGGGCAACCTGCGTGCCGACGTCAATGTCTCAGTGCGACGGCCCGGGGAGCCGCTCGGCACCCGCTGCGAGATCAAGAACATGAATTCGATCAGTTTCATCGGCCAGGCGATCGAAATTGAGGCACGGCGCCAGATCCGGATCCTCGAGGACGGGGGCCGCATCGACCAGGAAACCCTGTTGTTCGATCCCGACAAGGGCGAGACCCGCCCGATGCGTTCCAAGGAGGAGGCCCACGACTACCGCTATTTCCCGGATCCCGATCTGCTGCCGCTGGTGTTCTCGCAGGATTTTGTCGACGCGCTCAGGGCCGATCTGCCGGAACTGCCGGACCAGAAAAAAGCCCGCTTCATCGCCGAACTCGCTCTCTCCCCCTATGATGCCGGAGTCCTGGTGGCCGAACGCGAGAGCGCGGATTTCTATGAGACCGTGCTTGGACGCCTGGCCGATCGTGGGCGCGATGGCAAGATGGCGGCCAACTGGGTGATTAATGAATTGTTCGGCCGGCTCAACAAGGAAGGGCTCGACATTGCCGTTTCTCCCGTCAGCGCCGTGCAGCTGGCCGACATCGTCAATCTGATCGGTGAGGGCACCATCTCCGGCAAGATCGGCAAGGATCTGTTTGAACTGGTGTGGCAGGAGGGCGGTGAGCCCCGTGAACTGGTTGAAAGCCGCGGCATGAAACAGGTCAGCGACCTCGGTGCCATCGAAAAAGTGGTTGACGACATTATTGCCGCCAATCCGGACAAGGCCGCGCAGGTGAAAGCCAAACCGCAGGCGCTGGGCTGGTTTGTTGGTCAGGTGATGAAGTCATCGGGCGGCAAAGCCAACCCCCAGGTCGTCAACGACCTCCTGAAAGCGCGACTCGGCGTCGCGCCATAGCTGTCTGTGGAGTTGCCGCATCCTGCGATGGGTCTGATTGCGCTGGGTGCCGAACGGGCATCGGCAGCGACAGGCGAGGGACATCAAAAGGCGCTTGCGATCGCATCAAGCCGCGCGCGCTGGATTCGGCGCGGGCGCCACCGGCAGAGCGCCAACTGCCGGTGACCGGTATCGGATCCGACCGCAAGGCCAGGCGAGGCCGCTGCCTGCCACTGGCGAAGGACAGAGTCTCTTTTTTGAAAATGCGCGGCAAAGAATGATGTCTGAGACGGCACCAAAGGCGGCGTAGTCGCTGTGAACCGACCGATCCATGTCGCGATCCGCAGGCAATGTCTTTCGTCTGTCGCCGATCGGTGTTTGAGGGAGAAGTCGTTCAAGGTTGGATCGGACGGTGGCGAGCCGATTCTGTCGGGAGCGCTGGCACAATCTGCGGGCGGGCCGGCACAGAACCTGTACCGCGGCCATCCTGGCGCCACGTCGCAGGACAGATGTGGGTTGCTCCGGTCGTTGGCGGCCTTTCGACAGCCCGGTTGCCGTGAATCAGAACCATGCCTGGCGTCTCGCGGGCGACAGCGATGGTGCCGCCGGGAGCGGCGAAAGGACGGGGCCTCGTTACCGACCCTGCACGGTAGAGAATGCTGCTGCGACTCCAGACGGGGCGCGCTGTCTGGCAGAGGTCATGATCATCGGCAATGGGCTGCGCCTCCAGTCGGGTCAGGGGTGGGCACGGCGCTGCCAGCGAGGCAGAAGGCGATAACTTTCACGATCTCCACCGAGGTCGGGCAACCGGGAAAGGCGGTCGCAGTTGAGCGGATGCTGTCGGGTGAGAAAGAGCAGGGGCGGGCGCGAGGGCGCCGCAGACTGGCGCTTTACGACAGCACAGAGCCATCTGTCAGTGGCTGGCTTGCCCGCAAGGCCGTGCTCAGAAACAGTGTTGCGCTCGTCAGGCCGCGCGATCGGCACGACCCGGATCGGAAAGCGAGGCAGACAATCGCTTGCGGTTCGTACGCAGCCCTCAGCAGGGGCCACAGCAGCCGCATCTCGTGCGGCGTGCAAGCGCAAGCCGGAGGGCGACGACATTGCGCGGCCGACGGCAGACTCGCGCTTTTGGCATGTGTCAGCCTCGAAGTCAGGGCTGTCGTGGAGAGGGCGGCCTGCCTGGCGGCCTGGCGCCGACTACGGAAGATGCCGCCTTTCCCACGACCAGCGCTGGCGCGGCTCTCTGACACGGCGCCTGCTGCCCGTGCCATCGCTGCTTTCCGGGCATGTCGGTGCCGGGATGAGGACGGCCGATGACGTTCAGCGCCTGTCGGAAAGCACGCGAAGCTGGCTCCCCGTCGCCGCGCGCGCCATGGACCTCACCGTTGCCCCGAGCTGACGATGGTTTCGGGTGAGGAAGAGGCAGGCGTGCGTCCCATGCGACCCGCTTTCGGAGCGAGAGTGGCTGAGAGCGAATCGCTTGGCGCACTGATTCGCTCCCGTTGCCCCAGTCGGAGACCCTCTCGTCGAGTGATTTTTGCGCATCGATAAAAAAAATTTTCGTCGTTGCAGTTTACGACTTTGCCCTGTCTGACGACGCGCCGAGCCGCGTTGGAGGTGGCCGCGGCGGATTTTCCGGCCGCGCCTCCGCGCCGCCGGCGATGTCACGAAAACCCTATAAAACAAGATAGTTTTTCATTTCTCAGCGGTGCTGTCGGAGCGAATTTCGTGCGTGGCGGCGTGGCGGTGGTGGCGTGTCCGGGGGTGACCATGGCGCCGTTTCGCGGCGCGTACTTACCTGGCCTTGTCAACACTTCTTTAAGCGGGAGACTGTTTTTTTTGCAGCGTTGGTGTATTCCGGAAGAAGTGCATCTTGATCCGCGAGTGCACGCATCGAAGTAAAGCCATCTCACACTGGAGGGCAACATGGCGAAGAAAGCAAAGAAGGCGGCGAAGAAGACTGTGAAGGCCGCAAAGACCGCAAAGAGCGCGGTCAAGAAGACAGCCAAGAAGACCACCCGCAAGGTCGCGAAGAAGAAGTAAGACTTTGACTGCCGCTGTCGGCCCTCCCGGAGCCGATGCGTCGTCAGAGTATCCCGGGAACGGCATCTGCCTCCACCGAGGTTGATGGAAACCGGTTTAACGGGATTTGAGCGACGCGGGAGGGTGTCGGCGAGACTTCAGGTCAACGGTCGGATCGATGTCTTTTGGCGGGTTTCCCCGCAGGGCGTCTGGTCCGGCAGAAGAAGAGAGTATTCTTCGTTCGGTGCGGCTGCCGGGTATGGCTGCCGCGGGTTTCACGGTTGGCTCTGTGGCCGAAGTGAGATGTGGCTCTGACGTGTTCGCCGACGCCCTCGTTTTTCGTTCGTGAAAGGCCGCCCTTGGGCCCGGCGTTCATTTTCTGAAAAAGATCCGTGCTTTTTTCATGGCCCGCGCCCTCCCGGCGTCGGTTTGCGCGAGACTGTAACTTTCGCGCTGTGATCCCGGCCGCGCTTTCGTGGTCGAAAGGGCATCTTTTCCCTCTCTTCATGATCCCTGATCGGTCGCAGGAATCGCCCTTCGCTTCCAGGAAAGCAGATCCCCATGTGAGATCCCCATGTGAGTTCCCCAACCGGCGTGCCCGCCGCCCCCCCCTGGATGAAACCCGCTTCCCGCCACAGCCTCAACTGGCGGCAGTTTCTTCGCAGGTGTCTCGCCGATCGCAGGGCAGTTCGGGTGCGCGCGCGAGAGAGGGCGACAGACTTGTGTCCTGGCTCATCGGAGCCACCTTTGTCTTTTTCGGTTATGCGGCCAGCGCCGCGCGCGCCTTGTGCGGTCAACGCCGCGCGCCTTGCCGCCTGTCGCGCAGTCTGACGGCCAGTCGGCTTTCCCGGTTTCCGGTTCGCTTGCAAATTGCGGAAAGCGTGTGGGCAGCAGGCGCCAACCCGTCCCTTCATGCTTCCTGCCGGGCAGAAATTGGCAAGTCGGCAAATGGGGCGCAGGCGGATTGTCCGCAGCATCGCCGGGCCGATATATGGGAAAGCGACTATTCCCGCGCAGGTCGGCTGCGCCGATTGATACTGCCCCTCTCTTTGTGCGAGGTGGATCGCGCTCCTGCCGCGCTTTGGGTGAGCGGTGAAAGAATGCGTGCGCCCCGCCGGCTTTTGAGCCAGCGCCAGGACAGACGGACAGGACAGACGGACAGGACAGCCCGGTGCCGGAACCGATTGAACCTGTTTCTGCCCGGCTGCCGGGGGACACGGAGTAGGAGGCGGGGCTTGACCACGGGGCGCACGCGGGCGCACGCACGCGCCTGCAGGCCTCTTTGAAGGTGCACGATCGGCTGAAGGCACGGGGCCAATGCTTTCGTAATCGTCCTTGCGCCTGTTTATCGTCTTTGGGGCTTTGTGCATTGTGTCACCAGCCAGCAGGGACGGATTGGGGATTGGCGCGGGGCCGGCACGACAGAGCGGTGGCCTTTTGTGCCATCGCTGTGGGCTGGGCATCTCGACGCTGTCTGGATGGCGGCGGTCGACTGGACCCCGCATTTTCAGGTTGTGGGCAGTGCCTGCGGCGAATTTCAGCCGTCAGCCGTCCTGTGCCAGAGGTGGCGGCCATCCAGCAATGGGTCGTGGACTGGCGGCGACGCAGGGCTGCCGCGAGAAGGTGCGCGGCAGCGAGAGTGGCGCGGCGCAGTCACGCACTCAGCTGCGACGCTGTGAAAGGTACGCCAACATCTCTATGGAGAGTGGTCATGGAGATGAATGATCGCGCTTGTCACCCGCCCCTGTCCAGCACGGTGTCGTCAGCGGCAAAGCGTGTCGCCGGGAGATGGCGGTGTCGTGCGGCCCGGCGATGAGGAGTGCGCAGACCAGGACTGGCAAGCTGATTGACACAAAGGGCCAGTTGCCGCTGCGGTGCCGGGCTATGTGATTGCTGCGAGGTTGAGTGTGGCGGGTGCAGATCAGGGCGGGCAGGGAGGTTGACAGGGCGACAACTGCCGCGCGTTGCTGCCGTGAGTGGCCTGGTGGCATCAGGACACCCGGACCGTTCGACGACGTATGGCAGCAGCTGCGGCGCAGTCCGGTGGGTAGGCTGCTGCGCTGAAAGGGTGAGAGAAACCTGTTGGGCTGACCGGGATCGCAACATCGGATGGCGATTTCGTAAAAAAGGTGAGTTTGCGTTTCCTGGTGAACGCGGCAGGTCGGCCGGCAGGGGGCCAGGCGAAGTGCCGGAAACACCCCTGCCCTTGTGCGCAGCCTTGCAAGGGGGAGGCATGGGGATCAGGGATCGCTGGGGATTGACAGCCTGCGCTTTCGTCCTGATGACGAGCCGTCACCCACGGAAATTGTTCAAATGCCGCTCACCACCCGATTTGACCAGGCCCTGGTCTACGCATCCGACCTGCACCGCAATCAGCTCCGCAACAGAACCACGATTCCCTACATCGCCCATCTGTTGAGCGTATCCAGCCGCGTTCTGTACGCCGGCGGTACCGAGGACCAGGCCATCGGCGGCCTTCTTCATGATGCAGCCGAGGATCAGGGGGGCGAGGCTGTCCTCGCCGAAATCAGGGCGCGGTTCGGCGAGGATGTCGCGCGGATCGTCCATGACTGCACCGATTCCTGGACCAGTCCGAAGCCGGCGTGGCGCCCGCGAAAGGAGGCCTACCTGTCGCTGCTGTCCGGCAAGCCGGCGACGTCGCTGCTCGTCTCGCTCGCCGACAAGGTCGACAACGCGGAGGCAATTCTCAGGGACTATCAGCAGATCGGCGACGCGATATGGAATCGCTTCGCCGGCGGTATCGATGGCACGATCTGGTACTACCGTGAGCTGGCGGCCATTCTCGGCCGCACGCTCCCATGTCCCCTTGCCCGCGAGCTGTCGCGGATTGTCGCGCTCTTTCCACGGTGATGAGGTTGGCTTGTGCGGCAATTCACCATTCACCGCGATCCGTCCTGGAGACGACCCGCGTGCCGCGCGCCTCTCTGGACAGCGCTTTGACATCTGCCGGATGCGCTCCTCAGGCGGGTGATTGCGGTATTGCAGCTCCTCGTTTTCGCCGGTGAACTGGCACCGGCAATTTTCCAGTCGCCTGATCCGTGTCCCCGGATCGAGCCTGCCGCTGTCTGCGCACAAGAGGGTACATGTCCGCGCAGGGTACATGGAAGACCCACGACCATGAACCGCCAGGGAGGTGTGAGCGACCTCTTTGAGGAGTCTTCCACAGGTCGTTTCGACAACTGTCTCGACACATTCCGCGCCGAACGTGCTGCGCTGCCGCGCAGAAAAGCGCCTGGCGAGTGCGCCAGGGAGGTATCAGAGAGTTCGGACGGAAACAGGCAGCGAGGGCTGATCGTGATGGTGTCAGGCTGCCGAATGACACCCACCGGAAACCCGATTGCCATCACTGGAAGCGCGTTTTTCCGGACTTCTCCCATTACAACCCGAGACTGGCGAGTGGCATCCTGCCGTAGCGCCCATCCAGCAGCCCGAAATAGAAGTACAGCGGGTCCACATCGAAGGAGAAGATTACATTGGCCTGGCCGTCGGTGGCAAACATCTCCTGATGAAGAATCCTGCCGGTGTCGCTCCGAACCGCCCAGAGTCCGCCATCGAGAAAAGCCGCCAGCACGATATCACGACCCGGCACGCATTTGATCGCGGCAGGCACTGCACCCGTAACATGGCGCCAGGCTTCCCTGCCGCTCGGCAGGTCGCGGCGATAGAAGAAGCCTTTGCAGTCCGCTCGTCCGGTCCAATGGCGTCCCGCCGCGACAAGGGCCTCGCCCGCCTTGTCCCGCAGCCAGGCGAAGCTGCATTCCATGGCATGACTGGCGCAGTTCGGCTCTTTCCCGTCATCCACCAGGACAGGCCAGTGACGGCGCACCGTTCCATTCGGGGCGATGGAGCACAGATATTGGCGCGCAGGATTGTCGGGCGGCGTGCCCTGCACGAAAAACAGATGAGGTGCGCCATCGATGCGCAGAAAATTGTTGAACACATCGAAATGCCCCAGATTGCAGCGGGTTGCGGTTCCCGTGGCGGGATTGAGGATGACATCGGTGGCCATTCTGCTCACGGATTTCCGCCCCTTGTCCGGGGGAGGGCCGCGAACCAGCACCAGGCCGTCCTGCGACACCGAGAATGTACAGGCGCGGTCACAGGAGACGATGGGATGCAGCGTCTCGTCCTCGATCCGGCACAACGTTGCCCGGGTGACGGTATCTTCCGGCACATTCTGCTTCCACCGAAAGCTGCCCACATGCACCATCGGTACCGGTGCGGCAAAGACCTGCACACCATATCCTTCCGGGCCAGTGATGAGGGCGACTGTGCCGTCGCGACGTACGATCTCCAGATGGCAATCATCATGCACCACGCCCACACGCTCCGGCCCCAGCGCGGCGATATCCCAGATCGGGCCGCGACGGCGCAGGTCGCCAAATCCGAATGCGTGCCGCACGGCGCCCTGTGCGCCTACTGTGAAAGAAGCTCCGGGCTCCGGGAATTCCACGCCCGGCCACCCTGTGCCGGAGCTCGGTGGTTCTGCGCCCATGCGCGCGCGGATATCGTCCAGCTTCAGATTGCCAGCCAGTGCGCTCTCCAGGGGGATGGTGATGCGGTAACAGAAGCCCGCGCTCCTTGTCGAGGAAGGCGCCGACAATGTCGCCAGTGCCTGGCAGGGAAACGTCATGTAAGAAATGCATGGGAATGATCCGGAAAGGACGGCCCTCTTGCCACCGATCGGCAGGCGGGAGATACCGTCGCGGCAGCGGGAAGGCGGATGCGGGCTCTCAGGCAGTCCGGGGTCTTAAGTCAGGCCGTCTCCGGCAATCTGGAGGCGCGACATCCTGGAGATGGTGCCAGGGAGCCTGCGGCCTGCGCGGTTCTGGAATCACGTTTTGTCAGGATTCTCCACGTCACATACCACGCTGGCAGCTCCGGGATTTCGCGACAGACGCGGATGGTGGATTGGAAGCAGGAGCGTGTGCCTGGACGGAGCTGCGATCGTCTCGGTGAAGAAGGACGGATGGCCGGGTGCGATTATTTCTGTGGGTAAATTCGCCGCGATTCCGTTTTGTTCATGGTGCGATTCGGATCCGTTCCCCCATCGAGTCGCGAGCATCCATTGAAGTCGGTGGCTGACTGGACCTCT
>Ga0123357_10001131_pt1 | contig 27706 bp, 38 predicted proteins | sample TergutEmb28metaG_FD_89873 | JGI IMG/M metagenome (GOLD analysis project Ga0123357, IMG submission 89873) | Embiratermes neotenicus P4 segment gut microbial communities from Petit-Saut dam, French Guiana - Emb289 P4 | ecosystem: Host-associated > Arthropoda: Insects > Digestive system > Gut ...
AAGCTCCCCTATATTTTGTATTTGCCTTTGCTATCGGCTTGTAGTTGATTAGTGTTTTTATTAGTTCAAACTGCGAAACGTGTGAATGTAGGTTCTTAAATCTCATAATAATATACAGATTTTTATAAAAAAAAACAATAAACCCTGATATATTCATTTCAAGCGTTTTGTGGTTCTTTGTTTAGCTGCCTTTTCGTCTTTTTCGTCTTTACTTTTACACTTATGCATTTTTTGCACCATGACATAGGGTTACCATCTGACCGGCGGTAAAACTCGCTTGCCGGCTTTACCTCCATACATATCGTACAGCGCCTAGAATTTACCAATGTAGGATTATCGCCCAATATTATTCTACCTGCCTGCAAATCTGCTGCTATCGCCTCAACCGCTCCACGTATATATTTTTGATCGTTTATTTTATGTCGTAACGCAATAATCTCAGATTCTGTCAAACGGCATCACCTACTCATCGCCCGGCCGCCACCTATACTCGCGTATGATTTTTAACGTACCACCGAAGCTGCTTAATACCGTTGTTTTGGATATGGCGTACTCTCTCACGACAAAGGTTGTATACCTTCCCAACAGATTTTAACGTCATGCAACCTCTATCACCAAAGCCAAAACGGTATCGGATAATCCCAGCAGTCCTGTTATCCAACAGATCAATATACCTTTCCAGTTCATCCCTCAGGACACTATTCAATGCCCTCCCAGGAAAGTCATCTTCGTAATCCGGTTCAAAATTGATATCATCGAAAAGCGAAACATTCTCGGGGAGCTGAAATTTATTATCCGGCGGGCAAATCATCCGTACTTTCTCATGGATGGCCTTTATTATGGCTTGACGAATCCACCATACCGCATAGGTTATGAAGCGGTATCCCCTCTCTGCCTCAAAGCGGTTTATTGCTAAAAGGAGGCCAACATTTCCCTCGCTTATGAGGTCTTCCAGGGGCAACCCACGGCCTTGATACTTTTTTGCGATATTAATTACAAACCGTAAATTGCCAAGTACCAATTTTTCAATGGCCACTTTATTACCTTCCTTGGCTAGTTTGGCAGTTTCAAGTTCATCCTGTTTATTTAAAACCAAAAATTTTTTATGCACGTCATGTAAATAAAGTGCTATTGATTCGTTTCCATCTTCCATTACTATTTACTTATCCCTTTCAAATAGACCTTTTGCCAGGCCTCGTATATCTCTCGGCTCTTCTCAACGTCAACGACGTACTCGGTTATTTTGGTCCAGTACCAGAGCGGTACCGTAACTTTTTGTCCGTCCAGTACCGGGATGGGCTTACCGTTGGCATCAAAAGGGTCCGGAAAGAGCGGGAATGTCAGACCCGGGTCAACAACCTCACTTTTTGCTGGCGCCGTGGAGCACGCTGAGACTGTTATTAAAGTCAGCAGCACTATCACCGGTATGTAAAGTATGCTTTTTCTCGTCCGCATTATGTTGGGCCTCCTCTTTTAGTTTTTGGTATTCACCCTGACGGCGCAGGTCATTCCTGACGGATTCCAGATCCGCTTCCAGATCCTTTACTTTTTGCCCGCGGGCCTTGGCAGTTTTAACGGTTATAGCCAGGGCGCCGGTGAGCAAGAGAATAAGGCCTACAAGGCCTAAAATCACATAGGTCATTCGTGATCCTCAACAAGAATTACGGACTCGTGGCATTCTTCGGCGATCTTATTCCCCTCCACGCCGCCAATCAGCCCGCCAATAACTATCAAAAAGCCCATGCCGAAACTGGTATAGATTGAATCGCAATTCCGGCCAAATTTCCCTGAGATAAAAAATGTTTCAGCCAGCAAAAGCGCGAACATTACCAGGGCCGTAATATAACGATGCGAATTTATTTTCTTGAACCCCACACTCATATCACTGGTCTTTTTTATCATCAAGGCAATATCCAACCCGATGAAAGCCCCGACTATTCCGGTAAAGGTCAATGCGATTGCAGCTGAAGAACCCGTATCCTGAATGAAATAAATCATGCAACCAGTGAAAATCGTTGCAACTATCAGCCCTGCCAATTGCCCAGCTTTGATATTTTTCATACTTTATTACCTCCCACTGTGAATATGTAAAGAGCGTCGATGGCCCCATATTTTACCGTTTGGCTATTGAGCAGCGAATCCCATGTCGGCCGCCTAAAATGGGTAATTTCCTTTCCCGTTGTTTTTCGGCACCATCGTTGGACAGTATATTCATTGTCCCCGGCCTTCCATCCCATAATCTGCTGTGGATCAGTAATTTTCCTGAGTGACCAAGCCCTTCCGGTTATCTCCCCCAGTATCCGTACAGGATCTAAAACAAAGCAATTGTCAGCGTGTCCTGGATCAGCATAATTATATTTTATGTAGTTACGCTTAACACATTCATCAAATGAATGGATAACGTCCAGGTCAACGCCTCCTATTACTTCCTCCGCGATTTTGCATAAGCAAAGAAAATAACAGGACGAATCCCCCATCGCGGTAAACTGGTTTTGTAATCCGTTTCTCATACAAAGTTTCCTCCAAGTTTATTTCCGTTTTCCTGATTTTTTATCTGATACATCCAAGCGTTTGTCGAAGTTAAAATTCCAAAAGTTCAACCTTTCTTCAAATCTAATAAAAGATTCCGATAGTCTTTGTAGGCTGTCTTTATTTGCCGTGATTCGGTCAGTGTTATTTTTTATATACTCTTCCTTGAGTAATTTAATTTCTCCCCTAAAATTATCCTGCATTTCTTTTTGATGCTTTTCAAAGGCCGATATTTTCGCTTTTATTATCCCGATACCAATTCCGACTGTAACCGCTGCTGTAAGTAGCGGTACGCCTATTGATATGACTGTTATTAAACCGGGGTTCATGACCTTAATCCCTTAAGTCAAAGAACGACGTATCACATCGAGTTGCTTTTTATAAAATTCCTTGTCAAAAATAAACCCAGGATCTGCCTCATCTTTTGCAGAAATAGTTTTCCACATATCATCATTTTTAAAGATAAAATCTGCACAAGCATATTCGACTACACCTCCATTGCCTTTAACTTTTATATATGATAAGGTAGCTTCCATTCTTTCCATGACCGACAATGCCATATTATAAATAGCATTTTTATAAGTAGTTCTTGCTACTTCTAACATAGCCTGGGTTAAGCGCGTCACGTTTTCATTCACTGAATGAATAAGCTTATTATTCTCATCAATAGTCGATTTTTTCTCATCGAGGGTTTGTTCCACCGTTTTCTCAGTTCTCTTTTTGGTAAGTTTTGGAATTATTACCAATGCCATGACAATAGAAATGATAATCCCGCAAATCAAAATAGTAAAATCTACAATCGTAAGAGTAAAAACTCCGGTCTGTGATAACATACATATTCCTCCCGATTCATCGAATAAAAAAGACCCGCAAAGAAAAGAGAGAAGGATTTCCCTTCTCGTGATTCTTTACGGGCCTCCGCGTATTCGGTCAGCTCTTATGTAATTATTTATCTCTAAGACGAAATCGTCAAGGGGGTGTTTTATGATTTATGGATATATACGAGTCAGTACCGATAAGCAGACTGTTGAGAATCAGCGATTTGAAATTACACGGTTTTGTAAAACTGAAAAGTTAAAAATTGAAAAATGGATTGAAGAAAAAATAAGCGGTACAAGGGCGCCGGAGAAGCGGCGGTTGGGGGATTTATTAAAGGCAGTCACTGAGGGCGACATAATTATATGCTCTGAATTGTCACGTCTTGGAAGATCATTTTTCATGATTATGTCTATTTTATCGAATTGCATGGAACGCGGTATTAAGATCTGGACGATAAAGGACAACTACCGCCTGGGTGATGATATACAAAGTAAGGTACTTGCGTTTGCGTTTGGGTTGTCGGCTGAAATCGAAAGGAATCTAATCTCCCAGAGAACAAAGGAAGCATTGGCACGGCGTAAGGCAGAGGGAATAGTATTAGGCCGACATCCTGGGCGGGCAATAAATGTGAGGCTCACGGGGCACGAGAAGGAAATCCGGAGGATGCTGCGGGAAGGAAAAACCAAAACGGATATTGGCCGCTACTTCGACGTTCACCGGCATACGGTGACGATTTTTATTAATGAGCGGCTCAATAAGTGGAAGCTGAAGAAGCTATTCCCGGATGGCCAGAAATAAGGAACATTTGTTTCGGAAGGAGTTGCAGGGGATGTAAGCAGACCGATTACTGGATCTGCAGCCTCATCAAGGTTAGGGGGCTCTGCAAACAGCGTATTCAATGGGGCACTATATCTCACAGATTCAGGCCTAATTACAGCAGCGACTGATATAAACTTCAATAATGCACGAAGTATTAACTTAGATATTGGGCTCGTGGTTAAAACAGGGAATGAATTTTCCCCGCGTACTCTTTCTGTTCTATACTGGCGGCGTGTCGCATAAAAGGGAACATTTATAGATGGCGGAGTCGGAGAAGATAGGACAAGGAATATAAAAGCGAGTGCTTCCTTGATTCGCTTTCACGATGCTAATGTGGTTACAGGTGCTTTTACTGTTACAAATTCCTATAGTCAAAGCGGATCAAGCGGCAGTGGATGTTTCGCAGGAGCGTTAAACTTTGATTCTTCGCGTGTTGTTCCCACCGGCCAAGAGAACGGCCCCCGTACGTTCTCCACTGTGTACTGGCGCAGGATTGCTTAGGCGACGCGCCTCCAAAAGACAGTGGACAAGGTTCGGGGACTGCCCTCGAGGCCGGAAAGAACAACTCGAGATGAATCAAAGATTAATTGATGTACTCCTGGTTGTGTTCCAGCGCTAGGCCGAAGATTCTCAGCACTGGATATTGAAAGGGCACCAGAAGCTTTTGGATCAGAGTTTGACCAAATAAATGTAGATCCGATTATTGGTCTGCTTACATCGGGCGCCGTCCCGTCAAGGACAAATGTTGGTTTATTTAGGCCATCTGCTGCAAAGTATTTTCCAGCGTAATTCAACTGCCCAACCACGCGGTAATCGACATTTTTCCAAGAAATAAGCGCACCTATTTCGAGGTCTGGTGCTGTCCAATCTGACTGAAAGTCGCAACGCTCAACGCGGGTAATACCAGTCAACAGATCCCAGTCTTTAGGATTAGGTTGTGTATCTGTTAAGGTGATCGTTTTGTTCGCCTTTAAAATCTGTCTATCCGAGTGAAGGGGGCGGTAAATTCTGATAGTATTTGGTGTAATATTTTGACCCGATGCATAGTCCAACAATGAACCAGCCGGATAAGAATCTTTTTCGACAAGTTCATAAATTTGAGCGTCATCGTTGCATGGTACCCAGTATCCAGGTAATCCTTTTTCAGCAGGATCATCAGTGTTCGGATATTGGATATAAAGCGATCCTACCCCGCAATCTCGTTCATCACGCTGGCGAAGCTCTTCCTGTAACTCTTCAATGTTTTTTTTAAGATATGCGGTCCGTTCGACGAGTTCTCTGGCCTGTCGATTCGCGACTCCCTCTTCACCGCCAATTACGTCATCATCTATACTCAATAAATATACATCAGGAAAACTAGGGTTCATCGGTTCAGTAATAATCGCCATATTTTTTCTCCTTTATTAATTTAAAAATTTAATTGCCCAACTGCCTTCAATAGAAATATCTGACGCTTTGTTTATTGGATTTTCCCTTGAGCGCCGGGCGAATAGTGTTCCATTATCGGTAATAAGCCCAAATTCACAAATTGCCATTCCATTATTTTCAGTCACCAGTAATTCCCAATTGAATAGTACCGTACCCGGTTCGGGGTAAAGGAATCCTGAAATAGACTTTGTAAACTGATTTGTCAGGCTTATATCTGTTACAGTAGGATCAGCCGAATTGGTTCCAAACCCGATCTTCGTAATACTCTTCCCCGCGGTTTCACCTGCCAATAATTGCGCCATGGTAATTTTCGCAACATTGGTAATAAGGTTTTTACTCTCATACACCTCGATGAGCTTACCGGCCCGGTAAATCTTCGCTTTGAAAAACCCCTGTAACGTTACTTTTTCAATAATCGCTTTCATAAAATATCCCCCATCTATTTAGTCTCCAGAACAAAAAGGTACATTCCATCAAACTGAATCGCTCTGTTATATTTATATTTGCCATTATAGCTGTGGTGTTTTCGCATACCGGTGAAAAACGCCTCATTCATTCCCGGCGCCTCATTTATACAGGGCTCAACTTGGGAATACTTCAATTCGTCAACAAAATCGGTTGAATATTTAAAAGGCGGCTTATGAGGTATTTCCCGATTTGCCGTTTGACCGTCAAACTTTATGGAGCCGTTGTATTTAATCGCGTTTATAAAGAGTTCTTTAACTTCATTTTTAAGGGTAATTATTAATTTCTCATCCTGTATTTTTACTGTTTCATTAAAAACAATTATGGATGTTAAGGAATTTAAATGACTCCGCGTATTTTTTACAGAGTTAATTGCATCAAAAATTTTAGCAATTGTCTCATCATTGGGATAATCACCTGCCGTCGTAATACGAAAATGATAAGGAGGGCCGCCATATTCATACCACTCTTGTATGTGAGCATCGGCGAATATTTGGGTAATTATTTCTTCCAAAGTAGAGGGGGTACCTTTCCTCGTATGCCAATCAATCGACTTTCTGACTAATCCTATTTTAATATCTATGGGAAGATCCGGGCTGTAAAAATCGACGTGAAACTGCCAGGCCAATAAATCTATGAGCGTTTCGTTTACGATTTGGCTTAATACCAGGTTAGGGATTATTGCAACGCCGGGAATTTTACTAATTATGTTCCGCAATACCTCATCAAACGCTCTAGCCAGCACCTTTACATTGTGGTCGGCGGCCAGATTGGGAGGCATTATATTAAGGACGGAAACGTTTTCCAATTCCATTTATGAGCCTTCTAATCCTTCATAGCTGACGGTTAAATTTCCGGAGAAAACACCGACCTGGTTTTGCTTTAAAACGGTAAATTCTGGCTCGCTGATTTCGATACGCTTTACCCCCGTTTCCATTATCATGTTGTGTAACCGATCCGGTACTATATCCAATCCAAGGCGGGATTTCTGGTATTTGATGTAACGCTGTATAACACTGTCGCTGCCGTTTTCAATGGCGACAATAATTGAGGAGGCCTGGGGCGCGTTCTCTGTCGCTATCCAATATTTTAAATTTATATTGTACTCAACAACTTCCGGATCTTTTACATGTACAAAGTCAGTAAGCGGCCGCCGCTTTTTAGCGGATAAATTGTCGTAAACCTGTTGCTTAACTTCTTCTGCGGGTAATTCCCCTTCTTCCATTAAGCATGCAACGTTAACGTTTCCCGGGCCGGTACCGCTTTCCCGGTAATAATTTCCCAGGGCATTGTAGAACCCCTCAGCATCAGCAATCCCCCATGGCGCCAAAAAGAGAGCGAAACTAGCAAGATCCAATTCGGGCATCCAGGCTCTTGCGTCTATAATCCCGGGGTTCGCTGTCCTCGCCCAGAACTCATACGCGCTGTCAGGCCCGGCCACTGAAAAGGATTCCGGCAGCATGCGCAGCCGGCTGCGGTATTCTTCAAGGCCTTCGATTTCCGCCCCACCGCTTGAAGGAGTTATATTCTCCGTGGATGCGACAAACGGCACCAGGTCTACCATGTTTTTTATATCCCCGATATTAAATCCATTCCCGCCAATCCCGGCCGTAAGACATTTTGCTTCGACATCCCCGTATAATTTACCCGGCAGTATTTCAAGCGGCTGTACTGTCGCGAAAAAAATCTTGTTGTCAGCGGTTACCCGGGAACCTTCCGGAATAACCGTCGTTGTCGGTCGCGTTATTGATAAGGTATATCGCTGAGTCGTTAAGGCGGGTGATGCTGGGAGTCTGTTTCCGCGTTCTCCGTACAAATACCCGATATATTCTATCGTTTCATCGCCCGCAAAATATAACAGATTGCCTTTACCGGTGGCATCAATATCATGGTTAACCTGCGCCAATATCGCGGCTTCAGTCAGTTGGATGAGCCGCTCCGGAGCCGCTAGGGGCAGGCGGTACCCGGCGTCACCATTCTCCCGTCTTATTGCCTCATACAGCTCCTTGAATTTATCAGCCAATACCCGTGCATCATCTTCTGTAAATTTAAAATCGCCGAGCGCCATTATTTCACCACCTCTAATACAACGTTTGGTTTGAGACTTCCGGAGATCGGATCGTTTGCCCAGATTATCTGCTTTATCACCGCCCGCGGCTCATATTTTTTTACCTGCATGAATATCTCCTGTTCCGCTTTCGCCCTTGCGGTAGTTATGGGTGAGTCCAGGAATTGAATTGATATTCCAAACCCGCGGTCCAGCGGCAGGGTCCCTTTCGGAGTCGTGATAATTGTCCGCACATTTTGAATAACCTCATTAACACCCGATGTACCGAATACTATATTTGAAGGCAGTGAATCCAATGTGAGCATTAGTTGTATTCCTTATAATTGATTGTCATTTCAGACCGTAAGATACTGCCTGTTTCTCCCGCAAAGGTTTCCGCAACGGATGATATATTTTCAACAAGCCACATATTCATCGAGAGCGGAATACCCCCAAGGATTAACGGAAAATACTCACCCTTACGGACACGTATCCTTAAAGCCTCGTAACTTACCCTCGGATCTACCCCCAGCATCCGGGTAAACGATATTTTCAAACTTACCCTGTCCAGACCCGGGCCCAAAAATTCCGATAAGGGCGCGGAATTGATTGTCTCGTGCTCTATCCACCTCCCGGATGATTCCTGAGTTAACTCCTGGAATGTCAGTACCTTCCATCCTGAGACTTCAAATACCAGGTCGCCCCATGATCCTATAATCATTACTGAACCTTCCCTGGGCCGGTAGTATTTCCCCCGCTTTGGGTCGGAATGCCGGCAGGAACCACCGCATTGGTTTTTATATGGTCAACAATGGCGGTCCCGATTTTTTGCCATAACGTTAAAACTTGAGCTTTCACTTCCGGGGGCGCGTCTGAGTGTGTAATTATCTCGGCAATTTCTTGTCCAAGCTGATTTCCGTTCATTGCCATGTTATGTTCCCTCTGCTTTACTGCCCGCCACAGGCGCGCCTGTTACATAACAGAATTTGCAGCCGCACAAGGCGCCCTGGCCTGTGGGAGCAACTTCTCCGCCGCATTCAAAAGATCCTCCCGTGGCCTTTACCGCGCCGCTATGTTCTATCTGGGGAGCCGTTACCGCATACTTCCCCCCAGCCTCATGGGTGGTATTACCTCCAGATTTCTCTGAGATATTTCCCCCGGCTTCCCGTGTGATGGAGCCGTCAGCCTTTTCTGTAATGTCCTCTTTTATTTCCATTTCAAAGTTTTTGGCTTTAATTTTCGCGACTTGGTCGCATATCACATCCAGGGTACCTTTATCAGCGTCAAAGCGGACAACGTTCTTTCCGTTATCACTGATCATCAAAAAGATATTCGGGGCTCCGCCCTGCGGCATTTTATTCCCGGTGTATACTTTCCCCAGGATATAACCTTCCTCCTGGCCATTTGGCAGCCGGGCACTTACAACATGGTCACCCTCTTTCGGAGTATAAAAGATATTCCAGCCGCCAATCGCCGGGAATAAAATCTGCATTCTCCCGCTGACGTAGCCACCGAGATCATCCATTGATACGCGGGCGGACGCGCTATTGACATCACGTTCTGTTACCTGGCCCTGATGGAGCATCTCTCTGTTTTCCGCCATATCAGTACCCCGCCAAACATCGGTGGGCCTTTACGGTCGTGCCGTATCCGCCGCCGACTTTATGCACTGATTCATCGATGCTGTATTTGCCGCTATAGACCCCGAATCCGGTTAACTGGATATTCGCACCGCTGACCATCCGGGGATTGCCAACCATCTTTAAACTACACACCCATTCCTTTTTGTTTTTCTTCCGCGCCGCGGCCCTTGCCTGGCGTTTGGCGTTGTCGGTACGATCCGATCGGATATCCTCAAAATCGCCTGCGGTATCCTTGAATGGAGCGAACCCTGTGTCGAATGTACCGCCAGAATTTCCGGCCGCGGCGCCATTCCCATCGCGGAAATTATCTCCCCGTAAATCCCCGGGCCTGGAATTAACAACGGCAACCTGGCCTGTCTCCGGGGGTTCTTCCGGCTCAAATTCCGCTTCGACAAGGAGGCCGCTTTTGGGGTCTTTATAACTGGACACAGCCTTACTTACCGTGTCACTCGTATCCTGGGAAAAGGAATAATCAATAAGCCGGCTGCCCGCTTCCGATTTATCGAAGGTCTCAATAACCGGCTTTGCTTCGTAGACCGATTCCTCAAACAGAATCAAAAGATTATTGGTAACTTTTAAACTGACCCCGTACCGTTCACACAATTCCAAAAGAAAAGACATGTCCGACTGCTTGATCTGGTCAACCCGGTCAAGCTGGATGTCTGTTTCAACCTCATACATCAGCTTGAGCCCGGCATCGTCAGCGATGTCCTTGGCCCACTTCTGGAGCGTTGTGTCCTCTTTGGCGCGGGATTTCTCTTGACGCCTCATACTGGATGATATGGGAGTGGAAACAGCCTTTATCGAAACCATATCCGGCGGCCCTGAAAAATCGACTGAATCGATCTCGAATGCGCCGCAATCCAGCTCCCAGATGTCGTAGTGGGGGAACCAATTTTCTGCAATAATTTTCGCTCTGAAAATTGTTCCCGGTACTGCATTGTCGGCCTTGGCCGCATTGCGAACTTTCGGGTACCAATCGGCTATCCATTTATTTTCCCGGTCATGGCATTTTAGCTGGAGTTCGTCCGCCTCACCGGATGCCCTATCCGTATAGGTCAAATCAATAACTGAGCTTGATACCGCTTGTGTTATATCTTTCCCGTCATACTCTATGACTATCCGGGAACGTCTCGGCAGCGCCATATCACACCTGCTTCCAGGGCGGCAAATTGGAAGACGATTGCGCCCTCGTCTCCGGCCTATCCGGGACATTTATCATCGTCGCCTCTTCAAACTGGACGATATGCTGCAATTCCGGATTGGCTGCCAAAAGCACATGGGTAAACCCTTCATCCCCATATAAGCGGTACGACAATAAATCCCAAACGTCCCCCTGAGCCGCCCTATACTGCTTCATGCGTAGCTCACCCTCTTCTGGTTCCGCAGTATGGAATCAAATACGGCTTTGACTTTCTCCTCAAAGTCATCACCGGCCTGCTGCCCCGCATGGGCTATCTGGGCCGCGGTTTCTTGATCTGGCTTTCCTCCGTTGAAATTATTTGTCATTCTGAAATCCACGCGGATGGTATTGTCTCCGCCAGAAATTTTCTGCGCGGCCGCGGCCATGACCGGGGGCGATTGCGGCGCCCCTCCGGAAGCTTGCTGCGTGGACCCTTTAAGGTATCCGCCTATTTCCCCGGCCTGTTTCCAGATGTTGTACCCTTCTGATGATTTATTGAGAGGTACTATCGCCTCGGCGCCCTTCTCGGCAATCTCGGCGATGTGCCGGGTGTTGTATATGCCGCCCTCGGCATGGCCGGGGACTTTACCTTTATCTTTCCCGCCGCTGAATACGTTACCTATCGCATTGCCAATACCGCCAAAGAAATCTTTCACTACCTGAAATTTGCCAACAAAGAAATCTATAAAAGCTTTTATTTTTTCTCCTACTGCGGAAAATATATTGTCAAATATACCGGTGATACCGGATATAATGCCCTTTACTGCATCAACGCCCGCCTGGAATCCGTTCTTGAAGAAATCCACTACCGCCGCGACGGCCGCCTTTATGCCTTCGAAAACGTTAAGGGCAAAGTCATGTATGCCGGAGAAAATCGCGTCAAAGTCGATCCCAAACTTCAGGAAGAAACCTTTTATAGCGTTAACTACACCGTCAACAAAATTTCTGAATGTTTCACTATGGTCATAAAGAAAGCTGAAAATACCGGCGATAGGATTGATAATGAATAGTATGATACTCCGTATGTTTTTCTTAACGATATCAATTATCATCCCAAAGGTCTTTTTAATTCCCTCGACAAAGCCTCCTGAAAAGAATCCAATCACCATATTTATGCGTTCTTTTATGCTTCCAAAAATCTCCCCGAATATGTTCTTCACGAAATTAACAACGGACAAAAATGCGTTTTTGATAAAATCAATGGCTGGCTTCAGGAAATTAACAATAGCGGCTCCAACATTTTTCATGGTCTCAACGACCTTGTCCCAATTTTTAATTAACAAAACGATTCCCGCGATAACCGCGACAATAGCGCCTATAATACCCAGCATCATTGCGACATTTAGCGCCCATGTCGCTGCTGTTGTGGCTATCGTTGCTATTTTTTGTCCGATTAATGCCCCGGTTAAAACAGCTTCTCCCGCGGCCGTTTTTGCGGTCAATGCCGCGTGTATTCCGCGTATGACATTACCCGCAGCCGACAGTACGTTAAGCGCGCTCATAACTACTTTCAGGCCTGACAATATCGTTTTAAAACTAATCAATACACCTACAATAATCGCAAGGTTCTTCCATCCCCCGACAAAGTCTTTCACTTTGGTGACGGTAGTGGATATCCATGACCCAAACTCCTTAATCTTTGCGATTATTTCCGGCAGCCGCCGCACCATACTTGCCAGCCATTTGCCGAAACTCTGACCGAGTTCCCGGATCGCCGGCATCTGTTCCTGGATGGCGCTGCGCAGCATGGCAAACGCTTCGGTAATCGGTCCTATTGCGCTTCCTATGAATTGGTTCTTTAGCCCGGTAACCGACTGCTTGAGCCTATTGAGCTGGTTCCCGTATTCCTCCGATGAGCGGGCTTGGCTCTCTGACATGATGATGCCTAAGCTTTCCGCTTCGGCTCCCAATTCTTTTATGCCCTGGCTTCCCTTCCGCATCGCGGCGGCCATGCGGGGGCCCGCCGATTTGCCGAAAAGGGTGATCCCCACCTGTGCCCGCGCGGCATCATCCGGGAGCTTATTCATGTAATCGGCGATCCGTTCAAAGGCCTGTTCTGGCCGCATTGCCGCGAGTTTCTTCGCGTCAAGGCCTATCGCCTGAAGCTGTTTCTTTGCCGCCTCGTTTCCGGCCGCCCCGAGGTTTATGGTGTTCGTCATCTTCTGGATTGCCGAATCGAATTCTTCGGCGCCCAGGCCGCTGTCGGTCATGGCGTACTTGAGCTTCTGGTAGCCTTCTATGGCCATTCCCAGAGAGTCGGCAGTCTTTGCTACCTGATCACCCGCGGAAGCGAAGGACTCCGCCATGGCCAATACCCCCGCGCCGGCGGCGGTAACACCGCCTACCACGCCCAGGGCAAGCTTCGCCGCGTTTTTTGTAAACGCCTTGAAATCTCCGCCAAGCTGTTTTCCCGCGGCCTGGACGTCCTGAATATTCTTTTTAACCTGACGGAGCGCCCCTGACGCGCCCTTGTCGCTTCCGGTAATTTCGAGAGCCAAATCCCACACCGTTTTTTTACCTGCCATATCACCCGCCCGGCTTCGTACTCATTTTTTTAAGGGCATTTTCAACAGTAACGTTATAAGCCATTAACTCCGATAACGGCATTTCTTCCAAAGCCGTCACCGGAGTATGCAGTATGATCGAAAGCCCTACGACAATCTCCCTCAAATACTCAGAGGGATTCTGAAAATCAAATACTTCAAAATCCGGGTAGTCTACTTTCCCGGCGCTGACGCCGGGGTTGTAAAACCCTTCTTTTCGGTAACACCATCTCCCTCATCTTCGTCCTCAGATGAATCCCGGAGCTTTATATACTCGTCATAAAACTTTTGAGGGTTCCGTTTATTGATATATGATCCGACCGTATGGCATACCGTCTCATAATCGAAAGCGTTCATTTTCTCGAGCGCCCGGAACGGTATGCCTGAAATCTCGGCCGCAAGCCTCGCGCAATACTCCGGGGTTTGCGCCGGCAGGATTGAAACTGAAATGTTTCCCTCGTTGTTGAATGTTTCCCTGTGGCACTTGTTGATCATTCCCCCGGAGACCTGGGAAAAATCCAGCTCGACTGTTTCAAAAGCGCGATCCTCCCATTTGAGAGGCACAAGTAGTTTTACACTGACTTTACCAATGAACACGTACTGCCTCCTATCCAACAAGAACGTTCTGCCGGGTGGCCGCCATGAGGTCCTTACCGTTGACGCGGTAGATGTATTTGAACGGGTCCCACTCGAGTATGTCGTCCCCGTCCAGCCAATGGTGCGCGTAATAGACCTGCATCACAATCGAGGATTCTCCGGCCGCACCCTGTTCGATAGATCCGGGATTCGATCCGCTTAACGGGCCTTTCAGTACCCAACGGTTTGCCACTTTTTCCTGCTGGTGGTTTTCGGGATTCTGGACAATGATTTCGTTACGGAGGTCCAGGGTCTTTGTACTGCCCAGCTCAAGGAATTTGGTGATTGGCCCGTAAATGACAGGGCAGCTAATGGTAACCGTCTGCGCGCTCATAACGCCCGGCACGGGGACGTTTACCTCACCCGCGACACCGGCGCCCTTGAATGTTTCAGACAGGAGTTCAAAGTTCGGAAGCTCGACGGTCACGATCCCGTCAAGCGCCTTTCCCGCCTCAGAATCGTAAACTTTAAATACATTGTTAAGTTTTGCTATACCTGCTCTCATGTGCTGCCTCCGTTATTCAAAAAGCGATTCAAGGTAACTAAGATCGTACGAGAAATTGAATTCGAGTTCTTTCGCGGCATTGGGCGGAGTTAGAAACACCTTGAAATACATCTTCCCGCTCATGAGGCCCTGGTTGTTGTTATCCGCCCGGAGGAACTCCACCCGGCCCCCAAGTATCGCCTGCCTTGATTGCAGGGTGTTCATATACTCGTTCCCGGTGAGCAGGATCGTATCAATGAGCAGCTTTCTGATGGGCCTATCGACGTTCTGCCACATGGTGCGGTTCACCACATTTTGGACAAAGCAGAACATACGCCTGACACCCCGTTCAAAATCCTTGATGTCCGTATTGCCTGGGAACGCGGTAGTTTCAGTCCCCCAGCAACGCCAGCCGTCCATATTAATGAACGTCCCGATTCCGTTTTCATTCAGGAAATTGGCCTGGGTAACCGACATCATGGGTATTACTTTCCCGTCCTCATCACACAGGTTGGTCATTGCCAGGTTTTTGTTCGATGCCTGTTCATACGGAAGCCCGCCGTTACGGTTGTCGATTTCGCCGAACATTCCGGCCATCCTGACGGACGCGTAAAAGACCTGCTCGCCTATCGCCACACACGGCCAATCCGCGAACGCGTACGGGCTCACATAGCTGTTGTCGTTTTTCCACTTTGGCAGATTACGGTAATTCGCGTACTGCCCGGTAGTCGGCAGATCCAGCAGGGCGATACAACTGAATTCGCCTTCCAGGTGTTCCGCCTTGCCCATGAGGAGCGCCGCGATTTCCGGATTACTGCTCCACCCCGGGGAAAGAACAAAGGCCGGTATTTTGCGGTAATACTGAAACACATCATCAACGAGCTCGATACCGGTACGTTTGTTTGTGGCAGGGTCAATACCGCCAGAAATATCTTTTTTTGTGATACCGGTAACATCCGCCCGTTTGTACATGACGCTCAATGACACGGCGCCAGGCGGTATGCTGCCTTCCTCGTTGACGGTAATTAACAGCTTGTCGCCGTCGTATTTGAGGGTGTAATCGTTCTCCCTGATATAATCGGGCGCGCTTTTTTCCGTATTATGTACCTTTACGGTACTTATCATGGCCATGGGGTCATCGATAGCCGCGACGCCGTTAATAATCGGCAGTGCGGTCTCAGCGACATCTTCGGCGTCTTTAGCCGGGTCCCACACGTTGATCAGTACCAGGGGGCTCACCAGGTGAAGCCGCATTTGGGAGTAGAGCATCATGGACAAAGGGAACTTCTTCCAATGAGGCGCGTCCATGTAGCCCATGTCAGCAACGCCTTCGGCGAAGCTCGTTATCAAGGCGGGATTGTTGACGGCCACAGCCGGGTTTTCCAGCCGGTGAACCGGCGCCACGCCAATAGCAATCGGCAGCGCCGAATCGACTGATGCCGGAACCTGTAAGGGTGTCGGGGATTCGGTTATCCTTATCCCGTGGAAATATGCCATACTTACCTCCAATAAAATTATTCAGATTCCGGCTCGGACGAATGATCATCAAGCGGGAATTGCGGTGAAGGAATTGTCACTTCACTTTCCTTTATGTTCAGCTCTACCGTATCCCTATGGGTTTCTGTAGACGGCGGAGATCCTTGCCATGCGGTTTCCATCATCGCCGTATAGTACGGCGGCTCTCTGCTATTGAGCGGTGTCCATTTGACGGATGGGTTCAACTGGTACCCTGAAAGCAAGGTATTTGCCAGTAAATCCTGCAGAACACGCCAAAGCATGGCCATAGGGATGCGCCATCCCTGATTGTCTTTCTCCCTGCTATACCCGCCAAATAAAATATTGATTTTTAATTCAGACCCATTGCGGGCTTCGGAAAAATCACTTATTTCCCCGGCGGTACAGACAACCTGGACAATCGGGTAATCTTTCGACTTGTCGCGGATTTTATTCTCGGTCGCTGTTACCGGAAGATATTGCGCATGAACATGCGGTGTGTGAAACTCCTCATTGTCGCCGCTTTTAAACTGTTCGGCCTCATGCCAAAAGGATGGCGCCAATACCGATTCGATACGTTTACAAAGAGCGTCCACAAACCCGGACGGCGAGCGATCAATTATTTCAGCCATTCAATAGCCTCTCAAATTCGTGATCTACCCGCTGTTCAAAGGTCTCAAAGATTTTGTTCCACACCGCTTGGTATATAGTTTCATTTGCCTTGAACAATCCGGTAACCGAGGGCCCAGGCAATGATTTAATGGGAAGGGCCTTATCGGTTTGTCTTTCGTATATACCTACGTGTCCTGACGGCATTTGAGCGACAAACGCGCCCCGATTCAGCGTTTTTTTATTGCCTTTGTAAACCTCAACTGTCACCGGAACCCTTTTTGGTTTTTTGGGCGAAAAGGCAAATTCTGATAACGGGCGCGCGGTATCACTGATCCTCATACCGATTGACATATCAAGGGGACTACCTTTCGCGTAGGCCTTTACCCTTTTACCTACCTCGCTGGATTTCAGCGTGGTACTGGACGCGATAAGTCTTTTGGTGATACTTACGCCGGTATCCGCGGCGCGTTTCGCCGCCCGGTTAATGGCCTTCCTGACGGTCATTCTATTGGCCATCTTCTCGAGCCGATTGACAATCTTGTTGTAGTCATTCCTGCGGAAATCGGCCATTACCAAAGCATCGCCATGGACCTTACCGCCGCCGGCAAAAGCTTTTTGGGACGAGCTATAGCTACTCATAGACCCTCTCTCTACCTATTCGTATGCTATACACGCCCATGTCGCTGAATGCGTGTTTGACATACCAATCTTTACCGTCCTTTGAAAGCTGATCGCCGGGTTGCGGAAGGCGGTGCATATCTTTTTCTTTTATAAAAATAAACTGCTCGCCTTCAGCCAAGCCTAAAGCGTAAAGCTCCGACATTCCCTGCAGCGCGTCATTATCAAGAATTAAGGGGACAGGTTGGCCGTCAATTATCACGTTTTCCGCGAATTCCTTTGTCTCGAAAAAAACGTTGTCAATATCGGCGGCCGCCGCTTCCTTAAAATCCATTACGCTGCTTCATTAGGTTCTTCAAGTAACGCCTGAATTTCTTCATTCGTCATTTCACCGGTTACCGTAATGCCGGCAGCGGCGGCTTTTTCGATTAGCGCATCCCTCTCGGTCGTCTCAGATCCGGCTTTGCCCGGCTTTGCCTTACCGGGCTTTTTCTTTTCCGGAGTAGCAGGTACGTCCGATTCTGGATCGTCATCGAACCCCACCGATGTAAGCCAGTTCTGGGCAAATCCCTGTTCAATTTCCTTCGCGGACAAGCCCTCGATGACAGCGCCTTTCTTGTACTGCTTGCCGTTCCGTTTCACGATGCAGCGGGTCACATATTTTTTCCCCATCGTCCGCCTCCTTACATGACCGTGGCAACAAGCCACGAATTGATATTTGCGGGAATAGGAACGGCCCTGGATGTTACCAGTACCTCGCTGGTAGCCGACCTATCGTCATGCCATTCCTCTTTAATAAACTCGCCAGAAACCGTGCGGTATTCGCCATTCTCCATGTAGTCAATCGACCCATAGACGAACCGGTTCCGTTTTGATTCCGGAGTTACCAGAATGAGCGATCCTTCGGGAAGGTGCCGTTTCATCTCACCGGATTCAATATCGTAGTATTCGCTTTCCTGGATATAGAAATCGAGGAACGGATCACGCGCCGTACCCATATAGGCAGGCGCTCCGTATTCAATTTCCTCTACCGGCGCGAATCTTCCCTTTTCGGTCCGCATGTTATCAAGCTGAGTCATCCATTTTGCGTTGTTCTCGAATAGGCGCCAGACTTCAGGCGACATAATGACAGCTTCGGGACGGAACCCAAAGCGTTTAAGACCACGAATCCATTTCCGCAAATCCTCAAAAATATCCGCGTCTTCGTCCCACTGATCCGAACCAAGCAGGGTTATTCTGTTGGGCAAGTGGTAATCGATTTCCCTGTCAACGCCGTAACCCCTGACTTTGACGATGCCTTCCGTGATAAATTTGGCCGTGATAAGCTCGCGCAAATCGGCGACAGCTTCCACACACTCAACATCATCCTCAAACCTGAGCCGGCCGGCCCTTTCTTGTAAAGTTTTGAACATAGTAGCAGGCATGGAGCCATATGGCTCACCGGGCGAGCGGCTTTTCATGTCCTTAAGGCCCAGTACCTTCCTGTGCTGGTACCGGGGAGTTTCGATCTGCGCGGTTTTGAATGTCCCGCGCTGTGTCGGGGGAACGGTTATCCCTTCTCCCACAAAATGCGCCAATGGGTTTCCTTTGGTGAGATAATCCCATTCAACATACTCCGTCGGTAAAAGCTCTGGCAGCCCACCCATAAAGTACGTACTGAAAAACCGCGATTTCGGCAGTATCGTTTCAACGGGGGCGATCTGCGTCCTCTGCCCCGAGTTCTTTGTCGCCGTGTTTATTCCTTGAGTACCCATTCTGTTTCCTCCTTGTTAACCCAACGGGAACATTTCAGCTTCGGGGTATTCGTAGCTGGGTTCAATGTGGATCTGTTTACCCCATGCTTCCATAACAGCATAAGCTTCAAGTTCTCCGCCTAATGCTTCCTCGATCTTGTTTTGGTTAAATTCGCCAGAGATACACAAACAAGCATTTTCCGCCTCTTCGGTTTCCTCGGTGTCAACATCGAATAAAAGTATTCCCACAATGGGTTGACAAACCGTTTCCCCGCTCTCTGCGTCGGTTGTGGAAGGGGCCCAAACTTTGAATGTCTGGCCGTCTTCGCTTGTTAACGGAGTTCCGCGCTTTATGACCCCGGCGCCGCTCAGCGCGACGGGCCTTGTCTTACGCGGAATTAAAGTCCCATTGAACAGATCGTCTGTTTCCGATTGCGCAATAAACGGCTTAAATAGATTACGCACTTTTATTACCCCCTCTGCCTTTGTTATATTCAGCGGCGAATCTTTCATACGCCGACTCCTGGATGGATTTTGGTTTCGCGGCGTGCTGCGGAATCCGCATATTATTCACACCACTCGCCTGTACGTCCCTAGTAAACGCCGCGGCAAATTGCGCGGCGCCGGTACGGCCGCCTTTACCTTGCGCCATTGCCCTTATGACATTGCGGCTCATTGTCTCGGTTGATGCGCCTGTTCTCTTGGCCGCTTGAATCATTCCCTCCAAACCCGGAGCCGCCTGGGCCATTTCGTCCAAAGCCGACTGGCGATTGCGTTCCGCCAGAATACCGGCGCGATACGCGGCCTGGGCCCCCGCCGAAGCCCCAACTGGGACCGCATCCGGAGCGGCCGCGGGGAACGGCTCGATGAATTGTGTGTTACAACCCGGGCAGGTCAGCATATAGCCTTCGTTTCCCGCGTCATCTGTCCCGCTTTCCGCCGTTTCGGTGTCGTAATCGACCTGAGCGCCGCAATTCGGGCACGCGGCCTGGGCTGCCTGTGCGACAGGATCGGTTCCCGCCGCGCCTTGCGCGGCCGGCGCCGCCGGGGCAGGAGCGGCTCCCGTCCCCTGTTGTGCAGGAGATGCGGCCGGTGCGGGAGCAGTTTGACTGCCGAGCGGTGCTGTTTCAGTAATTGTCTGTCCATCTCCGCCGTCGGCGTTGACGTCGGTGTCCCAGACAAAATCATTACCGCAATGCGGGCACGTTACGGAATAAAGCGCCGCCCTTACATTGCTCGGCATCCTTCTGGCCAGGACGGCCGCAGGTTTCCCTCCGCCATTCGGCTCGGTCTGCGGTTCCGCCTGCGGTGCGGCGCTCGCGAACGTCTCTCCCGTCTCGGGATTAAGATTTACCGCGCCGTTACAGCTCGGGCATACCATTTCGACAAAAGTTATCTCAGCTTTTGGTTTTACTATGGCAGCCGCCTTTTTTGTTTTTTTCCTGTTGAAAATCCCCATAGAAATACCCCCTCTCTCAGAGTTTATTAATCCGGCAGTTTTCTCGGCTGCCTTGTCATAACCTGTTAAGTCGATCTTGTGACCGCGATAGCTAAATACACCCGGGCTGATACATGCGGCGGCTTCTATCGGCAATTTAGTTTCGGGCGTATACTCGTCCGCTAAACCAAACGCAATCGCTTCCGCTGCGGTTAACCAGGTACCCTTTCCTGTCGTCCCATCCATCAGCGCAATGACTTCCTCATGGCTTTTGCCGGATTTATGCATATAGGCGTTGACCATCGGCTCTTTCATTTTTTCCATCTCGGCCAACATTTCACGAACATCATGCTCATTGACATCCCATGCAGCGGTCAGGAGATTGTGAACAAACATCATCGCTTCTACCGGCATATATACAACATCCCCGGCACAGGCGATTACCGAACCGCCAGAAGCGGCAATGCCTTCGATATATACCGTTACCTTTTCAGGCCGGCCGCGTAGAATGCTATAAATCGCCAGAGACGCAAACATATCCCCGCCATTGGAAAATATATGGCATTCGATTTCGCTTATAGAGCCAAGAGAATTGAGGTCATTCATAAAATTTGATGGGGTTACTTCATCACCCCAAAATTCTACAGAGCTAATCTCTCCGTATATATCCACACGCCCAACTTCAACACCGCCTTGGGCACGGATTTTTTTCATCGTGTAAAACTTAGCCATTCTGATTCCCTCCTACTGGCTGAGCCGTTCCCGCGTTTTCAACCGCTTTCCCTGTGCTGGTCATTGATTCCGCCGCCGCGGCCGGTATCCCGGCTTGCTTTGCCGCGGAGATTTCACGTCCGCGTTCTTGGATATTTTCATAGTAATTGCCGCCGGTAAGCTCGCTCGTTGCTTCGCTCGCTGTCGCGTAACCCAGGGCGGTCAGTTTTTCGTAATTGGCGGCGCTCTTACCCAGATCGATGTGCGGCATCCCGGGACCGTTCCATTTTGCCCTGGTATATGCGCGCCTCGTTATGAGGTCATCAAAGTATCCCGGAGCATTTATCCAGCCACGCATGACGGCTTCATCCATGAACGCTTCCCATATTGGCTGGCAGAAATCGTGTACCAACCCTGATCGCTTCACTTTAAAGTTACTGCGTGCGATGTTATTGGCCGCCTGGCTCGCGCTGAAAGACGCCTGATATTTTTGGATTAATAACTCGTAGGGCATCCCGACAGACGGCCCTATCACCTGGAGTACATAATCAATAAACGGCCCGAATGATGTTGTTGGCCTCGACGGGTCAACGGCCGTGACGGTTTCCCCCGGCCTGGCGTATTGTACGACGCCGTTACCAAGTTCTATTTCATCTTTTTCATCGTCATCATCCTTCAGTTGATCGTTGTCTTTCCCCAGTGCTTCCATTTCGCCAATCATGGCTTCGGGGTTTTCAGAAGTCACGATCAAAGTAAACAAAGCCTGAATCTGAGCCGCTATTGCTTCGGCTTTAATGTACCGGTCAAGCGTAAGCGCCAGCTCTACAACCGGCGCTATTATCGGGATACCGCGGCGCTGTCCGGGACGTTCCGACTCCATCAGGTGAAGGACATTAGGCAATCCTGTCTCTGGCCCGTATGCCGGAATAAATATCCAGCGCGGATAATTGGCGCCGTTATACTTAAAGCCGTGCGGTCGTCGTTTTGCCAGCGGATGCCCGGTAAAAAACCAATAACCGACGACATTTCCCCATTGGGATATTTCCACCCCGCCATAAATATCATTGTCCTGGTGTTCGTGTTGCATTCGGTCAACCGCATCCGGATCCCCGCAGCAATCCGCCTCGATAATTTGTATTTTTAACGCGAATGGCGTATTGTGGCGTTCAAAGCGCGGCATCGTAACAAACACATCACCCGATTCCTCCTGGGCCCGGAAAGCCAGCTTTGTCAGCTCGTAGAAATTATCACGGTGGTATACGTCACACCCGGTTGACTCAGCAAAAGTTTCCCATAGCCGCAGTACTGACGTTTTCCATGTTTTTACATCTTCCGGCGACATGCCTAAAAATTCAGCGTCGGGGGTGGGCTCCGGCCGCAATCCATCGCCGACTGTATTGGTGGTCAGGGTCTTGTAGAGGCCCGCAATGACCGGAGCCTCCATGGTTAATTGCCTACTACGCTGCCGGATTATTGGCAGGTTCGCGACTATATCGTCATCGGGTGATCCACCGGTCCAATTCCAGCCCTTGAATACCTTCTTTTCCAGTGATGCCGCGGCATTGGAATACCCCGAGGCCAGGACTCTATTGCTCCTCTTGGTCATTGGGTTTCCGTACTCGTCAAGCAAAACAGGCTTTTTCAATCGGTCTCCTAATCAATCGTTACTACACGGCGGAACCGGCCGATGCCCCCGGACAGCGCGGCAATCAGATCCTCAAGCTTATCTTTGCGTTTATACAGCGTTGCCAAATCAGCCCTGGTCAGACTTCGACTGCCGATACGGTACGATTGTGACCCGCTTAAGATCATCGTTATCGCAGTGTCTATCTGCTCAAGCTCCGCTTTCGTTTTCGCAAGCCGTTCTGATTTCCACTTTTTCATCTTAATTTCATCCCCGTTCCCGTTCGGGTAATAAAAAAGGCCCGCAAAGAAAAGGGGGAAAGGTATACCTTCCTCACAATTCTCTACGGGCCTCCGCGTGTTCGGTCAGCCAAAATATATTGTTATTTTGATTATATGATTATAAAGCTTAAAAATGTCAAGTGTTTTTTAATTGTTTATCCGGCACAAGTTTTTTATCTCTCGCCTCAAGCCTGATTCGGTTTTGAACATTCAGCTCAAGGTTATCCGAATGGGCGGAAATATTTATCGTTACGCTCCCATAATCGACGCTCCGCGCCGCTTCCCTGATTGCTTCCAGTTGCATATCAGTTAACTCCATACATCCTCCGCGTTTTTAAATTATAATTCGATGCCTTTTCCCCGGGCGACTTTATTCCTGCTGACCCGTAGCTTTTTCTTCGCGGGCGTGATAACAGCATTTTCATTGGTTCCGTTCTTAACCGCCTGCGCCGGGGCCGACCATGGTTCTGTCAAATATATCCGCTTCAGCATTATATCATCTTTCGATGACATGATTCGCAGTGCCGCCCTCGCGTAGATCCGGCAGTCAAAACTTTCATTGCGGGCCCCGGCTGGTTTTACCCACTCATAATGGGCAAACCCTTTTTTGTCCTGCCTCACCACTCTTTTTTCAGCGGTGAGCATTTCAAAATATGCCACATCGTATCCGTTTATTGGTATCCCGTCCGCATCCTTCGGGAAATGGCAGTATCCGTCTCCTGCCTTTCCGATTTTTAGCCATGATACTATATCAGCCTTAATGCCATCGACGCCGACAATAAATAATCCCTTCTCCCTATTTTGTTTTGACGGCCGGGTCAACGGCAGCCGGTCGCCTCCCTGGCCTTTAATCGGATACACCCCGCGCGATTGCCTGGCCTTACAGTACGCGTACACCTGAGGCGTCATGTGGCCGCCTGTGTCCACCGCGACACGGCTTATTCTGATACGTTTCCCGTTCCCGTACGCCCACACCCGCGCGAGTAAGTCATCGATGCGGTTCCAGACTTCACCTTGCCGCGGGTCCCCGAATATTTCCGAATATTCAATCCCCCATGACTCGTACCCCAGGCCCCAACCGACAACCTCATACGCAAGCCTATTATCCTGTACGTCAACGCCCATGGTCAAAACGCATACGCCGTCTGGCAATGGGGCGTTATAAACTTCCCGCCGCCCTTCCAGTACATGCGATTCCACCACTTCCCCGCGCTCTTCCCAAGTCTCAGCCAGTACTGTATTTATAAAGGTTATCAGCTTTGAATAGTCACCGGCCTTTGCCAGACGCTGGGCTTCTGCCCACCTTGAAATCATCTGTTCCCAGGGAATCTGTGAATCAAGCGCGTTCACGTGGAAGCCCCTCACTTCGTGTTCCGGATTTTCCGCTATCCATTTTCCCCCGCCCCTTTCCCATTCCTCTTTAGTATACAGCTCGTCGCAATGCGGGCAAGACATTTTTATTTCTTCAAATACCAGCCGCCTCCAGCTGTACTGCGACCATTCCCCGCAATGAGGGCATTTATGGCTCCACCGTTCCCGCGTCGAATCAGTATACGCCGCGTCTATTCTGCTTTTCCCTTTTACCGTCGGCGTAGACGCCAGCACGATCTTCCGGTTCGGGAACGCGTTCGTTCTCGCTATCGCCAATTCAACCGGATCGCCTTGGCCGGCGAGGTTATTCGGCGCCTCGTCCACTTCATCAAAGAGCAGTATCCGTACCGGCCTTGATTTCAATGACGGCGCACTGTTGGCGCCCGCGATTACGATGTAGCCCCCGGGGAAGTTCTTTTCCAGTATTCTGTTTTCTGAACTTCGCGATTTCTCTGACGCTATTTTCCCCCGCAGACACGGGGTATCCCGCAGCATCGGCGTCAACCTCTTCCCGGAGAATGTCTCTCCCATGGCGATTGTCGGCTGGACAACCATAATCGGGCACGGATCATGGGCGATGTAGTATCCAATCGGGTTTAATATGCCGGCGTTCGTCTTTCCCATCTGGGCGCCGGTTACAATCACCACCTTTTCAGTTTTTATGTCGCTTATCGCGTCCATAATCCCCACGGTATACGGCGCCCTGTCCGCATACCACGGCCCCGGCGCAGATGTTTCCTCGCTGGATACAACACGTTCTTTTTCAGCCCATTCTGCTATCGTTAATTTCGGCGGCGGCCGGAGGACGTTGAACAGGCGATAGCAAACCGTTTTCGTTTTTTGCAATAATTGAGTCTTCACACGGTATACCGGAATTACCCCTCTTCTTCGGCCAACATTTTATCTATGTCTACCGATGCTGTCTCATTCAACGCCCGGCATATTCTCTCATTAATTATTTCCGCAATCTCATTTACATTTTTCTTTTCACGTACCAATGGCGCTATACCCATTGGAATGGATAGCAGGTTTATTCTCAGCCTGGTCAACGCTGCACCTATTACTTTTTCAATATCCGAAGAACGGTGTAGGTCATTCTCAAGCTCCGCAAGCTCCAGTTCCTCTTTCTTCAGTTTCATTTCCATTCGCTTCAATTTAGCCTTTTCCATTTCCTCGGAATCTCCCGATTTACGGCTATCCGTCTTCTCCCGGAAAAATCTCACAAGTTTTACGATGTTCCTGGTAAAGTCATACATCCTTTTGTCTTTTTGATTCTTTTTGGGCTCTGATTTTATAATACCCTGCTGCTCATACTTCCGGATCATGTCTGTCGTAACCCCAACCAGTTCCGCAAACTGATCAATGTCAACCAACGGCCCTTTTTGTGCTGTTTCTTTTGTTGGGGGCTTTTTTTCTTTCGTTACGCTTGCTTTTTTTGAGGGAGATTTCTTCCTTGTGGGAGTAGCAGCCTTGACTTCGCTTTTCTTTATCGTTACGCTCTTTTTTACACTCATGATAATAATAACCGCCTAAAAAAATTCTCGGAACTAACGGAATTTCGGGGTCAAATGCCACCCACAGCTAAACCCTTCTGAAAGTACCTACGAATTTTTTCACGTGAGTCGCATTGGTTTTAATTGAGATTATACAGCTTTCCTACAGAAACGCAAGCAAATTACGTTTTATTAAAATTCAAGCCCCATTCAAAGGCACAAGCAAGGCCATCTATTATGGACTCATTATTTAATTCATAGGTATGCCCATCATAATCAATGCTGGTATGGTTATCTTTATGCTCAACACGAAGAGTTTTCCCATTAATTGTTCTTTCTATGGGGTCTCCTAGATAGTATTCAATCATGCTTAACTCCTTGTGTTTTTCGCCAGTCTGTTTGAAACCGGTTTCCCTTGCCTATATTACAGTCCTCACAAAGTACTTGAAGGTTCGTTATATCTAAGCGGCGCTCCCAGTCTTTTGAAATTGGTACGATATGATCAACGTGTAAAATAACATTGTAATCCTTGTGTGTACGTCCGCAACATTGACAGGCCGCGCCCTGCTGTTCTAAGACAGTCGCTCGCAAGCGTTTCCATTCCATACTGTTGAAAAAGCCAGATTTTTTGTCCCTATCCGTCAGTATCCCTAGTTCTTTTCTTTCCGCTTTTGAACATTCAAATTCCGGTAAAGGTTGCCAGTCTTTGCAGTAATAAATCATTCTTGTAAGTTCTTCCCAAGTTTCTTTTCGTGCTTGGTTCATAGAAGCTGAAAAATAAGGGCCATCTAATTCCGATATTTTTTTACAGCTTAAACGCATGGAACAAAATACACAGGTTTTTAGATCCGGCAAGCTGTAAAAATATTGCCCCTGTGCGTTAACAATGGCTTTGGCCTTTCTTCTAATTCTTAGCCCATAGGACATGAAAACGTCATTTCGCATAATACCAAATACGCCCTGGTTACCTTCCGATATTTCGTTTTCAATCGTGAATTCAGCGTTTCCCATAGAAGACATTCCCTTTTCATTCCTTACGCTATCGTTGTTTCTCGTGTTCTCATGCTTTCCTTTAGTCCTCAGCCAGATACTTTAATATTGGTTTTATCGCAATAAGGGCGCGATACGGCAATACGTCTATTATACCTTTTAACTCTTTTCTTAAGGCCGTCTCTTTTTCCGTTTGCTTCTCTGTGAGTTTTTTGTTTACCTTTTGTTTGGTATCATTATTCATATGGCCCCCCTTTAATTGTCTCTCTCTAACTTCATTTTACCTGCCGCTTTCATACGCCGGGCACGTTTTTCCCATGAGATACCACCGATTTACACTTGCGAAAAATTAGTGATACTCACATCCCCATCCGGGAACCGGGCTATCACTTCAAGCTCCCCGCCCATGGCCTTGATATGGCTCCGCAGGGTGGAAATATACATGTCTGTTCGTTTTTCAAGCTTCGCAATTGCCGGCTGCTGGATGTGCAAAGCCTCTGCAAGCATCTTCTGGGAAAGACCCCTGGCATTTCGTAGTTCATGCAAAGGCATTTCTGCCAAAGCCTTTTTTACTTCAATGTCAATCCTTGCACGCCGTTCGGGGCTCATCTTTGCTTCAAGTTCTGAAAATTTTTTAGCCATTATTCTCCTCCCGGATTTCTTCCAAATAATTGTCGTAGATTTTATCTGCTATCGGGACCATCGAATCATAAAACCTGTCATTACCTGTTTTTTCTCCACCAAT
>Ga0123357_10001132_pt1 | contig 27702 bp, 16 predicted proteins | sample TergutEmb28metaG_FD_89873 | JGI IMG/M metagenome (GOLD analysis project Ga0123357, IMG submission 89873) | Embiratermes neotenicus P4 segment gut microbial communities from Petit-Saut dam, French Guiana - Emb289 P4 | ecosystem: Host-associated > Arthropoda: Insects > Digestive system > Gut ...
AGACAGGTGGCGGACGCTTGTGAGTGCGATAATGAACCTTCGGGTTCCGTGAAATGCGGGGAGTTTCTTGACTAGCTGCAGACCAGTTAGCTTCTCAAGAAGGACTCTGCACCATGGAGTAAGTAAGTAAGTAAGTAAGTATGTAAAGGTTGGTGGTAAATCAGAATACTGCATTATAGGGAATATTGGTTTACACACTTCCAAGGGTGTCAGTTGAGGATGGCACGTATGTGGTTTGACTGTGGTTTGTAGAAGCAAGTAAACTTCCTTTCTGTTAATTTGTATTTCTAGAGCAAGTCACGGATGCTAGCTGGTCAAGCAATAATCTATTGTGAAATTACACAGTCCTTACAGTTATGGTGCTGAATATTGGTATAGAATATGTATGGTGCAATCAGATTGTGTTTAGATTGACTGTAAGAAGAGTCTACAGCTGCTAGCAAAGTACAAATGTGTACCAAGGCCTCTGTGTTTTGGGATGTTAAGCAGTTTAGGTTGGCAGCTATCGACATTTTGTGACAGCCTGTCAGTTCCATCTTCAAGAGTTGTGGACTGCTTGACCCTTGAAAATGGGACTAATAGGCTGTCCAAGAACATCAGTAACCAGCTTCCTACGTATGCTGCGTAACATCCCAGAAGAATGGATGCCTTGACTACATCTTGGCAGAGGCCTGAATTCTAGGAAGTGTGTGTTGTTCATCTTAAGATTTTTGGCTTGCCAGGAAGTTGGCATATTTTAAGAAAGTGTCTTGCATTAAATCTTGCTTTAATCTGGGGAAAAATACTTTTGAAATAATGAAGTTACTTTTGGAGAACACACAGTGGGAGATATGCAAACCTTTGAGAAGTTGTCTAAATTCAAAACCAGTGTGACCCCTGTTGAAGATGTCAAGTGCTCATGATGTCCATTTATAATCACAACAGGTGAAAATGTGGATCATGTGAAGGAACTTATACTCAAAAACAGAAGAGTCTTTATCGATGTCTCTTCTAACATGTTCGGTGGAATTTTGTTTTCATCAGTATGTAGCATTTTGAAAGACAGCCCAAGAGGTGGAATTCAGGGGCTTTATTTTTTTTCCATCATAATACACCTGCTTACTTGAGTGTCTGGCTAAAAACAGAAGATTGTCATTCCATATTCTCCAAAATCCAAGATGGCATTAAAGGAAATGAGATTTAATTGTATCACCCTGATTTAAGCAGTTTCAAACAGTGTGATTTATGAAATTTTTCAAACGGTGGCACCATCACTAGATTCACCACAGAATGTCCTGAGGAGACTATTTTCAAGGGGACATTATTGTGTAGAAGGTAGTTGTCATTGTTGTTATGGGGAAATAAACTCTATCTGGAAAGTACTTGGTTACACCATGTACTCTTTATCCCTAATTGTCACCCAGTGTTGTAGAAATGAGAGACTCATTAACTCAGACTGCAATCTGTACCACAACTGTGAAACAAATGCTTATAATGCTTAAGCATTAGGATGTTAAATGTTAATAATTTTCAATTTTTTTTCTCCCTCACTGACAATTTTATTCTTTTTCAGGGGACACATCATTAATACAACCAGTGTGCAGTGCAACAGTTGATACTCAAGGTCCAAACTGTGCTGTTCTTTCACAGAACATCAAACCCCTTACCCTGGAAGGAAGGTAAATTATGTATACAAACAGGGACCTTGATTAAAATTATTTTCCTGTATTTTAGAACCCAAGTTTATAAAGCTTAGATTCAAGTGTTAAAGTTTAGTTCTTTGCGTGCTAATGTAAAGTTAAATTTAGAGTCGTGATTTAAAAACCAGCCTGTAGTACTGATCTGGCTGATCATAAATGGTTGTTACGTGTTCTTGGAATCACATAAAATGAACATTTTAGAGGGCATGTATCTGTGTGTTTCATCCGTACTTATAAGTTGTGATTAAACTTGGTGCTGGAATTAATACTACCAATTGTCAGATTAACTGACCAATGGTATTTCCCTCCCTCACCCCCACCCCACATAATGTCTTGTCACACAGATCTCTGCCTAACACAGCTTTTATGTTGTATTTTAAATATATGTTGGTGTATATTTCACAAAGTACAAAAAATAATTCTTTATGAGCGCACAACATTATAAAGTTTGTGAACATAGAGGTCAGCGTGATGCGCCACATACACCTTCCCTCACTCATCACTGAATAGCACCATTTTCCTAATTGATATTCTTCCATGTATGTGTGTCCCTGTGATATGCTATAACTCATTTAAAATGATTAACCATCACCACTCCATTCTTGAGTAGCAGATAATGACTCAACTAGTCAAGAAATATGTGATGCTTTGTATGGAACTCAAAGGTTCATTACCACACGTACATGATCCAACCACTGGGCTATGTATTGACTTGAATTAATCCACTCCAGAACCTTGAATGCTCTAAAAGATCAATTGAAATAACTGTTCTTTGTAGTCAGTTATGTAATATTATTCTTAAATGGCCCCTCACATCACTCTGTGCCAGTGTTTCCCAAACTTTTGTTTCATGGAGCAACCTCCAAAACAGTTTTCCTCTCTGGAGGAACCCCTCCCTTTAAAGACATATACAGTCATGACAACAAAAAGGCAGTTGTTTGCACACAGAGATTGCTCCATTATTTCCAATTCTCCAGTATTTCCAATTGCCAGACAAAAATTCCCACAGTGTTTCTGGGGACACTTGGTAATTTTTGCAGCATTGAAAAATTGTTATATATTTATTCCATGATCTTTAGTGGAAACCCTAATGATGATTTGCTGAACCATGGTAGGGAAACACTGCTGTACACTCAGATCATTCCATGTTGTGGCAGGCAGGCCAGCAATTACTGTTATTCCCATTTGCGTGGGATCCACCCATTTTAATCTAATACATTGTGGTTACGATTAAATTTTTACTCATTGTGTGTCTAGATGTTACTGGAAATGGCTTGCAGTGTCAGGTGTTGCATTATCTTCCTGAAAGAAAGCATGTTTCCTCATAATGAAGCAGGTGTTCAAAACATGGTGTAAGAATTTGTGTTTCATACCAGTGTGAATTTATGGTCTCAGGAGGACATGGGCTCAATAATCCTGTTAGCCATGCTACAAATGAACCATGACATCATATAATGACCCTTCATGGATTAACCTAAGGTTTTGTGTAGACTGGTACTGATTATTCTGAAAGTTTGCATATCAGCCGAGATGAAATTAAGCTATGAAGTAACAAATGAATGTGAAGTCAGTTTCTCCGGCATACACCTCGGGAGGCACCAGTTCACAAAATCCAGTTTTCTTTGCCATCTGCAATGTAGATTATTTTCAATGACAGTTGTCTTACGCAGATGCAAGTGCAGCAGTTTTGTAGCATTTTGTGACAACGATGCAGACACATGCACCTGCTGTGCAAGTTCCTTAAGAGATTTATATGGAGATGTCTCCAGTCTAGCACCATTCTCATCCAGCATTTCTTCTGCATAGTCTCTGGCTGTCTGAAATGGAACCTTTTGCTCAAACTTTTCTTTTATATGTAACTTGTTTTCCTTCGTGGAACTAGCACATCTGGAAGTTTTCATCTGAATTTATGATTATCCTGCTTGTAGCATCCATATTTAGCACATGTACCACTCAGCAATGCATATAATAATTGCACATGACTCGTAGAGATGTTGCAGATTTTCCAATAAACAGTGTTGGAAAATACAGGATGATCAAAAAGTCTCTATGCACTTGATGTTTACAATACAGAAAGCAGGTGCACAGAGACTTTTTGATCACCCTGTAGCAGTGAGTGGATTTGGTGTATAGCATAACCAGCTTGATAGGAAGTGATTAATGACAGGGTTCTGGCATTGTATATGACAGGAATTGACACAGCCAAAAGATTGTTAATATGAAATATCTTATTTCCCCCCCAACCAGTAAATGCATATCATATCTTTCTGAGCCATAATATGATTGATGCTTTGTATTATCTTTCCTTCTCCTTTCTTTTGCCTTGAAATTACAGTCTTCCACTAAATATGATGGTCTGTCAATTTTATTTGTTTACAGTGTGTATGGATGTAACTTTTTTGTCAGCTTGTGGCATTTTTTTGTACTTTTAGAAACACTTTGTTCTTGCACAGGTCAGACTTTTCTCCACGTATGAATCTTTGTCATGATGTAGAGTTGGAAATTTTTGTGCTTGGATATTATACATTGTTTTGCACTGTGTAAGCTCAGAAACATTGATTTTTACAAGTCAGCTGCATGTACAGGGGGGCTTAATTGGTAGAAAACAAGCTAGTATGATCTGAAAAATTTAGAAACATATCTTAATTTCAGGGCCACATTTCCATTATCACTCATCTTCTTGTGTATTTACCATTATTTACCCAAACTTGAGATAAGAATTTGTTTCCTAATTTGTCTTCTGAAAAGGGGAGAGTTGCCTTATAACTGTGCATGCCGTTCAACATATTTAATGTAGATATTTTCCTGAAAACTGAAGATTGTGTACAGGGGTCACCTTATATTCAGATAGAGTCAGTATTATTTTGAAAACATTTTTCAACAATATAAGTGTAATATTTGTAATGTAACATGATTGATGGTGGTATTACAGGGCATTCTTGTTATTGTGTATGTTGGAATTGAAAGCAGTGTCTTGTTTTCTTCCCAGAGTTAGTGTCATATTTGTAATGTAACATGATTGACTGTGGTAATAAAGGGTGTTCTTGTGTTGAAATTAATCCTTTGGTGCCAGAAATAAATGGCCTGTATAATGTACAGGAGAGACCAAAATTTAAATGAGAGTTGTGTAAGGAGGCCATTAAATGGCTGTCATCTGTACCTGACATTTAGCATTTTGAGCGGTAAGCTGTGTGATGTGTATACCTGACAATAGGTGCCACAATTAGTGTCATGTTTGTAATATAACAGGATTGCTTATGGTATTACAGGGCATATTTTGTGTGTGTTGGTTGGATTTAAAAGGAGTGTATTGTCTCTTGTTGTCCAGAATTAGTGTTGTATTTGTAATGTAACATTGTTGATTGTTATGGCAGGATTTTACTGTTTGTGTATGTGTGTGTGTATGTTGGAATCAAAAGCAGTGTATTGTCTTTTGTTCTCCAGAATTTATGCTTCTAGAATTAGGGAATACACAGTGCAGTGAACCAAATCTTACTAGATTACACATATAACTACTTTGCAATCAACAGTATTATATAGTGACTTACAGAAGAATGCATGTTACTTCTGCAGCTACAGATAAAATTTCCAAAAGGGTCCTCAGTGCTTATACAACCACCACTTGACCTTGAATTATTCAAAATTCATTCCAGTATATTAGACCGAGTTCACCACAAGATCCCAAAGAGAACAACGTTCACATGTCCTTTTGATAATACCATCTAAAAGAGCACCTATGTACTAATTGTCTTTTGCTTAAACCTGTTATTAACCTACATCATGTACAGCTACCCAGTACTGCCTGTATGTGTATATGTTGCTAAATGTATGTATAGTAAATTTTATTTTAGATGGCACATCTTATTTTAAATATGTATGAATTCATTAAAGTGTGAGATCTCGTACTACATTTTGCAGTTTTATGTCAACACTTTATATATTTTGTACACCCCAGTTATGGCTATTAATGTGGCCAAAACATCCAGCCATTGATATTGTTTACAATATATGTTGCATTGGTGGATTATTTGTTGGTTTTCTGCGTGATGCGTGCAAGTTATCTTGCTCAGAAAATGTGAATTACAGATGTATGATGTTTATGGTAGAATTTCATGTTATAGTATTACCTGATTACTGTGCTGTGTAATTTGTAGGATGTTAACAATTCCTATACCATTACATTGTTCTTGACAAATTTCATGTCTTCTTTCTGAGTGTCTGTTCTTTGGTTTTATAGCAATCCACCATTGCCACACCCTGTCAGTAAATTGTTCCATTGTGGCACATCAAGTCACTTGGATCCTTCTGGAAGTTTTAAGACTACATCTCATGAATATCATCATCATGTGAGTGAAGCAAGTGTTACTTACGAGAACCTGAATTTGGATTACATAGCAAAACTCACCTCAGAAGGTTATGCCAAGGATGCTGTAATAAGGGCATTAGGCATTACTAGAAATGATGTTGAAATGGCCTGGTGCATTTTACATGAATTTGCTACAAAAGAAACCACAACATGATAAATGCATAACTTTATTATCAGTCATTTCCCTTGATGTTTGCTAGAATAATTTGAAAATAAAATAATAAATGTATATATAAATGCAATATTCTTGAAAGAAACTCGACTGGGAAATATTCATCATTGGAACTGTGACAAAGTATGAATAATGTGCTAGTATTCTGGATAAGGAACCATGAAAATGTGATAATTCTGATCATAATTGTGGGGTCGTGTATTGTATTTCAGTGAGTTGTCTTTTCATTTCTAGTTTATCTCTGTGAGGTTGGTGATACAAATGTAGGTCAGACTATATGCATAATTTCACCATAACCAATTACCATTTATCAGTAATCTCTATACCTTGATTTAGTAACTGTACTCTTATTAGAAAGCTATGATACTCTTCTCTATCACTTGACTTCTGTAACTGCTCTTATATACAGACCATAATTTTGACACTTAAAAACTGTCTTCATATGAAGATGTGAGGTAAATTGATTGTGTGGAACCTCTTGGTTCATTTGGTAATTTATTTTGCTTCCTTAGATACAGTCATGATATAAAATATCTACTATATAAATGAAACAAATTGGGGTGTAGCACAGTCCGTGCTTGGTTATAATGCATTATTCCTAAGAATGAAAATATGCAGGGTATTAAGAAATTTGTTCCATATAAAATGAAAATTAATGTGTACTCTTTAAAATTATATTATGATACAAATTTATTACAGTGTGGTGTACTAAATTAAAAATGTTATCTTTTTTACAAAATTTTCATTAAATATAACTTTTAACTGTCAATTACCACAAGTCAAGTAAATTTCTATTCCAAATAACTAATGCTCGTTAATGTCATTTGTTGGTGGTTTCAACCCCTACCAATTACTAGTCAGTGTGTACCTCATTAAAGTTATTCACTTTAGTACAATACTATCATTCTTAACTTTCCTGGAATACAACTTGAACCAGTGTCTTCTCGTATCTTGTATCTATAACATACAGCAGAATTCCTGGTTGTCTGGGTTGTAAGTGTTCTTAATGGTCAAATGTTCTCATCCAGTTCAATCAGTAATTTGTAATCACTGTTGGTATGTAGGAGTGTTGCTGTGGTGTGTGCAGTGTATTGGAAGTGGTGGTGTGAGGAAACTGATATTTTAAACATAAAGTTTGCACTTTAATATAGACATTATATTTATAAATTTAAATTATATATTTGTATGGTATAAAAATTACTTCTTACAAAAAAAAAAAAATTATAGTGCAGCAACAAGTCAGCAGATGTTTCATGAGATGAGAATGAAATGTTGTGCATAGAATTTGTAAAATAAAGAGTGTAACATGGCCAGCTCATATTACTCTATTGCATGATCAGCTAAGGTAAGTGACCTGATTATAATAAAAGAAATGGCATGGAACAAATTGTATTAGTTATTTCTTACACTGTAATTGTTAACTGAAATTTTTCTCAAATGTAACTTATTTTCTATCGGCACTGTGTACATAACATAAACATTTTACCACATTAGAATCTGTAACATTTGTCTGAAACACTTTAGATTACGAGCCAGGGTACTGAAGTCAGTGTAATGACTAGGTTGTGGGTTTGACAGCCAAAGAAGTTTGTTTTGATTCCTGGGAGCAGCCAGGGATTTTTCTCTTCAAAGCATCCACATCAGCCCTGGGACCCACCCATTCTCCTATTTGGAGGGTACCAGGAGCTCTTTACCCAAAGGCAAAGCTGCTGGAGCATGAAGCTGACCATGTACCTGAATCTAATAGTGATGTTAAGAATGAGGGGGGCTGTACTTGTGCTACCCCTTACACCCTCATGGCATGTACAGGGAGAACTTTACCTTTACTTTATATTTCTAACAGTTCTGCATCAATCATGTAAGCCTAAAAGTTTGGGCCCTTGTTAGTTAGTTAGTTAGGTAGGTAGGTAGTTAGTTAGTTAGTTATAGCTAAATTTTGTATTTTTTAATATATCTTTGTGATTGAAGAGTGTGACAGGCATAGATGGACTTTGAAGTGAGATGGAAAGAATGGTGTGAACATATGTTCTTTATAATGATTCCATCACTCAACATCTGATGGATGCATGACAAGGATGGGAAATGTACAAATCAAATTCCATTTTATAAAAACAGTGCTCAAGTCAGAGCAGATTTTAAGAATATTTGAAAGTGTCATTTTTGGTTATTTTATCTTGTCCGCTTGGCCATTGCTTGCAAACAGAATTCATATTAGGACTCAGTAATATGAATCCTGTGATTATTATGTACAGTATATCATCTTTGTGCTGGCTGCTCTTGTCAGTACATTTGAATTCTAAGTATGGGTGAAGAGAAAGTCGAGATTCATGAATGGAATCAACATGGCCATGTTAACTTCTTCGCTAGTTATTTTGATAAATATAAAATTAAAATTAATAGGAAAATTTGTTGTATTTGACAGAAAGTATGCAGTTACAAGTAAATGAGCAACTGAACAAGTGAGAGATTTTGCGTACACATCATGGACATTTTCAACATAAGTTATGTCAGTACTCTTTCTGTTTTTGTTAGGGTTGTTTGCAGGATCTTGGACATAATACATATTTTTTTCAATATAAGACTTGACCTATTATGTGTACAATACAAGGTCCAAGACAGTAGTAATCCATTCATACATGACTCTTTACTGATAAAACAAATTGCTTTGCTTTACAAGTGAGCTACATGTTAGGGCTTGTAATAAAGCCATTACCATATTTTTGCAAGAAATATAGGGTGGAAAAAGGTTACAAAACAATTATGTTTTTTGTACGTGTGTTGGAGATTCGAACCATACAATTATATTGAGAAAAAATATTGGCCTTGGAGTAGCTATAAACGTTTAAAATTAATTATACTGTATTGTATCTGATCGCATGGGGCCAGACAAATTCTGAATTATTGAATATTCCAAATTCTTGGATAAAACCTATACTGTCCCAAGTTCTTATAGGTAATTTTTTTGTTCCTGCTGCTATACTTGGGCTGTACGACTAATCGGAGTATTCCATTTGAATATTTGCATCTGCTGCTTCAGGTTCATCAGGTTCCTTTTCTATGTTTTCTGGAATCTTCATAGCTAAAGAAGTTGATGGTGTAGGAGACATGGGGTCAGGAGATACCACAACAGTTGAGGTACAAACACTGAGATCTGCTCATTTCACTGATGAATTTTCTTCTGATGAAAAGCAAAGCTTCAGGTCTTGGGACTACTCTGCTCAAATGTCAGATTGTCAGGTTTTCTGAATTATTGGATGTTTGAATATTATGTTATAGTTGGGGAGCTGAGGTTGTAGTTGGTGACTCTAAAATGTGAATTTTATCAACTATAAAGTGCTTAAAATTTTTGTTTCCATTTCTTTTTAAAATTCTTTCTAAAATTTGTGTTCTTTTTGTATTCTGTCATGTAAAAATTGGGATAAATTTTGTTATGCACTTGTGAAAACTTATATTGTCAGGTCATCGAAAATCTGTTGTGATTGTAGTAGCGAATAAGATGTGGATCCATCAGTGCAAATGCTGGAGCTGTTTTTGGAAAGCAGAGTTTGTCAACCCTATTCGACCAAGATGCATAGGGGATTATTAGGTTTCTGATTTTGTGCAGTTACTTTTGTCTTGTATGCACACCGGTAGTCCACAATTTTTGCAAGTTGTTATTGTCAAACAATTTGTTTATTGTTAAAGGGTTTTGTTGGATTCCTGTTGTTTTTGTTGTTGTGTAATACATAGACATCTTCACCTCCAGCATAGACCTTTATACACCTGTCACGGAAATATTCAGCTCGCAGTTGCACATACAAAGTGTGCAACATAATTTCAGTTGTTTCTTGCATGTTACAGAATTACTGTCCACTATTTTGGATCAGACTATGGTATTTGTATTGTATTTTTGATAGCATTTTGTGTCTGTTTCATGTATTGCAGCCTACAGGGTAAAGAAGAATTGCATATGACCCCATTTATCTTCATGAGTTATGTGTGTCTGGTCAATGCTCTTGATTCTGGTGTCAAAACACAAATGTCTGGCAAGGATTTGTAACACTAGGAGTAGTGGCAGGAAATCAGAGAAGAAGAGAATGGAACATAATTTTAATGCTTGAATTTTCGTGTGCATGCAGTGGAGAGTACTATGCAGCCTTCAGTTTTGTGGGAAAAACTTTGCTTATTTATAGCAGCAACTTGTCTATATAGTTACCAAGCTGTGGGCTAGACAATCCAGTGTTCAAATCCCAGCAAGGGTAAGAGATTTATTGCTTCTCCAAAACATCCAGACTGGCTCTTTCCCTCCTTCCCTCCAGACTGCTGTTTAATGGGTACTAAAGGTATTCCCCAGGCTGGTGGCTCTTTTCTGAGGGTTTAGCACTGGGGGGGGGGCCAAGTACTTAATGAATAATGGGTGGACCCCAGAGCCATTCTGGATATTTGCAGATTATATAGCTCTCTTGCCTCAGCTCAGGGTGGACCTCAGATGAATATGAATGTAGAATATGAATGAATTTCAGCTGTTAAAATGTGAACAAAATTTCATCAAAGCTCTTCCATTTTCATTTTCTTAAATTAATGTCCCCTTGTCTCCAACATATGTCAAATAGTGGCACCTTATGTTAACATTGATTAGAAGAATCAAAATATATAAAATTATTTCATACAGTAGAGATTTAAATGGCGATTTCGTTTCTTAGTAGTGACAGAAGGAAAGAGGTTTAGGCATAGGCAGCGGCAACAAATATGATTCCTTGTCTCTACATTAACTTATCAAATTTTTTTAACTAGAATCACTGTTACCCATGCTTTGAGTGGTAATTTCACTGTTGATAAGGTAAATCCATTGAATATTTTAATCTTTCATTGATGCTGGGGGTTTAAATTACAGATACTGCCCAGAACAGAGGAGTTTTAAATCTCTAGTACCCTTAAATGCATTCACATCATATGCTGCACTGGGGCTAGCAGCACATGAAAAACTAGAAATCCATGCAATTTAAAGAGGCCAGCATTAAAGGGTTAGTGATAGTTTGTATTCAGTTATGGGCCTGGAAATTACTGAATAAAGGACCTTAATCTCTATAGTAATGTAGGCTGTTAAAAAAGAAACGTTTAGGCTTTAAAGAAAGTAAGAAACCTGATAAATGCTCATTATCTTGGATCATTATATCAGATCACATAGCTTAACCTCTGTTCTGTACAGTGTCATATCACCAAACCAGTTGGCTGAATCAGTAATGCTTCTGACTTGTATTTCAGAATAGTCAGGGTTCAAATCTGCACATATTTTAATGGTCTTCTTCAGTCCCTTCAAGCATTAGACGTCAAATTATTCGTGACTTTCTTTAATGGCCTTTCTAATTCAGTATCATTCTTAAATGCTGTGCAGTCTGCAGTACTGACAGCATCATTAAATAACAATAAATAAATAGAGACATGTCATGACTAATGAATTCTGTGTAAATACTACAGGGAGCTCAATTGAAAACTGAGCCCAGATCCACGGCAAGCTTAACAACCTTACATTTCCTCATGTAATATATACATTGTAACTTTACTGCGTATTAAAGAGTATGTGTTGGAAGCGACTTTCTGCACTCTGACATGCTTGATTTTGAAAGAGCCAAAACGCTGTGAAACCATATTCTGAATTGCCTAAGTCATTTTTATATGATTTCTTCCTTAAAAATAGGTTCTACAATTAAAATTCTCTGTATTAAACTGTGCATACCCACAAACAAATGAAACACATGGTATGTGGCACTTTGTCGGAGTCACCAATTTTGTGGGGTACTGTAGGGTTGTTATGGAACAATTAGAGTACCAACATATATACTGATGTTTATTGAAGTCTCATAACTCATACAATAGTCTTATTAGCTGTGGCAAGAATGCTGTGATTACATGTGCATCTGTTTGGTCTCCGCTGGACTGCTCGCGGTTGAATGCACATGGGAGAATTGATCAGAGAGCTGCTGTTAGGAAAGGCAGCCTCTGGCCATGTGGGTGTTCCCACAGGTACACTGTTCTGCACACAACTATTATAGCCAGTAGATACAGCTAATCAGTGTAACTTAGCTGATGCAATATAACATACAAGCAGTGATAAGGCTGGTGGTGGTGAGCTAGATGATCTGTGGTGCTGAGTCTTGCAGGTGCCATTAAACTTCATGTGAAGTATCAGTAATTTCTAGACTGGATCTTAAAATAGTATTTAATAATCTGTTCTGCAGGTGCCCAGCACGTCTGAGAGTTGAATTAGATCATTTTCAACAATATGACTAACATGTGTCAGGTTACACACACACACATATTATGTGCAGAAATATAAAGCCATTAACCTTGCTATGCATCTGGGTTTGGTTTCCAACTGAATTCCCTGTATGGGTGTTGTAGTTTCTCATTATGACATTTTGTTAAAGCGAGTATCTTCATATAAAAAATATACAGGTGTCTGAGAAGGCACGCCAGGCTTTGTTAACAATATTTATTGACACAAAGGACAGGAAACAATGAAAGTAGAAGAACTGTACGATGTAAGACATGAATCTTATGTTTAATGGACCGTGCATCATTGTGATAGTTGAAGAATAAAAGACCAACTTGATGTCACAGTGCAGGTAATGGCAAACATAGTAGCTACGTGTGATGTTTTGTGTGGGTTACCAAATATATTTTCTTAAAACCTTGGAGTACTTTCTCAGACTCTGTAGAATAGTTATAGGTGACATAGATGTGTAACAGTTACAGTTATTCTAGTCTTTTGAGGAGGTAAACAGTGCGCATCCTGCATACAAGTAATGTGGAATAGAGAGAACTTCCAAAGTGTCAGAAATTGAAGATGCACACAGAGAAGAATTCCTACCATGTAATGATTTCCAAACTGGGGTACATCTTCCTCAAGGAGTGGGCACCACATTCTGAATTTGTGTGGAATAGGAGTTGCTGGACAACTTTCTTACTAAACAATTTAATCCTTGCATATAATGTACTTTACATTACAAGGCTACAATAATATATAATTTTAGGGTTGGGCATTCCGTTGAGATGTGTGAAAACTAGACAAAGAGAAAGGACCCTGAATCACTGTAATTGTGATTGACATTCCTCTGTGTTTGTTAAGTGTCACATAGCTTATGTTTTACATTGCACAAGGGAAAGACAATCTTTTCTTCCTATCTGTTTTGGAGTTAAAATTTTGATAAATGGGAAAGAAAAATTATGTGAGTGAATTATGTAACATTTTCTCTGTAATATGATAAATACAAAGGTACAAATTATAGTGTGTAATTTGAATTAGGATTTAAAACTTAAAAAATTGCTAACTTCATTGCTTAGTGAAAATTGCTAACTTCATTGCTTAGTGAAATACTTGTTAGTGTATTTCCAAATTCATCTATCATTTGGTTTGGTATAGAAGTGACACAAGGTGTGACAGAAATAGCCATCAATCACAATTCTTTTAGTGTGTTGTATGCTTTTAATGCACCCTGTTTCTACTCATATTGTAGCCTGTTTCATCTCATATACAACAAACCAACATCAGGCTGATAAAACACCAAAGAAACGTTATGTAAATCACAGTATGTTATTTTAAATCACTGATTGATGCCTGTTATTCTCACACCTGCAAATTTTCATCACAACGGGATGTCGTCCCATATAAAAAAAGAAGAGTGGAAATTGAAGATTATGTAAGGACTAAATAATTGAATTGCTGAAGATGAAGTGTAACTGTATGAAGTTTGGAAATCTGCCATCTCTTTTCTTCATTTTTATCTCCTTTTTGGGTGTATCTTCTACTAAATGTGCCTATTTTATCTTCCTCTCTGTATTTCACATTCCATAAAATATAATGTTTATAGAAGTAATAAGACCAATATTATTATGTACTGTAACTGCCTGAGGTATTGTTGTTTATACTTGGACTAAGACTGAATTCAAGTGAATGTTGTGATGGAAATAACCTTATATTAACTTAATTAATAGTATGCCAAAAATATATTGGGAATTCTGCTGTAATGTCTTATTTATTATTAAAGTAGGAAGCTTTGAGGCAGCTTGTCACTTACAAAGCAATATAAATGAGTTATTGAGAGGATAGGGAGAATATTTAAGTAAGCTCAATACAACCACTTTCTTAAACAAATAGCTGTAAAAGTTCTCCTCTTGCATTATAGTTAACAATATGTGGCATGTACAGAACTAGATTGGTTATTATTTTGTCATGTTATTACATTTTTTTGTACATATAATATGAGAAATAAAGTATAAGTGTTGATTACAGAAAACTTATGGCTGTTGATACGTGCCAAGTCATCATCAGTAGATGTAATATGCTGCACAGTTAAGTCAAAATGTAGTTCCCATACACTGTGCTTGGAACTTATTAAACAAGTGCATACATACAGCTGTCAACTTACGATATCATTCTGTTATGTGCTAAGAATGTTTGTGATTTTATTGTGCTTTCTTCACAAGTTCCTTATTTCTTTAGATGTGACAGAAATGTTAATTAATTCTTACAAAAGACACCTGTGACATATTCAAGCATGCTTATAGGTGAAGCTATTGCAACAATTATGAAAAGGCACCACTACATTGAGGCAGGAGTCCTACTGATGCAAATATTAGCACATCCTATCTGCAAAGAATTCTTGGACTGCTGCCTAAACCACCATGTGTCAGTCACTCTGCACATAGTTGTCCAACATGAATATAAACAAAAATATATAAATCACCAACAGATACATTTTAACATTTATGATGCATCTTTTTCACAATATTGTCACCAACATGTTTTGGCTGGTATTCCAGCCATCTTCAGGGTGTTGTTCTTAACCTTTTGGCACCGGAATTATTTTTTTAATTTTAGCACACCTGTATATAAAATGTAAATAAAACAGGAACCAAATACGTTAGAATTATGAAACAAACTGCATTTTGAAGAGAGAAAAAAAGAAAGTATATACCATGTTTAAAATATTCAGTAACTATATTTGTTATATTTGTTGAATAAATACATTAAATGCAACGTTTGGAGGTTAGCGTCCTAGACGGTAGGACGCACGGGCTGTAAAGGTTCTATCTTCCATGTATTATTCAGATCCAAGAATGTAAATAACCAACAAATGCACATGAATATTAATGATGTATTTTATTCACAATATTCTCACCAACCTGTTTCGGCTGGTATTGCGGCCATCTTCAGGGCGAATACAAATTGTATTCTTGTAATAAGAACATCACCCTGAAGATGGCTGGAATACTGGCCGAAACATGTAGGTTATAGTATCATGAATAAAATATATCATCAGTGTGAAAGAGGAACATATTGCAATGAATATAAACATTCGAGGATTTTCTTTATTATTCCAAAGATGTGTCAATCACATGGCATTTATTTTGTCCTCAACTCTTGTGGTGAACTTACAGCAGGCATCAGCCTGGTCTATGTGGCCCACAGAGTTTAGGACCAGTAAATGCCATGTTATGGGACGTTCTCAGACGGCAGTCACACAGCCCATCTTACTGCCATGCAATTGTCACTGCTGTGGACTATTAAGGAAAATCCTGAATTTCACATTGCATGTAATTGTGCAGAAGGCTGTGGTACAGTGGTTTAGTCAGCAGCCATATTCTTCGCAGGCCAAATTGTGCATCATTGGGACTCCTGTCTAAATGCATGTGGTGATTGCTGCTGGCTGTTGCAGTGCCTTCACCTGACATCCCCAAGTGGATTTTAAACATACATCACAATAATAATATGAACTGCATAGTGTGTTAGAAAACCCATAAACTATGAGTGGTAAAAATTATTTATTCTGTGCACTTTGCATCAGTATTTTCATGTAATGTACCAACTAAATGCACTAACATTACATGACATTACAGTTTTCACCTAACACTGCAGGGCTTTGACAATGGTGTCTCACACAAACTACTTTTTTTGGACATTGCCCATGGTCTAAATTAAAAAAAAAAAACACGTTTTGGAAGCTGAATCTATTGTTTTGCCTGAAGACGGAAGCAACCCCGAATTCCAAAACGTCGTGTTTTTAAAAAAAATAGCTGCTAGACAAAATTTAAAAAAAAGGTGATTGTGAGTCATCACTGTACCCTGACATGTTTCGGCATGACATTGCCATCTTCAGCGAGTGCACCCCAAGCTTAAAATCAAGTAAAGTAAACTGGGTTAAATTTATAAATTTCATAACTTTCAGTACATATTCTGCAGAATGTACTCAAGTCTAGTTCGTTTATGAAGGGTGCTAGTTGAACATTCAAACGTGTGAGGGCGCAAAACAGCTACGGTATGTGCGCCAACTGTGGGAATTCAAGTCTGTAGTAATCTATGGTCTGTACAATCCATGGATGACAGGTATGAGGAAATTACACGGGTTAGGTACCAGAATTTGGATACTCTGTTCCATGTTGGATACCCTGACGGCATATTGGCTGTGATTGGTCAGAGTTGGTGATCATGGATCAGCGGTGACATTCAATTGTTTCCCGTATTTGTATTCGTATATGGGCATGATCTGTGTATATGGGTTATGGTTGGGAAAGCTAATTGTGTGTAAGCTTGAGATACGGAGAAAGAATAAATAAATAATATGTAGCTTGTGTATGTGTTGTTGCACTTAATGTTGTAGTAGGTTAATATCACACGAAACAGTCAAGAATTGATTTGGTTGTAGTCCTTAAATGGATTTTAATTGTGTGATATGGAAAAAGAAAGTGAACACTGTGCACCAGAATCGGCAGAACAAACCGACGTCGGGAATGTAATGGAAGTTAACGAAGACAAAGAGAGAACTATTTCACATTTTCGTGTACTACAATTAGACGATGAAGGCAGTGTTGCTCAGAATGGATGTTCAACGAATGAGGTAATGAAATATGTAACAATTCACTGTTTTTGTGGTCTCCATGTGTTTTCGTAGTGTAAACACGTCATAATTATTTTACTCAAGGACAGCTTTTGAGAGATAACATATTTTCTTTGCCGAATTTTGCACTCTATTTTTCGTCGGTGCGCGTGTTGTCTACTTGTGTAACGAATGCTTGGGACCGGGGTGAGGGGTGAAAGCGTCGTGAATTGGTAGCATGTAGACGTGTTTCCCTCGTGCGTCATGTTGGCATATATTTACTAAGATTCTTATTGGCTGTGCCGCAGACTGTCTCTTTTTATCAGTGTCATTTTATCTATTTTCACTCAGTTTCCTTTGATTTTCATGTATCCTGGGTGAAATATGTTTCTCTCCATGAACCTTTTTTTGTTTTTAGCTAGGTACTTTGCTGTAGCCATTCATTACCGTTCTGAGATGTAACGTCCTACAAGCATTTGTTCTATAATACCTTGAAATGTTATTATTTATTATCACAAGCAATATTTTATCTCACCATGGGTCTCTACCACAAGACTGTAATGTAACAATTGAAGTCATGCTACACAATGTACGTGAAACAGCATAGCCAGTTAATCCACCACTTCTACGCTTTGAAGTCTAGTGACAAAACAGAAGAAGCTTACAATGTACAGAGGTTAGTCTTTGAGTTTGCAGTTTAGTGACAAAGTTTAGATAAACCTTTATTAATTACCTTTACAACCATCGACTACATTACAGTCACTATCAGTGTTGCCAACCCTGATTTACAAGGGTGTTGTTTCTTGCACTTTTACATTCATTCCATAAAATAAGTTATGTTTATTTTCCTTATATGAACTTACCCATGTATGTTATTGTTGTGATAAATTCGTCGATTTTGAGGTGTTGGTATATTGGCTGTAGTAACCAGTTCGGTAGAACTAGAGAAAGAGATATGTTGTTTAGGACCAGAGCAAGCACATTTATTTTTTTCATTTACGTAGTAACAGTTTACAAAATGAAGCAAAATATATGTGAGAGTTATAGTGCTGTTTTCTCCTAACTGTCCTGTGCATTTCATGTATAATGTAGTGATCTGCAACATGAAAATAAAGTAAGCAGGTCTGGCAAAAGGTTTGAAGAATCCCTTTTCACTTCTGACTTTATGTAAAAGTATTTTTGAAGATATCTCCCCTTTTTTTGTATGCAATTCCTTGTTTCAGACAATATCCTGTCATTGTTTGATCTGTAATGTTACCTTGGGTGACATTGTTGGGGCTTCACACAATGTGTTTGGACAACTTAAAACTTCTGACTCATCAAGAGTCTCTGTATTTGAGAAGGTTGGTCAGATATTGAATAGAAATCTACATACCATCAATCTTCACAGTGAAGTGGTTTGTGGTAGATGCTTTAATCTCCTAACAGAATATGAGGAAACAAAATGCAGACTGCAAAGAATACGTCTGGATCTGGTAACAAAGTTTGAGATTACAGAAAATAAACACAATGATCCTGTAAAAGAGGTGTCACAGAAACAGGTAGAGTTGGAGGATAATTATCAGAAATGTGATGCCAACCATACTCTTGAACATAGTGACATTCCCCTACTAGTTATAACAGATGAAGGGAAAGTTGTTGACAGAAATGGTAAGGAGAAAGAAGCACCAGTGAAAAGAAAAAGAATTAGAACTAATGGAAAGGGTCTTACTAGTGGTGCAAAACTAAAACCATTTGTGTGTTCAGTGTGTGGTAAGGGGTTTCGTGCATTCAGCCACAGAGTTGAACATATGCTGATACACCTTGGAGAGAAGCCCTGGAGTTGTGGTGAGTGTAAGAAAACATTTCGTACAAAAAGTGCCTTAAGAGTTCACAGCACAAAGCATTCAGGAGAACGGCCTTACACTTGCCAGCAGTGTGGGAAATCGTTTCTTGACCGATACTATTTTGAGGAACATTGTCGCATCCATTCAGGGGAAAGACCATTTATTTGTACATATTGTCAGCGCCCATTTGCCCGAAAGAAGGACCTTGTAATCCACACAAAAAGCCATACAGGTGACAAGCCCCACAAATGTATGTCTTGCCCCAAAACATTTGCTGTCAAGTCACGTCTTGATAGACACAGACGTATACATTCAGGGGAAAAGCCCCATCATTGTGCATATTGTGATAAGTCATTTGCTCGTCGTGATGATTACAAAGTGCATGAGCGTCTACACACAGGAGAACGCCCATTCTGTTGTGCAGTCTGTAACCGAACATTTACTAACCAGTCAAACTGTTTGGTACATGTAAAAATACATGAAGGTTCCAAACAGCGTTACCCATGTCCGGTGTGTGGCCAGAACTTTGACCGGCGTAACAAGATAGATAGACACATAACCGTGCACCACAGGGATGTATCGAATGAAGCAGAGTTAGAAACCAAAGCAAAAGATTCAACAGAACCACCTGCAGTTCAGGTCATGGACACTGAGATCAGAAATCTGACACCTATTTCACTCCAGCATGTTGCCCAGGTTCAAGTTGAGTCATTGGACACATCAGCTTTATCTCATCCTGACAGTGTCAGTCAGGCTATTCCACAACCTCTGCTTCATGCAGAAACCCTACAGAGTTTGACTGTTACAGATCTTCACTCTCTCCAGACACTGCCAATAGCTCAGGTAGCACAGCTGGAATGGAGTGATGGAACAGCAGCTGGTACAACCACCACTTATGTTAACATCACACCTGGAACTTATGTTAACATTATAAACTGATTTTGGTAAAAATAAAAATTATTCTGTGAATGGACCGGAAAAGAATGTGTACATTTCAGTTGAAATGAGTTTGCAGCATGTGTAAATGAACTGCTTTGGCCAAATATTAATGTTTACACTGTACTTTTAACAATTTCATATTTTCCATGGGTGAACAGATTTCATGTGGTGCATCATGGTGGCATTGTGAAATTTTTAGGGCAATTTATTAACCTGAATTCTTAAATGTATACCATTACTGCATTAAACTGTGACAGTTTCTGAATTTCTGGCTCAGTTTCCTTTTGTAGTTTTGTACCCCAAACTTTTCTGACAGGTTACTGATCATGGTGATCATGCATTAATAATTACATTTGCACAGATATAATATTTGATGGGTGTAACTTGGAGATGATAAAAATTGTGCAGGACCATAACATTTTTTCAGAGATATTGTAACAATAATGGTGACTGCAGGTTCAGTGTAGCAAGTATATCATAACACTGATACATTATAACAGATACACATTTACTTCCAACTAACTGCACAATACATAGTTGGAAATAAATTTGTGTATATAAGACAGCAAATGATTAAACAGGCTTATTGGTATGAATAACAGCTGACCTTCATGAAAACAAGTCTCTTTTTACAGTGAATGCTGTGGCAGATTGTTAGCATTTATCATCCATAATTGGGATGTGCCACTTCAAGCTGGACTGTACCATGGCTCAGGCAGTTATTGTCCACCTTGTGATGACAGAGGGCTGTGCTCAATCCCAGTGCAGTTTGGTAGGATTTGTGGTTGACACAGCAATAGAACAGTTATTTTTTCCAGGCACTTTGGCTTTCTCCGGTCAGTATCATTCAACCAGTGACCCAGAATCATTCATTTGTATTTCACTGAGGCTACATAATGGTAGCAATTGTCAGTGTTGTTCCACAACATATAAGAGACTTCATGTCTTAAAACTGACACTGGTTTCCTTCCATGTGAATATTTCATATCACAGCATATTTATGATAATCATATTTAAATTATTGTGGGAACCAAAAATTATGGCAGTCTTTCAATAACATTGGTAGATTTCTGTATTGAAAATCTGATCACCCAATAAAGAACTATACCAGGAACACACACTGCCTGACCCTGCACAGAGTTTTATATGGCCCTTGCACTGAACATTGAAATTCAGTTCAGTAAAATCTTGCTTCATGTGTTGGATAAGGTGTTTTCAGTTTGTGACAGAATTGTTGTATAGAAGTTGCCACTGCCATCTGATCATTTGTTATGGGAGTATAAAGGGCCAGTCAATGTTTACCAGGCATGAAACACTTTACAGTGTTCTTTTGCAGAGTTGTAATGGTTTTCTATATGTGGGGAAGATACTTAACTTTGCCTCCTCCCTCCATTCAAAAATGATAAGATTCTTAAGTATTTTTTTTCTATATGTACATACAGTACATAATGTACATTATATCAGGGGTACACAAGTTTTCCTAAATATCTAGGAGCCACCTCCAAATTCTAGGTTCAAGAAGGGTGACATGAAGCAAAGCCACACTGAGGACCCACAAATATTAAGTGCCACACTATAAAATTTAGTCACCTGGGATTTTTGCACTGACTGATATCACATATTGCACATATTTTGATGTTATACTTTTGAATTTGGCACACCTAAGTGTACTGTGCCTTGGGTGAATGCCCTGCTTGCCCTACCCCTCTTATGGCTCTGTCATCAATTTTTGTATTGATATACCTCCGCGAGATTAATTTTAGTAAGCTGAAGTACATGAAGTGCAAACATAAGACCCTACTCACACACATGCCTACACAGTTGGATACTTCTGGCTTGTTTCATAATAATTGTATTCATCAATTAAAATCTAATTAATTTTGTGTGGAGCAGGTTAAGCTCTATTCATAAATATCATGACTGTTGTGCTACTTTGTTTTAACAGTAGAACTTTCTGCACAATGAAAGTTCTGCTAATTGATTTCTTTCATGGAAAAAGTCTTACTTTGTAACAGTATTTTATAAATTGTATTAATAAAAGCCCGTAAGTATTAACCTTGAGTTTCATTTATACTGTACTCTTCATAGTCTGTGTTGAATTCATGAACTGAGATTTCAACACCTGCATGTTCCCAACCTAAGGCACTGATCATGTTAAAAGACCTTTTTGAATTTGTAGTGAGTACTAATGGATCACCATGCAGGCTCTTTTGCTTCTGTCATAGTTTCATTTCCTGTGCTCATACAGTAATATACATATTCACTGTATCTCATCGGACACATATTTTTGTTAACGAGCACCGACTTCAATAGTAAAAGCTAAAAGCATTGAAGATTCAAATCTTCAGGGATGTTACACCATGTTGACTGGTAAATAGTTATGGGTGTTCTGAGAGGAGCACAGTACCTCCATCTTCATGGTCAAGCAGGCCAAGAGAAGTGGGCTGTGATCATTATTTGTAACTGCAGTATGGGAAAGCAGAAACATTTGGGAAGTGGTGTATATGTACGAAAACTGTCTAGTCAAAGAAAATGTCATTGAGATTAGAGCAGCTTTCAAATTATGATGCTGTGAACATGCTTGTAAAAATGAGGCCTAATTAGTTCAGCACTACAATGGGCTTACACAGCATAACATAATGAATCCCTGTACTGTAATTTATTTACAGTGACTTGACCAATCTCAGGTGAAGTGTAAATGATGGTTTGAAAAGAGAAGAAGTATTTTCATTTGTGCTGATTAGGATTATCTTGCTTATAAATGCGAAATAATACCAAATATTCAAAAGCAGGTTTGTACTTGTTCTAGAGATTTGTAGCAAAATTTATGTACACGTATACAAAATTAAAAAATATATATACACGACATCTAGTACAAAGTTTTATTATTTAAAAAATATAATTTTTCTTTGACTACATTGGTTTTCGAAAGCAGCTCCACATTCCACGATCTACTTTTTGGGTCTGCCGTCCTTCACTATAGCCATGTTAGCCACTAATGTTCAAGGTTCTTGTCAGAACTGTTACCTTGAAGGTGCCAAGGCCTCAGTCTGTTCTGTGCCTTGCCCTGACAAGCTTTGCCCTACTTGAAATATTGTCTGCCTTCCAGGTTTAGACATTGGCTTACACTTCATTATGACAGTGGGAAGATAGGTTGGAAATAATTCAGGTGTAGAAAAATGTGGAGTCATGAGTCAATTTATTTTTTGCTGTCACATAATAAAAAAAAGATGGGAGTTCGGCAAAATGTGTGTGTGTGTGGGGCTGATAGTGGTACTGAAAAGGCACACCATAAAGTGATGAGCAACTGAGGAAGTATTAATGAAAGTGAGTTTCCAATGGATTAACAGAGAGAATAAATAACAAAACATATGTTTAACAGCGTGGTCATAGATGGTAAAAGGTATGGATGATCTGAAACCTTGAGAGGGAATAAAGAACTGTTTTATTCTGTCTTGTTTAAAATGTTACTGCAAGCAATGACCAGAATCACAGGACAGAACTGTATAATCCCAAACTCTGTGGCATATGAAGGTGATATAGTTATGTGTGAACCAAATTAAATGCTTTGTAAACCTTTCACAGGGTAAAGATGCTGTATTACATGTCAGTTGCAGTAAATATATGACTATTGGCAGCTAGCTGGAAGACAGAAGATACAGAGAAAAACTATAATAATCAGGAAAAGAAGAAAGTTGGAAGTTGTTCAGTTCTTGAGAAGTAAATAATGGCAAAAGGAAGAGCACACTAACAGAAAGAACAAAAAATGCAACACAGTTAGATGGGGACATGCTTTGGAAATGGGAACTGGTTAGGGAAGGAAAAATATGTTGTGTCCATATTAGCATACTCAGCATATGAAGCAAGCTAGACATGTGTAGACTAACAGAAGCAGAGAAGAGATTTGTATAATATCTAGATGGTAGAAACCAGAGAGGATATAAAAAGAAAATCTTGGGGAGAATATAAACATAAAGACCTTGAAAGAGAAATCAACAAACAGAATAAAATAGTACGGACATTTTAAGAATGAATGAAGGCATAATTCCAAGGTAGGATGTTAATATGAAATGAATGGGGGCAGTATGGTCAAAATCATGATGCAAACATAAAAACAGCATTCATGGTTTGGGCTTATTGTTATATAATTGGTAGTCAGTCAGATAACCTCTGTGATCAAGGCTTACCACATCCTGATGAAGGTTCTTTCTTCTGCCACATGTAGTTCTGAGTGTCATAAGCTAAAAAAGTGGCATTACAAAGTGAAATGCAATATGTGTTGTGGTATCAAGAGATGGGATCAGTGATACCTGTGTGATGATGTAAGACTGTCAGCTAAGAACCATCATTTCACCATTCTGTGTTGAAATGGTATAAAATATTCCTGAAGATTAGCTATGAGGCCACATTAGGGACATGTGGACAGATGCCAATCAACAGGCTTATGTTAAGCTAATGAAAATCTACCTGCTGTGCTAGTCAACAATAGGACATTCTCCATTCTTCAATCCACATGATTTCAGAATGTTAAAATTTAAATCAGGCAGGTGACAGTTGTTGCATCAAGTGACACAGTGTGACAAAGAAGCTGAAACACAATATGCTCTGAGTTTTTGCACAACCTTTAATTTATGTGGTGTCAACTGCCACACAATGTGGGGAACTGAAAACCTGCATTCTGTTTTGGAAAATTTTTGATATCAAATTACTAGCGAAAAACCGAGTCAGAAACGTAGTTTAGAAAATATGAAGGCTAACTTAAAATTAGCCTATAAGCTGGTAGCTAAAGCGAACCGAAAGTTGCATCAAAACAACAAAAGACCCTATGACCGCAGAGCTAAAGTTCGCAACTTCAAGGAAAACAATTTGGTTTATTTGTACAATCCAGCCAAAAAACCTGGATTAACATGGAAATTCCACAAGCCATGGGCAGGCCCGTTTAAGGTAATCAAGAAAATTTCTGACTTAAACTACAAAATCGTAGACCAAAATAATAAGCAACAGGTAGTTCGTGTAGACCACATGAAAAGAGCATAAAATTCAGAAGTTTGGAAACCCAAGTTCGAACCCAGGACCAAGAAACGGTTGCAAAGGGAGACAAAGAGACCCACAAAACAAGACGATGAGGAGGAGTTTAAATTTCTTTCCCATTAGTGAGGACAGATGACTCACCGGGTACTCCTGAACGTGAACCCCCACCACTTCAAACTCCTGAAACTATTCAGTCAGAGTAGACACACTCTGTTCTGAATTCAAAGATCCTAGTTACCACCCATCAGAAACACCCAAAACACGGCGAGAGCTCCAAACTAATCATACTGAGCCTCCTATCACCCGCTCTCGTGCTAGAATTATGTCATACGATTCTGTAAACTAACACATGTTACACTATAATTTATTTGTATTTGCAGTAAGTTTTATTAACTGCTTCAAAATTTTGTATGTTACAGGATTTCTTTTGAATGTGGTAGTAGCTGAAACATTTGTTCAACCCTTAAATCATACTGTTGTATTTCTGAAAGAGACAGAAATAGTTTTTACCAGTGATACTTGGCGCATAGCACTGAACATTGACTTAAGTACGTACCACGAAAAAATTTCTACTATTAGAACAGACTTATTATCAGTTGAACAGCAGAAGAAATAGTTTACTCCGATTTCTGAACTAAAACAGATTGAGATATTTTTGAACATTTTGGAAAGCAATCTTTATGATTTTTATCAAGTTTTACCTCGACTTGACCGTCAATGAGCTTTAGTAAACTTTGGTGGCAAAATTCTGAAAGCGTTGTTTGGAACTGTGACTACTTCTGATATCCATTTACTGCATGACATACTGAATGAGTTACAATTTCAAAATTCAGACATTTCACACTCTTTAGCCAATCAGTTTACTTATGTAAAGAAACTAAATACAGCTGTGAAGATAGAAAATGAAGCTATTGCAAATTTGTCTAATATTATCAAGGATAACATGATTCAATCACATGAAAAATTCCAACAAGTTGCTAGAGATATACTATGGTTAAATATTACTTTATTTGGACAAAGTGAACTGCACATAGTAATTAGACAACTGGAGTTTACGTTATTTCAGCTAGTGCAACAAATTGATGATTTGTTTAATATCATACAGTGCGCTATGCATGGACGATTGTCTATAAAACTTGTGAACCTGACAGTTTTACAGAGCATTTTGAGAAATGTAACGTTGCGATTGCCAGAAGGTTATGAATTAATAGCAGGCACTAATATTGAAAACATACATTTGTATTACGACGTGACTGCAGTATCCATAGTAGCCAACACTCACTGTATAAACTTACTCCTTCACATACCTTTGAAATCAGCTGTCACTTTACTTTATTTAAGGTAATTACCTTGCCAACTCTCGTATCTTCTGATAAATTTGCTTAATATATTGTTGATTACTTGTATTTTGGATTACAAATCAGTCAACGTGCCTACTTAATGCTCACAGAGACAGACTACAGCGATTGTAAAAAAAGGCAGCATCACTATATGCCCAGCTAACACACCAGTGTACATAGGTGTATCAAAAAGTTTTGAGGCTAGTTCCACGGAACGCCAACCGATGGCAGTACATGAATACGCACACTGTGCTTTGGGAGCAGGGAACTTCGCCACTCAGTATGCCGAGTGGCGTCGCTGTGTGAACATTGGGAGTTGCACAACACGAGTGTTTGTCACCACGTGTGCCTTCACATTTGCGATTTCAGCATGGACGTGAAACTGGAGCAGAGAGCAGACATCAAATTCTGCGTGAAACTAGGCAAATGTGGAGCGGAGACTTTTGAAATGATACGACGTGTGTATGGAAATGAGGCCATGAGTCGTGCGAGGTGTTTCGAGTGACGCGCGCCTCAAGAGAGTCAGAACATCACTCGAAGACGACGAGAGGTCAGGGCGAACTTCCACAAGCTCAACACCTAAAAATGTGGAAACAGTTCGGCGGCTTGTGCATGAGGATCGTCGGAGAACCATTAAGGACATTGCTGCAATCATTAATGTGTCATACGGAACAGAGCAGATAATTCTCACGTGTGATTTGAACATGCACCGCGTTGCTGCAAAGTTCGTGCCCAGGCTTCTGACCCTGAAGAGAAAGAGCACTGTGTTGCAATTTGTCAAGAGCTTTGTCAGCTTGCCCTGGATGACCCATCCTTCATGTCGAGGTTCATCACTGGGGACGAGAGTTGGGTCTACGGATATGATCCCGAGACTAAACAAGTCTTCGCAATGGAAGAGCGCAGGATCCCCAAGACCGAAGAAGGCGAGGCAGTGGCGCAGCGCAACCAAGAGCATGCTCATTTTGTTTTCTGACATTCAAGGGATTGTGCACCATGAATTTGCCCCCAAAGGCCAGACTGTGAATGTCAGGTTCTACTGCAGTGTTCTTCGCCGTCTGAGGGAAGACAAGCAGCGAAAACGACCTGAATTGTGGCGCGCAGGCAATTGGCTGCATGATGACAATGCACTCTCTCACCGAGCTCTCGTAACGCGTGAGTTTCTCACCCAAAACAGCATTATCACACTTCTGCATCCACCTTACTCACCAAATTTGGCCCCTTGTGAATTCTTCCTCTTCCTGAAGATGAAGCTGCAGCTAAAGGGTCGCCGCTTTGACAGAGTGGAGGAGATCCAGCGGGAATCGCAAAATGTTCTTGGTACGCTTCGAGAGCAGGACTTCCAGCCCGCATTCCAGCAGTGGCAACGCCGCTGGGATCGATGTGTCGCTGCACAAGGGGACTATTTTGAGGGCGATGCTGCCCAAACTTTAATCAAGTAAATACATTGGTGTCTATAGGTCCAGTCTCGGAACTTTTTGATACACCCTTGTATA
>Ga0123357_10001133_pt1 | contig 27702 bp, 21 predicted proteins | sample TergutEmb28metaG_FD_89873 | JGI IMG/M metagenome (GOLD analysis project Ga0123357, IMG submission 89873) | Embiratermes neotenicus P4 segment gut microbial communities from Petit-Saut dam, French Guiana - Emb289 P4 | ecosystem: Host-associated > Arthropoda: Insects > Digestive system > Gut ...
CAGAAGAATGAGGCGGTTTGAAGGCGGTGCCGCTGTGAAATCGGCACATGCCGTTAACCGGGCCATGATCGCGCACTCGCCCCGGAAGGGTTGACGCGGGTGAATTTCCGACGCCCCCGGACCCGTGCGGGAGGCGCCTGTTCCACATCAGGCAGCGCTGCGAGTCCAGTGCCAGAGAATGCTTCTCAATCAGGGCGCGGGCGAGCGGCCAGGCCCTGATCTGAAGTCCCGGCCGGCTTTTCCGAAAGCGCATCGATGAAGGCGATCTGCCACGTACGATCCAGGTCATGAGCGGCGGCAGGAACTTCCCGATCACTGGTTTGGCACGGTGCTGGCCTTCGGTTTTGAACAGCCGGGTTGCGGGAGCGTGCGCGAGAGCGCCGTGCGGTCTTTCCTGCCCGTGCCGGCGAAGGGGCACGATCGTTCGTGTCGGTGCTGGTCCGCGCCTCGCGCGGAAGCTTGCGGCGCTCATCGATGGCGAGGGCTGGCTGGTTCATCCTTGCCTGTCTTCGGGATCGGTGAGCGCTGCGGTGGCTGGGTGGGCTGCGTCCACGGCGAGTTCTGTCGGGCGGGGTGTCATGGCGGCGAGGCGGCGCAGCGCGATCGCCGTCACCGAATTGCCCTTGCGCCTTGCGGCCAGCGCCTCGGGTATCTGGTGCCGAGATCATATTGGGCGTTCCAGTCTCCCTGAGCGGCCGCGACGTGAAACCAGTGCAGGGCCTGTGCCGGATCCCGGGGCACACCCCGTCCGCTTTCGTAGCTGAGGCCGATATGATACTGCGCCCGGGCTTCCCCCTGGTCGGCGGCCATATGAAACCAGTAGAGCGCTTGCGTGACGTCCTCGGGAACGCCCTTGCCCGCGTCGTACATCAGGGCAAGATTGCATTGTGCCCCGGCACTGCCCTGATCGGCGGCCATGCGATACCAGCGCAGCGCTTCCGTATCGCCATCGGGGACGCCGAGGCCGATATCGTAGAGTGCGCCCAGATTGCATTGTGCGCGGCGGTCCCTCTGGTCGGCGGCTTTGCGCAGCCAGCGTGCTGCCTCCGCAGCGTCCTGCTCCACACCGAGGCCGTCACTGTAGAGTTCGGCGAGACAATATTGCGCGTCGACGTGGCCCTGATCGGCGGCCTTGCGGAACCATTGCGCTGCTTCACGGTGGTCCTGCGAAACGCCGTGGCCTCGGTCGTACATCGTGCCGAGCCGATATTGTGCCTCCGGAAGATCCTGCTCGGCGGCCCGGCGAAACCAGCGAACTGCCTGCGCCACGTTCCTGCGAATTCCCGCCCCGTACTCGCACATTATGCCGAGATTATATTGTGCCAGAGGGTTCTCCTGGCTCGCGGCCTTGCGGAACCAGCGCACCGCCTGTACATCATCCTGCGCGACGCCGCGACCGGTCTGCCAGGCAATTCCAAGATGGAGTTGCGCCTCCGCGTCCCCCTGGTTGGCGGCTTTCTGCAGCCAGAGCACAGCCAGCTTTTCGTCCTCGGGGACGCCGTTGCCTTGCTGGTAGGCCAGCCCCAGACTCCACTGGCCGTGAGGGTCGCCCTGGTCTGCGGCTTTGCGGAGCCAGAAAACTGCCTGTGCACAGTCCTGGCTGACCCCGTCGCCTTTCATATACATGATGCCCAGATTGGCCTGGGCTGGCGCGTAGTCCTGGTCTGCCGCTTTCTGGTACCAGAAAGCGGCCTGGGCAATGTCCCGCGGCACGTGTTCGGCGAAGTGGTACATGAGGCCAAGGCTGAATTGAGCCTCGGGATCGCCTGGCTCAGCGGCGGCACGGGTGTCGCGCAAGTCAGGATCTTCAAATGTCATGGTGAGGGAGGCACTCCTGGAGAGGCGATCGGCCGCAGAATCGACAGGTGCAGGTTAGGGATGTGAGGTGCGATGTCAATCCGCGGCGGGCATTATTGTGCTGCTTTCGGGACGGAAAGTTCGGTCCTAACTCATCGCCGGGCGCTGCTCACGAGCGTCTGTGTCGGCCGTCAGGGCAAATGGGGGTCCCGAAGCGTTCGGGACACCGCGTCGCTCCGGGCCTGGGCTACGGTCAGTCGTTGCGGATGAAGGCGGCACGCCTTTCTTCGCAGGCTTCGTCGAGGGGTTGCGGGAACCTTGCGTTGCGATCGGTTTCTGGCTTTGGAGTTTCTGTTTGTGCCGAATCCGATGACGTCACGTGACGATTGGCGTGCGCCTGAGCGTGGAGCGTGGAGGAGGGCCTGCTGCCGGCCTCCATGCGAGGAGCCGATGTCCTGCTCCAAAGTGGGCTTCGAGGCCGGGACTCGAATGAGTGACGAAGAGCAGCAGGAAGCCATCCTGGAACTTCTCAATGAGGAGACCGGGTATTTCCGGTCCAACCCCGCTGCCCGGGCATATTTCGTCAAGGCCCGTATCTTGACAGTGGGCGGAGAACCTGCCCCGGAATACCGTTCGGACAATCCGCAAAAGGAAGGAGCCACAACCGTCTCGATAAGGGATCGCCTGTGCTGCGATCGACCTGGAGTGGTACTGGACAGCGAGGCTGCAGCCGGGGAGCTGGCAATCGCATCCTGTGATGGCTGTTTCTGCTTCGGTCCGGGGTTGAGTGGCTCGGGACGGGCATGTGTTTTACGGGAGCCTGAGGAGAGAGAGGAGAAGCGTTCCTGGAGATCGGGGGAATGGAAGTGTTGCGGCCGGCGAGGTAAGCCGGCTGATCGGAGAGGATTTGCCGAGCGCTCCGGAAGGCGAGGGGGGAGCTGGCGTGGTGACTCGTTTTCGTGCCTTGACGTTCCTGCCTGTGTCGAATGAGATGACGACGTGCGGCGATTCGACCGCGTGTGGCTGCAAAGAGAATGGCCGAAGTCTGTGACAGGCTTCGATGCCGAAGGCTGCTGTGATGTGAGGAACGCAGATGGCTCAAAGGAGGCTCGGATGGGCGGGGAAAGATCGTGAGCGCATCATGCGAATTCTCACAAGAGCAGACGGAAGACGGAGTATTTCCGCCCCATCGCGGGGGCTCCCGGGCCTGCCCGTGCATTCCTGCTCAAAGGGTCTTATTACCGGGGATGGGGCCCCTTCCCCGGAGTGTTGTGAAGAGTTTGAAACGGTGTTGTTCTTTCGTGAACGGGCAGCACGGAGGCAGGCGGAACAGGACCAGATGCCGACCTTTGACGGTTCCGGTGCCGCTGGTTCCTCGCATCTGTCCGTGCAACATCTGCCCTCGAGCATGAATGGCGACGGTGAGGATGGCTGGATATTGGACCAGGAAGAGCGCGAACGTATGAGATGCTGTCTCAAAAATCGGGTGTCGTATCACCGCACCAACCCGGCCGCCGCCCTGGAGTTCCTGGTCCGCGTCGGTATCGTGACTGAGAATGGGGACTTTCCCCCGAATTCCGTGCAAGACCATCCGGAAAGAGGAGAGACCGCAAGCGCCACCAGCGTGACAGGACTGCGGCACGGTCAACATTGATCGTCAGGGATGGCGGCGGGAACAGAGGATCAATATGCCGCCGCGTACATCGTTCATCGAACCCGGTGATGAGCGAGGTGCCGACGCTGTACCGGGCATGGTTTGAGGAACCGGCGGTTGATCGGCGCTCGAGAGGGAACCTTGCGGCGCTCTTCCTCCACCGTGGCGAACAGGCGCAGGAGCGGGAGGCGGCCATGACCATCGAACAGGAACGGACAACGCGGATCACTGTGCTGGGAGTAGGAGGAGCCGGCGGCAACGCCGTTGACGGCATGATCGGAGATGGCCTGGCTGGCGTCGGCTTCATGGTCGTCGACACCGATTTCTACGGGCTTACCAGGTCGAAAGCACAGCACGTCATCCGCATGGAACTGAATGGACTGTGCCAGGCTGGATTTGGCTGTTCGCCCGATCTCTATGAGATGTGGGTCGGAGAGGTTGCCGGGCAGATCCGGGATCACCTGTCGGGTGTCGACATGCTGTTGCTCGTCGCAGGGCTGGGTGGCTGCTGCGGCACGGCTGCCACTCCGGCGATTGCCAGGATTGCGCGCGAGATGGGCATCTTTACGGTCGGCGTGGTGACCAAGCCGTATCGTTTCGAGGGAAATCGCCGCATGCGCATGGCGGAAAGGGGACGGAGCGCGCTGGCGGAGGTTGTCGATACGCTTTTGATCCTTCCGAATGAGAAATGGCTTGCTGCTGTGATGGCTGCGAAGGAGGATGTCAGGTCTGAGGATATGTTTCGGAGAGCAGCCCATAACCAATGTTGCGCTGTCGCGTGCGTCGCCGGGCCGCTGGTCAAAGGCGTGATCGGGATCGACTTTGACGACGTCTGTGCTGTCTTGCGCAAGAGGGGCAATTCCATGATGGGGATCGGGGAAGCCGCAGGCATCAGGCGGGCGGCGAAGGCCGCCGAAGCGGCGATCGCCAGCCCGTGGACAGAGGAATCCTCGATGAAAGATGCGAGGGACGTATGGATCTCGGTGACGGGAGGCAGGGATCTTGATTTGACTGAAGTCGATGAAGCGGTGGCTCGCATCCGCGAAGAGGCGGATCGGGAAGCTCGCATTGTCGTTGGCGCAACGATCGACGGAGCACTGGATGGCTTGATCCGGGTCTCGGTGATCGCGACCGGGATGAGGTGATTTCGCTGGAAAGTGCGAGGCCACAAGGAGGTTGGGGCGATTGGCTGAGATCTTGTTCCGACGGAGGCAGGGTAGCTGTGGCCACTGGCCGCCCGGTCGTTGGTCGTTGCGCTATTGCAATGCCATCCTGACGGAGATCACGACCGTTTTCTCCATGGCGTTGCGATCGGTGCGGCAGCTTGTGCTGCGGCGTCGGAAGGTGTCGTGCTTCCTGCAGACCGGTGATGGCTGGAGGGTTCCATGTTCCTGCCAGGCGAATAGATGTCGTAGAAATGACAAGGTTTTGCCCTTTCGATGTCCGAGAGGAGCATGCTGAAAGCTCCTTGCGAGGCCGGGAGGAAAGGGTTGCTCGAAAGGCGCGGCGGGAATCGGCCTGGGGGATGGGTTGAAAACCTGCACTGCGACGTCGGAATGTGGAGTCTTCTTTATGGTCCGCTGGTACGAGCGATGGCAGCCGGGTTCCATGTTCCATCGACGAACTGATGCCGTGGAGATGACAACTTTTCGCACACTTTCGTTCTTGGGCATGGCAGGTTGATCGCGTTCGTTGTCGAATCTCATCGCGATGTCGGCCTCGATTCAGCGCCTTGAACCAAGGGCAAAGAGGTGGCTGCTGCGGCTGTGGCGATCGGTGATCGGGGTCAGAAGAGGAGCGTGGCACCACAAGAACAAATCAACTTAGAGAAGAAGCTGCAACCGTCTCGTTAGGTGAAAACTTTGGCACGTGGTGGGCCAAAAAGATCGACGCCTGGCAGCCGGGTTCCATCAGCGAAACCGATCTCGCGTGCGGAAAAATATCGCCTAATAACAATGGCTTATGGCCGGTCTGGTGGGGTACGCAAAAAATTGAAGAACTCTGAGGGGCAGGAAGCCTGCCTTGCGACGCGGTGCGACGCGGTTTTGTGTCTTGACCTCTCTGGTGGTATAGAACCAGATGTCGGCATGCAACGAATGTGGTCCGCGTGGGAGTCCTGCTGGCTGCCTATCATGCAAGAGGTTGCCGTGCTGCATGGAACGCGGACATCGAGATGGAGGCTCAAATGATTGACCAGGAGCAGCACGAAGCCATCCTGCAGCTTCTAAAGGAGCAGACAGAGTATTTCCGCGCCAACCCGGCAGCCGCCCGGGCGTACTTTATCAAGGCTGGGGTTCTGACCGAGGATGGGGAGCTTGCTCCGGAATACCGTGTGGACGGGCCGGGAGAGGTAGAGCCGGAACCGCAACAGTCTCGATAGGTGATCAACCGTGGCACGACGATTGAGTTCGGTTTTCATTGGGTACCACGGATGCGAACGCGAAGTCGGCGATCGCATCGTGCGTGGCGATGCCCGGTTTTTCCCAAGCAGGAGCAGATATGATTGGCTCGGGAGGGGAATTTATTTTTGGGAAACGGATGAGCAGCGCGCCCGGGAATGGGCGGAAGGGAAGCAGAGCCGAGGCCAGATACGGGAGCCTTGTGTCATTGGGGCGGTCATCGACCTTGGAAATTGTCTTGACCTTACATTGCGGGAAAGTCTGGATCTGCTCGGCGCAACGCATGGAGCCTTTGTGGATTCCGTGATGTCTGGAGGTCAGGAGATCCCGACAAATGAAGACTCGCCAAAGGATGGCAACCGGAACAAGGTCAGGCGTGCGCTTGATTGTGCCGTCATTAATTTTCTCCACGACTCAATGGAACTGAAGAGGCAGCGCTCCTTCGATACTGTGCGAGGGGTGTTTGCCGAGGGGGCCAGAATCTACCCTGGAGCTGAGATCTATCGGCTGACCCATGTGCAGGTGGCCGTATTGAACGAAAAGTGCATCATCGGCGCGTTTCATCCGCAATAGGATGCTGTTCCCTGCTTTTGTGAAGGTGGGTGCGAACCGGCTGAGTGAGGAAGTGTGGCCACGTGTGAATCGGCACGGTTTCTGGTTCCGTCTTTTCGGGAGGCGGCCGGACGGTTCACCTTGTCTCGTCAGCGCAAGAGCGCCTGAGCTGTGGGGGCATCGGCGAGGAGGCGCGACACTTCGGCGTAGACGAAGGCGCCATCGCGCTCCGGCGACGGTGTGGCGATTCGGTGCTCGGCAACGATGCGTGCGGGGCGAGGGCTCATGACGAAGATGCGGTCGGCGAATTGTGCCGCTTCTGTGAGATCATGGGTCACCATCAGCACCGTGAGGCGCCCGCGTGCGACACGCGGGCGCACCAGGTCGTGCATCAGGCGGCGCAGTCCGGCGTCGAGCGCATTGAAGGGTTCATCGAGCAGCAACAGGTCGGGCTCAATCGCCAGCGCCCGGGCGAGCGCGGTGCGCTGGCGCATGCCGCCGGAGAGCTGGTGCGGAAACTTTTCCGCATCACGCGGTGTGAACCCGATGTCTGTGATCAGGCGCTCGGCGCGGGCATGGCGCTCAGTGCGGCTGAGCGGCAGAGAGGTGAGCCCGAAGGCGATATTGTCGCGCAGATTGCGCCATGGCAGCAGGCAGGGATCCTGGAACACGAAGGCGGGACGATGGAAGGGATCGCGGATGGTGCCGGAGCAGGGGGTGAGCAGGCGCCCCAGGATCGAGAGCAGTGTGGTCTTGCCGCATCCGGAACGGCCGATCAGGCAGCCGACCTCGCCTTGTGGCAGGGTCAGCGACAGGCCGTCAAGGACGGCTTCCGTTCCGAAGGCGTGGACGATGTCGCCTGCCACCAGCGCGGAGTCGGGATCGGAGGCGGTCATGTCAGCACCCGCCAGTCCGGATCGGAGTCTCGGTCGAGCTGGCGGCGCCAGTTCTCAAAGCGATGGCGGATCGGTTCGAGCACGAGCTGTTCAAGCGCCAGCAGCACGATGACCACAGCGGCGATCCAGGCCATGGCCTTGATGGTGTCGACCTGGGCGCGGGCGGTGGCAAGGCCGTCGCCGATGCCGCCGGCACCACTGAGGAGTTCCGTCATCACTGCCACTTTCCATGACAAGGCCAGTGCGGTGGCCAGCGGCGGAAACAGATAGGACAGCAGGTGGGGCAGATAGACGTCAAGGACCACAACATGGCGGGGGACACGGAAGGCCAGCGCCATGCGTTTGAGGGCGCCATCCACCGTGCGCACGCCCTCTGCCGCGCCGGAAAACAGGATCGGGGCGGAGCTGATCATGACCGTGAAAGCGACTGCGGAGGCGGTGCCGCCGAACCATAAGAGCGACAACACCACCCAGGCGATGGCTGGCACGCCCAGCATCAGGGTGGCGATCGGCTGCAGCAGATGACGCAGGATGGGCGAGGCGCCGGCCAGCGCCCCGAGCGAGGTGCCGATCAGGACGGCAGCGGCAAAGCCGCCGAGCGCATTTCTGGCAGTGGCGATTACTGCGGGGGCAAGCTGGCCCTCAATCGTGATCTGCCACAATGCCGCGAAAGTCTCGCTGGGAGAGGGCAGGAGCAGCGAGCCATAGGCGTTATGCCCGATCTGCCACAGGACAAGCACCAGCGTCAGGCTGATTGCGGTCCAGGCCGCCCGCGGCAGGCGGGAGAGCAGGCTGCCGATGCGGCGCCAGGCGCGCTTCATCCGGGTCCCCAGTAGAAGCGCGAATCGGGGAGCCTGCCGCCGATGATGTCGGGTGAGAGTTCCATGAGGTCGGTGAAGTAGTTTTCGATGTCGCCGCGGGCTTGCACCGCGGAGCGGACATCAAGGCGGAAGCGGGGCAGCGAATGGGCAAGGATCGGGATCGGAAGCCCGAGATATCTTGCGCCGAGAGCGGCCGCATCGGCGGGATTGTCGCGCGTCCACGCCGCACCGGCAACGCAGCCGGCATGGATGGCGGCGACGATGTCGGGATGGGCTTCCAGGAAATCTTCCGAGACCCCAAGCCCGGCCTGGGCGATGCGGGGCGCACGCCCCGTAAGTGCGGCATAGGCCTCGGTGAGATCAATGGCGCGGCGCACCGGGATGGCGTATTGTTCGCCGCGCAGTTCCGCCGCCGAGGCCGCCGGTTCCGGCAGCAGCGCGCAATCGGCCCGGCCGGTGAGGAAAAGCTGAACCGCCTCGGTGGGGGTGCCGACATATTGCAGATGAAGATCTTTTCCCGGGGTCAGTCCGGCGCGGCGCAGAATGAGGCGGAAGATCAGGTCGGGAGCATCGTTATGGGAGGGCACCAGGATGTGGCGCCCGGCCAGATCGGCGATGCCATGGATCGGCTGATCCCGGGCCAGCAGATAGAGTTCGCCCCAGGTCAGGATGTTGACCAGACGCAGGGGCACGCCGCGATTATACATGCTGGCGGCGGAATAGGTCGGGATCCCGAACAGCTTTGAGGAGCCGGCAAGGACCTCGCTGCGCATCTGGTCGGGGGTGCGATAGATCTCAAGCCGCGGCGAGGTCACGAGCGTATCGAGCACGCCATGGGTGGCGACATAGGCGAGCACCACCGAGGGCGTGGAGGGCATGCCGGAAATCGTGAGCTGGCCCAGCTTTTCGGCGGCGTGGAGGCGCAACGGGAGCGAGGCCACCGCCGCGACAAGCCCGGTCAGGGTGGCGCGGCGGGTGAGGGGAGGCATTGCAGCCCGGTTGGGGGAAGGCATATTCAGTACTGCTTGCCGTGCATTTCGATCTGCGACCAGATATGGCGCACCGTCAGCGTGGTCTCGATCTTGCGGTCGCTATAGTGGGTATGCAGAAGCTTATGGGCCTTCTCGGATCCCGGTTGGCCCAGATAGTCGCGGTAAAGCGCCTGGACCTGGGCGTTGTTATGGGCCTGGCGTACGGCGGCCTTGCGGTCGATGCCGAACAGGGTCTCGCGCCGCTTCATGGCGTGGGGCAGATACTCTTTGCGGGAGCGCAGCGAGCCGCCGCCGTCAACACAGCCGCCGGGGCAGGCCATGATCTCGATGAAGTCGAGATCGGCCTCGCCGGCGCGGATCGCCTCAACCACCTGGCGGGTGGGCTTGAGGCCGTGGCACATCGCAATCTTCACCGTGCCGACCTTGCCGCCGACGTCGACGGTCGCCGTGCGCACGCCCTCAAAACCGCGCAGCTGGGTGAGTTCCACGTTTTCCAGTTCGCGGCCGTTGACCATGTAATACATGGTACGGACCGCAGCCTCCATCACCCCTCCGGTGGTGCCGAAGATGACGCCGGCCCCCGAATATTCGCTCATATAGGGGTTGTCGAAGCTCGAAGGCTCAAGCGTCCTGAGATCAATGCGCTCGCGCTGCAGCAGGCGGTGGAACTCGCGCGTGGTCAGGACCACATCGACCTCGGGCACGCCGTTATGGATCAGCTGGCGGCGCACCACCTCGTCCTTCTTGGCGGTGCAGGGCATGATCGAGATCACCCGGATGCGGGCGGGATCAAGGCCCATGCGTTCCGGCAGGTAGGTCTTGGCGACGGCGCCGACACATTGGTGCGGCGACTTCGTGGTCGAGAGCAAAGGCAGGATCTCGGGATAATGCCGCTCGGCGAAATTGATCCAGGCCGGGCAGCAGGAGGAGAACGTCGGACGCTTGTTCTGGGACAGCCGGTGCAGCAGTTCGGTGCCCTCCTCCATGATGACGAGGTCGGCCCCCCAGTTGGTGTCGAGCACGATGTCGGCACCGAGCCGGCGCAACGCCGTTATGATCTGGCCCTCGACATTGGTGCCCGGCGGCAGGCCGAACTCCTCGCCGAACCCGACCCTGATTGCGGGAGCAAACTGCACCACGGTGATGGTGTCGGGGTCGTAGAGCATCTCCAGCGCCCGGTCAGTTTCGTCGCGCTCGCCGAGTGCTCCGGTCGGACAGACCAGGACGCACTGCCCGCAGGTGACGCAGGCCGAGTTGCGCTGTGTCAGGCCGTAGCGCATGGCGACTGCGGTGTCCTGGCCGGTGCCCGATTGCACCAGCGCATCAATGCCCTGGCCGTCGCGGCAGATGGCGATGCAGCGCTGGCAGCGGATGCAGCGCTGCATGTTGCGGATCATCGCCGGTGAGGAATTGTCGATCGGGCGCGCCATCACCCGTGAGCGGTCGAAAAACCGGTTCTGCCGCAGACCGACGAACTGGGCCACGTCCTGGAGATCGCAGCGGCCGTGGCGGATACAGGTGGCGCAGTCCTGGTCGTGATCGGCCATCAGCAGTTCGACCTGGAGGCGCTGCATTTCCCGCAGCGCCGGACTGCGGGTGTTGATCATGAGCCCCTCCTGCATCAGGGTGGTGCAGGAGGTGACGATCTGGGCCCTGGGCGGGTTCCCGGTGCTGATTTCGACCAGGCAGACCCGGCAGGTGCCGGGGGCGTGGTCAATGTCGGACAATTCGCACAGCGTCGGGATATAGATGTCGTGGCGGCGGGCGCAGGCGAGAATGGTCTCGTCCGAGTGACTCCGGACGACGCTGCCGTTGATCGTGGCTTCGAATTCGGTCGCGGGCATGGTCAGGCTCCGTTGGCAATCTTGCGCTCGGTGATGACCGAGTAGATGCGGTAGCAGCGCAGGCATCGCCTGGCCTCATGATAGGCCTGCTCGGCGCTGATGGTCTGCTCAACCTCCTCGAACATCTGCTTGCGGGTGTCGGGGTCGAGTTCCGGGTGATGAACGCGGTATTGCGGCTTCACCGGTTCTTCCACCGCGTCAGTGACGATCATCTTGTTGTGGTTGAGGATAGCCCGCATCCGTGCCCGCGGCTCGAACAGTGCGCGCCCGTCTCGGATCCAGCCGTCGATGCTGCGCGCCGCCTTGAGGCCGTTGGCCATGGCGTGGATCAGGGTCGAGGGGCCGGATGCGCAGTCGCCCCCGGCAAACACGCCTTTGCGCGACGTCGAAAGATCCTCGGTGGTGACTTCGACGCAGTTCCAGCGGTCGAGTTTGATGCCATCCTCGGTGAGTAGCGTCCCCTTCTCGATCTGCTGGCCGATGGCGGCGATCAGCGTGGTGCAGGGCAGGACACGCCCGGTTCCCGGCACCGGCTCGACGTTGCGCCGGCCACGCCCGACCGCTGCCGTCGGCCGCATGGTCGTGACCTCAACCCCGGTGATCCGGCCGTCCTCGGCGATGATGCGGAGCGGATTGGTGAGGAAGTGGAATTCGATACCTTCGGCGATGGCGGCATCGACCTCCTCGTGGTCGGCCGGCATGTCCTCGCGGGTGCGGCGATAGACCACATGGACCCTGGCCGCGCCCATGCGCAGTGCCGAGCGGGCGCAATCCATGGCGACGTTGCCGCCGCCGACCACGATGACATCGCCTTCGAGCGCGCCCGTGTGGGTGCCGGCAACATATTCGTGGACCTCAAGCAGGAAACGGATGCCGGATTTATAACCCTGGAGCGTCGGATCCTCGCCCTCGACCCCGAGCTGGGCCCCCTCCTGGCAGCCGATGGCCAGAAAGATCGCCTGATAGCCGCGAGCCTGGAGATCATCGATGGTGAAATCCCGGCCCAGCCGCTGCCCGAACAGGAAGTGGCCGCCGAGCGCGGTGATGATATCGGTTTCGTTGCGCAGCACGTCCTTGGGCAGCCGGTAGCTCGGGATGCCGATGGCCGCCATGCCGCCGGCTTCCTCCAGGGCCTCGAAAATATCGACGCTGTAGCCACGCAGCAGCAGATGATAGGCGCAGGAGACCCCGGCCGGTCCCGCACCGACCACCGCAACACGCATGTTGAGGCTGAGTGGGTTGGCAATCAGGTCGCGCCCGAAGCCCAGCGCCTGGTTTCCGGTCTGCAGATCGGCGACGTAACGCTTGAGGGTCTTGATGCCGACGGCCTCGTCGACCAGCTTGCGCCGGCACGCCATCTCGCAGAAGCGCACGCAGACCCGGCCGCAGGTTGCCGCCATCGGATATTTCTGCAGGATGACGCCGAGCGCATAGGCCGGCATGCCGTCCCGGATATAGTCGATATAGCGAGGGACGTTGACACGCGAGGGGCAGGCCTGAATGCAGGGTGCCGTCATATAGGCCATGCCGTGCTGCTCGGCCTGCGCCCCGCGGCGCAGCTCGGCCTCGACCTGGTCGCGAAAATGCCGGAACACGGCGAGCAGGCTGCGGGCGCAGGTCCGTCCGACGCCGCACATGGATGTGGCCGTCATCTGCTCGGCCAGCACCTTGATGGCGTCCAGGCTGAGCGCGGAGGGTTTGCCCTTTCGCAGGGCGTCGAGGGCGTCGCGCACCAGTACCGTGCCCATCCGGCACGGTGTGCATTTGCCGCAGGATTGTGCCGCGGCTTCCGCCATCTGGCGCCACAGCGCATCAACCAGACTGACGCTGGGGTCGAAAACGAAGAAACCGCGGTCGCCGAAAAAGGCACGGATGCGGTTGTGAGGGTCGAATTGCTCCAAATCCACCAGTTCCACCGGCGAATTCTGCCCGCTTGCGGGGCTGCCGGGACGGTTGTCGAAAACAGCGTCATCCCAGGCGCCATAACTGACCTCGGCCATCGACTGTTCAGCTCCTGCTCTTGCTTCACACCCGTCTGCCGCGGCCAAACCGCACGAGCTGGCTGTCGAGGGCTCAGAAATAGCTCGCTTCGATGCTCGTCATCATGGTGCGTTGCACCAAGGCGACACTATCGGAGCCAGGGCTCTTATGCAACAATCCGGAAATCACAAATTCTGCATCTGCAAATGGGAAGGTGGATTGCACCTTGTGTATATAATCTATCCGATTTGCTGCGATTTGATGAACGTGCAGCTTAAGCCGCCGCATGCCGATGACCGCGCCGAAATCGGCGTGCAGGCTATGGAAAATCAGATACTTCCGCCCCGCGGGTGATTCGTTTCTCCTTTCTTTGCCGGATCCCTGTTGCATCACCGTCCTGGATGGCGAAGCCTTGCGGCCCGGTTCAGGGGGGAGGCGAGCGATCCGCGATCGCCAACGGCGGTTTCCCTTTTTCCTTGTTCAAAGAAGCTTGCCGGGTGCTGCGCCAGCCCGACCTCGAGCGCGGGATCATCCGCGAAGACGTATGCATCTGTGTCCTGCGTCCGGTCTTTTCCGGCAGAGGCATCACCGCCCCCGGCTGCGCCCCAAAAAACCAAAACTGCGGGAGCGAGGCGAGGCACGGATCTTCCCGGTTTTTCATGGCCTGGAGATCGTGAGGGGCGGGGCAGGCTCTCGTTCCGGCACATGGGGTCGGCTGCGGTTCCCGGGCGAGGGGGCGTTCCTCCTTTTAGAAATTCGAAATTCGGCAATCGGCCTCAATCCCGCCCCCCGGAGAGGCCCGCGAGCCGCACTGCCGTCTCTGTGGACAACGGCTGCGACTGTCAGCAGCCCCGGAAAAGGACGCGGCGCTGAGAGGGGGCCGGCTGGAGGTTCATTGCTCCTGGCGCAGGGCGGGCACGAGGGAAATTGCGAATGCGTACATAAAATTCAAATGTTGCGACAATCGGGTGTGGCGGCGGTGGTGGCAAGCAGCTTCGGCGGTCCTGCCGCGGCGGAGTCCCCGCCGGAGCCCGGCAATCGAACCGGCTGGAGCCCGGGATGAGTACCGCGCGCAGAGCGGGAAGCGCCGCATGCGCCGGATTGGCCGTGCCTCAGTCAGCAGGGCAGGCTGGCGATCTGTGCCCTCGCAGCCTGAGTATGGACGAGGCGATCCGAGCGGCCGGGCGGCACCTGGCTCGGTCGAGGTTGCGTGAATTGTCCGAATTGGCATCTCTTCTGCGACGATCAGGCCCGAAGGATGCGCTCGGCGATTTGATCCAGCCTTCCCAGCAGCTCTGAGCGACTGGCCTGTGACGCTGCTGCATGTGCCTGGCGTGATGTGCGTGCCAGATCAAGATGACCGCACTCGCTGGCGTCGAAACGGGGGATCCTCAGGTGCTTGAAAATATTGGCGACCTGAATATGAATCGTGTGGCTCTCGACATACTCCCTCACCAGTGTCGAATTCAGAAGCCCGCAGACGAAGTGCGCGATGTCTCCGGATTGAAAATCAGCGAAATAGACTTTGTGATCCGGCACGAAGGGGCGATGTCCAACCAGAGGCACTGTACCTGCAGTCAGAACCGCCGCCTGGAAAGTCGTCGAGAGTTCAGCCCAAACGACTTTGAACGGAGAAAACGTATAGGATCCGGAATTGTAGACGGCGTAGAACGGTGCATTCCTCTGGCGCAATCTGTAAGTTGATCGTTTCTGCAGAAGATCCTTATAGTGGGCCAGGAATTTCCGTGTCTGCCTGAACCGGACCATTGCCTCTTCGGCTGCGGCATAGTCAGCGGTGGTGATGCCCTTGTTGGGGACAAGGATATGGAGACGGTCCTGAACGTGGACGTGGCAGGCTGAGAAATCGGCGGCTCCTTTCAGCAACGGATAGAGCAGCTCGGGCTCAATCCAGAACCGCCGGGCGGGGCCGATATCGGTCTTTCCGGCGTTTGGACGGGTTTCGACCTGAACGAGGCCCGCTGTCGCATCTTCATCAATGACATGAAGCATATAAACAGCATTAAGGTCAGCCGTGACGCCCTTGCGCCCGGTGATCCAGTCGCTTTGGCCCTGCAATGCTTCCATTTGGGCAAAACGGCCAGGCGGCAGGATGGCCCATGGCGAATTGCCGCCGTTCACGGGATTTGCCTCCCATGACTTTTGCGTCACGCGCGCAAGGACAGCTTCCTTGCCGAGCGACTCAGGAATAGACCCGGATGCGCCGGGAGTTCTCTCCCACACACGGCAGGGCACGGGATAGGTGGGAAACTCGCTGCTGCCGACCTTTCGCAGTCGCACAATGGCTGTCTTGTTCGCGACCCTGGGAAAGGGTTTCAGACTTTTGAGATCATCGACGCTTTCAGGGATCAGGTTGGCTTCATTATGGATCCTGAAGCTTCGAAAACCTTGCGACGATGGCGACTGGAAGTGGGTCTGTGTGATGACAAAGACCAGAGCGCCCATCGGTTTGAGCCATTTGTCGGCAACTGTGTAGGTAATCATTCCTGAAATATCGAGTTCATTCCCCCCGTGCCAGGGGGTCTCGGAGAAAATCGGGTACCGCTCGCAGGTCGGCTTTATACGCTGGCGATACGGTTCCGGCAGGTTCGACCACCGAACCCAGGGCGGATTCCCCACCACAAGGTCAAACTGGCCTGCGACAGCAGACCGGAAAAAGTTACGCACCATCCTGAACCCGATGGCGTTCCGCGCCCGTTTGTGCAGATCGAGAACCTGCTCATAGGTTGATCGGAGAGCAGAATGCCAGATTTCTGTTTCCGTGGTATCCATGATCGCGTGTGCGATGAGATCCTGCTCAACGGCCTCGTATTTCCGCTCCTGCTGGACGGCATCGCCCATAATGCCAAAGGCAGCGTCCAGACGTAGCGGATCAAGGGCCAGCGCGGAGGGGAGAAGGACGTTCAAACTGGCTTGAACGCCTCCGATTTCGTACTCCACGTAATCCCGTCCGCTGGGAGGAGATGGCGCCGGCGAGCAGACCGCGTCGGCGAGCAGTACCGGCAGTTCGATATCAACGTTGACCGCCGCAACAAGATCCGCAATGGCGATCAGGAAATTGAGGCGAGCGGTCTGGACGGCGAGGGGATTCAGGTCAAAGCCCCAGACCTCGTTCAGGAGCGTGGAGAGTGTCTTTGCCGGCGGAAGTCCGATCCCCTCTGCGAGCTGCCTCTTGCGGCGGATCACCTCGAGCAGAAATGAACCGGAACCGCACGTCGGGTCAAGGACTCTCACAGCGCTCCAATCGTCGATCTGCGCTCTGTCGCACGTGATATCGGCGAGCCAGTCGGGCGTGTAGAATTCACCAAGAGTTTTGCGCAGCGTTTCGGGAATTAGAGCCTGGTAAAACAGCTTCAGGACATCGCGGGAACGTGCGCCGGAAAGATCGTCCATGCGATAGAGCGCAAGCTGCGTCAGCAACGATCGAATCGCATCGCAGGTGCTCGCTCTGTGACCCATCGGGACGCTGCGGTCGAGATACCAGGAAAATGCCGCTTCCTCGACGAATCCCCTGATACGGGAGGCCTCGAAGAAGGCGCCGCGTTCCAATTCGGTATCCAGCAGACACAGAAGTCTCTCGTCGTCCTGAACGAGCAGATACTCGCAGAAATCGGGGCAGGCGGCCCGCCCGTATGGAGCAACGATTTCGGCTGCCAGAAGCTTCATCAGGAAGGCGTTGTAGGTGTGGATGGCAAAGAGGGCGGCTGCGACAACATCGCCGGCGGGGAGCCCGGGCGAGAAGGGGATTGTCCTGCGAATTTCGGCAGCCTGGGCCGCGGTCAGATCCGCGATCGGTCCGAACAGGCTGCGCCATTCCTCGAAGAGAAGCCGGATCCTGGAATTTTCCTGTGTGGTGAGGTGGTGCTCGAGCTGGGCTGCGAGGTTCGCCATCATCGCGGAACCGATTGTTGCTCCGTGCCCGAAATCGCAGACAAGATTTTCAGCCGTCACCGCGCGCCGCTTCGCGCCAGAACAGGCTTGCGCAACAAGCCGGACAGAAGCTTCGCTGAATGGCAGCAGATTGCGCGGAAGGATCTGCCCGTCCCTGAAAAAGGCAAAACAGATGTGTGTGCCGTCGATGGCGATGCCGATGTAATCTTCAAGGGGAATGCCCTCGTCTTCGGATCGCCGCCGGATGCATTTATCAAGACGGTCATACACGGCCTCCGTGAAAGCCGGACTGGCCACACTGCCCTCAAACAAGCCCCTGCTCCTGAATTCAATGAGAACGTGTTTGCAGGAAGCATCGTTCTTTCCACGCTCTGCGTGGAATAGTATCCCCAGGTCGCTGCCGATGTGCGTGAGCCAGGCTTTGCGGACATCTTCTGCGCTGGCCCATGCGGTACTGTCTTTTTTCAGATTCGCGAACAGTGCGGTCATTGCGGCAGGTGCCGCAGCAGCGGCGGCACCTGGGAAAGCGATGGTGTTATCAAAGGCTTCCATTCGGTCCGGACCTCTGGATCGCGGCGGGTGGGGAGCGCTTGCGCATGGGGTTGATCGGGCCGCAGATCTCTCCATGTATCGCACCGGGTCTTCGAAAACGCGTCATTCGGCCGGAGAGCGAGGAAGGCCGAATGGCCATGCTGCAGGTTCAGTCGGCCTGGCCGGCGTCGCAGACGACAGCATCAGGTCCGGCAAGGATTTCGTCGCGCCCGGCACCGGAGAGGTCCTCAACACGACCGCTTCGCTGAGCGGTACTCCTGGTCAGGCGGTCGAACTGCCCGGCGGTCAGCAACACGAACTTCCGCTTGCCGCGTTTCGTTATGTTGACGGGGCCGCGACAGGCGGCCGCAACGACCTCATGCGATCGGTTGCCAGGCTCCGTCAGTGTAAAGCTGGTCACTTCCCTCTCCAATGGCCGTTATGCAGAAAATGCAGAAATTGGCGAAATCAGGAGGCCTGGCAAGAGGGCCCATGGTGAGCGCGTGCGGCGACCGCAGGCCCCGATCTGTGGCCGCGCCAATGGAAGTTTGCAAATGAAGCGAAGATGGCCCCTGCAGAGGACCAGGCATTGGCAGATATGCGGGTTTGTTCAAAATGGCGCGCCCGGAACGATTCGAACGTCCGACCCTCAGATTCGTAGTCTGATGCTCTATCCAGCTGAGCTACGGGCGCGCATTTCGCGTGGGTAAGAGGAGGGATCCCCTCAGGTCTCCCGCAAAAGGACGGGGAGCCGCGAAAGAGCGCTCTAGCTACCCGCTCTTGCAGCAAATGGCAAGATGCCTGCCGAAAGCTTCGCGTTTTCAGGAAAATGGGTTGTTAAACAACGGGATGGGTCAGGGTGCGGGCGCTTCTGGAGCCGGGGAGGCATTGTCCGGCGTTGCCGCCCGGCCGATATTTCCGATTGGCTCTGAGCTGGAGGCCATGCGTTTTCCAGGGCTTGGGAAGTTCGATGGGCCAGTTGCGGCAGTTCGATCCTCAAAGGCGGGTTGTCGGCCTTGCGCATCGTCACCCTGGCTGTGTCGAATCGGCCCATCCTGCACCGCTGCCGGCGGGTCTGGTGCGGTTCATCGGGATCGGGCAGCCCCAGGCTTGCAGGCGTCATCTTTCATCCGCCGGACGAGCCACGGCATTGACGCAGGTCTGCCTGAATGGGCCGCAGTTTCACGGGTGTTCAGCCGTCCTCGCATAAAGACGCAACTCCTCCCGGGGCCGCGCGGCAATTCTAATGTGCCCGTCCGCCTGCCCGGGCGTTGCGGATCGAGAGAAATTCAACCGGCTGGTCCGGCAGTTCGATCCTGAAGGTGGCGCCGTGGCTGCTGTCGACCAGACGGATGTCGCCGCCATGGGCACGGACGAATTCGGCGGCGATGGCGAGACCGAGACCACTGCCGCCAGCGCGGCTGGTGGTCTGGAAGGCTTGAAAAAGGCGTTCGCGGGCCTTCTCGGGCACACCGGGGCCGTTGTCGCTGACCTCAAGAATGGCCACCGCGCCCTCGCGCCAGGCGTTGACCCGGATCTGGTGGCTGGCGGAGTCGTGGCTTTCGAGAGCCTGGGCCGCGTTGCGCACCAGATTGAGCAGGATCCGGAACATCTGCTCGGGGTCGGCGTCAACCGACATGCCGGGTTCAATGGTCGAGACCCAGCTGATTGATCCGTCCTGTGCCAGGCCAGCCATCTCGCGCACTTCCGTCACCACCGGATCGAGCAGAAACATGCGCCGCGCCGGAGTCGGCTCCCGGCTGCGGCCATAGGAAAGGGTGGACTGGCAGAAGGCAATGGCGCGCTCCAGCGAGCGCACCAGTTTCGGGGCCAGGCGCTGGACATGGGGGTCGGGGACGCTGATCAGCTGATCCGACAGGAGCTGGGCCGAAGCCAGGAGATTGCGCAGGTCGTGATTGATCTTGGCCACCGCCAGTCCCAGCGCGGCGAGGCGGCTCTTCTGATGCAGCATCGACATCAGGTCGTGCTGCATGTCGGACAATTCGCGCTCGGCGACACCGATTTCATCGCCACGCCGGCTTGGCGTGATGATTCGCGCCGAACATTCCGGATTGGCGTGGAACCCGACCAGGCTGACGGTCAGCCGCCGCATCGGCCGCACGAAGAGAAAATGCAGCGCAAAGAAGACCATCGCTGCGGTCAGCATGGCGATCATCAGCGCGACAAGGAGCACGTTGCGGGAAAAATGCTGCATCATCTCCCGCAGCGGAGCCTGATCGACCACGACTTCGATGAATTCCGCGCCCTCTGGTGCCGGGCCGATGATGCGGATCACCGGATCGCCAGACTCCAGCATGGTGCGGAAAGAGCCGACGAACATGGCCCAGGGGGTGATGCGGCGGATGTCGATATTATGGTCGATCGCGGATGGCAGGTTGGCGCTGACCAGCATGCGCCGCTGATGGCCGCTCTTGATCGCCACTGCGCGGGCACCGATGTTGTCGAGAATCTGCTGCATCAGGGAGTCGGGAACCGCGCCCGAGGGCGCTGCATCCAGGATCAGGGCCGCGGTGCGGGCGGCGGCAATATGGTCATTGAGGCGGTTGTGCCAGTAATTGGCGATGGCGGGCACGTAAAGCAGGATTGCCGCGATCAGGATCAGCGGGATGGTCAGAAGCAGGAGCTTGCCTGAAAGTCCGAGTCCGCGCCGCTGCTGGGGCCCGGCTGGTTTCCCGTTCTGCTCCACGGGCTGTTCCAGCGTCGGCTCCAGGGGCGCTTCCCGGCCTGGCTCCTGGACTGCCTCCTGGCTCAGATCTTGAACGGATGACACGGCGTTCAGCCTCGTTGCGGCATTGTCGCGATAAAACCCAACATGCGACAAAACTGGGTCAAAATTAAGGATCTATTATTCGCGATTCAATTCAAATCGTCGCCGACGAGGCGACTTATGCCAGTTCGCCCCACCTTTTGTCGCCCCCCCCGTGTGAGGGGGGATCTGTTTTGGCGCGCTGGGGCTTCACCAGGGGATCGGGGTGGGGTTGCGCTGCAGCATTATGGTGCTGCGGCTTCGTCCGGGGCCGGCAGCTGGTGCCCGGACGGCATCAACCCTCCTCTGGGCAGGCGCCGGAACGGCCTGAGCGACCAGGCCGCGAGGTCCCTTCCCAGCCACCTGCCGTCCGCCCCGATGCCGGGTGGCAGGTCAGAACCCTTTCCTGGCCGGGGCCAAAGGGCGGGAAAGGGCTGGATCAGGCGCAGGTTCAGGCCCACAGCCTGCGGCTGTTCCCCTGCATCCCCTTGCGCTCCCTCAGCACTCCCTTGCGTCCTTGCCGACATTGACGAAAACGGGATGGTCGCCTATAAGCCCGCCAGAATTGTCCGCGACGACCCGGCTTGGCAGGGAGCGGCTCTCAATTGAGGCCGGAAAGAGCCTTTTTTGGGGCTGCAGTCTTCCGGACCCACCAACTCATGACCACAGCCACATTGCCAGTCCCCGGTTGGCGGGATTGCAACGGAGAAAACCTGTGAAGCGGACATATCAACCGAGCAAACTGGTGCGCAAACGCCGCCATGGCTTCCGCGCCCGCCTCGCCACCGTGGGTGGCCGCAAGATCCTCGCCGCGCGTCGCGCCCGTGGTCGCAAGCGCCTGAGCGCCTGAGCCGATCCCGCTTTCGGAAGTTGTGATGGATCGGTTGAGGCAGCGGGTGGATTTCCTCGCCGTTGCCAATGGTGCGCGGGCGAACGCGAGCGCATTCGTGGTTCAGGCCCGCTGTCGCGATGACGATGGTCCGGCCCGCGTTGGTTTCACCGTAACCAGAAAGAACGGCACCGCCACCGAGCGCAACCGGATCCGGCGGCGGCTTCGGGAGGTGGTGAAACGCCTCGACCCGGCCGCGGTTCAACCCCACCATGATTATGTCCTGATCGGACGCCGCGCCGCCCTCCATCGCGATTTTGCCACCCTGGTCGAGGATCTCGACACGGCTCTGGTCCGCCTCGCAGCTGTGGGCTCGAAACCGGCCGTGCCCCGGACTGGAAAGCGGCCGCGCCGCCCGGGTGCGACATGACGCCGCCACCGGGGATCACGGCACGGGCACGCCTGTTTGCGGGCCGGGATGCCCTGCGGTTATTGAACCGAAACGGTTTTGCGCCACATGATCTGGCGCCCTGCCGCAGCGTGCGGACGGGCGCAGATGCGGCTGCGGTGACCGAAGTCCCGTTGCCGCAGCCTTCCGAACCTCGCCGAATACCTCACCTGTCGAAGAGTAACGGCCTTGCGGCCGCTCTCGCGTACCTCTGCTAGAGGAAACCGATGAACGAAAATCGCAACAGCCTTGTCGCCCTGTTTCTTTCGGCCCTGGTGGTGCTGGCGTGGTATCTCTACAACCGGCCGCAGTTCGAGCAGCGTGCCGCGCAGACGCAGGCGCAGACCCAGAGCGGGCAGCAGCCGGCGGGCGCGCCGGCGCCGCAGCCTTCTGCGCTGCCCCAGCCGAATGCGGCGCCGCCGAACGGTGGCGCGGCGGCACCTGTCATGCCCGCCGAGGCACCGCGGCCGATTCTCAGCCGCGAGGCCGCCATTGCCGCCAGCCCCCGGGTCAGGATCGACACCCCGCGTCTGACCGGCAGTATCTCTCTCAAGGGTGCGCGCATCGACGATCTGGCCCTGGTGTCCTATCGCGAGACGGCCGATCCCAAATCCCCCGCCATTGTGCTCTATTCCCCGGAGAACAGCTCGGAGGCCTATTACGCGCAATTCAGCTGGCTGCCGCCGGCCGGGTCGAACCTGCGCGTGCCGGTGGAGGACAGCGAGTGGCAGCAGGAGGGGGCGGGCGCATTGACGCCGTCTTCGCCGGTGCTGCTCAAATATGACAATGGCGAAGGTCTGACCTTCCGCCGTCGCATCTCGGTCGACGAGCATTACCTTTTCACCATCCGCGACGAGGTCACCAACAGCGGCGCCGCGCCGGTGACGCTCTATCCCTATGGCAAGATCGAGCGCCATGGCACGCCCCATGTGTCGGGTTACTACATCCTGCATGAGGGCCTGATCGGCTATCTCGGCGACCATGGTCTGCAGGAATATGCCTATAAGAAGATGGACGATCCCAAGACCAACGGGGAGGTGAAATTCGCCGATGTGGTCAATGGCTGGATGGGCATCACCGACAAATACTGGGCCTCGGCGCTGTTGCCCGACACCACAGCACAGCTGGTGGACGCCCGCTTCACCTCGAAACTGAGCGGCAACGGTCAACGGATCTACGCCACCGCCTACGCGCTTGGATCGCGCACCGCTGCCGCTGGAGAGACCATCTCGGCCGACGCACGGCTGTTTGCCGGTGCCAAAGAGGCCGGTGTGGTTGGCATCAACTTCCCGATGGGCAGCTATGGCGGCTACAACAAGGAACTCGGCCTCAACCATTTTGATCTCCTGATCGACTGGGGCTGGTTCTATTTCATCACCAAGCCGATGTTCCTCGGGCTTGACTTCTTCTTCCGCTGGCTGGGCAATTTCGGGGTCGCGATCCTGATCGTGACCGTGATTGTGAAGCTCCTGTTCTTCCCGCTGGCCAACAAGTCCTATGCCTCGATGGCGAAAATGAAGCTGGTCGCACCGCAGCTGCAGGCGCTCAAGGAACGCTATCCCGACGACAAGATGAAACAGCAGCAGGAGATGATGGAGATCTACCGCAGGGAAAAGATCAATCCGGTGTCCGGCTGTCTGCCCACCCTGATCCAGATCCCGGTCTTCTTCTCGCTCTACAAGGTGCTGTTCGTTACCATCGAGATGCGGCACGCCCCGTTCATCGGCTGGATCCATGACCTGTCGGCGGCGGATCCGACCAACCTGTTCAACCTCTTCGGACTGCTGCCCTTCGACCCCACCCATATTGTGGGGATTGGGCCATGGCTGGCGCTGGGAGCCTGGCCGGTTCTGATGGGCTTCACGATGTGGTTCCAGATGAAGCTCAACCCGGCGCCGCCCGATCCGACCCAGAAGATGATGTTCGACTGGATGCCGCTGATCTTCACCTTCATGCTGGCGGCCTTCCCGGCAGGTCTGGTGATCTACTGGGCCTGGAACAATCTGCTCTCGGTGGCCCAGCAGGCCTTCATCATGCGCCGCAACAATGTGCCGATCGAATTGTTCGACAATATCAGGGCGACCTTCGGACGAAAAACTCCGACCTGATGTGGCGGACCCGCAATCCCGGCGCCGACCCTGAAAGGCCGACGCCGGAGTTCGAAGGGAACGGGTCCCATAGGACCTGTCTGAAAGATTCCGGATTTCGACGCCCTCGATTTTTTCGCCTTCGGATTTCAACGCCCTGGGCGGAACGAAGGGGTGTGGCAGAGAGGCGGCATGGGCGACGACACCGAACTGATCGAAGAGGGGCGACGGCTGTTCGCGGGGGAGTGGCGCTTCATCTGGGCGTCGCCCTCGGTTGCCACGCTGCCGCCGATGGCGGGGCTCGAGATCGCCTTTGCCGGGCGCTCCAATGTCGGCAAGTCGAGCCTGATCAACGCCCTGACCGGGCGCAACAGTCTTGCCCGCACCTCGCGCACCCCCGGCCGCACCCAGGAACTGATCTTTTTCGAAGGCGCATCGGGTCTGCGCCTGGTCGACATGCCGGGCTACGGTTATGCCGCCGCGCCCAAGGCCAAGGTGGCGTCCTGGACCGCCCTGATCCACAAATTCCTCCAGGGCCGCGCCAGTCTTGCCCGGGTCTATGTGCTGATCGACGGGCGCCACGGCATCAGGGATGTCGATCTCGATGTGCTGGCCACACTGGACCGCGCCGCGGTCAGTTACCAGGTCGTGCTGACCAAGGTCGACCAGCTCACCATGGCGGCGCGCGAGCAGCAGATCACGGCGACCGAAGCCGCCCTGGCAAAGCACCCTGCAGCGTTTCCCCGGGTTCTGGCGACCTCCTCGCGCAGCGACGCCGGCATGGTGCAGTTGCGGGCCGCCATTGCCCGGCTCCGGCGCGAGCGGGCGCAAGGCTGACGGGCCCGGCCAGGCCGGATCCGGGATTTCCGCGGGTTCCGGGCTTTGGGTTTTGCCTGCACCGCGTCAATCGGATAGAACCTCCCCGTTTTCGAGGCGTGCCGCGCTGGTTGCGACGCGCGCCGCTTTCAATGCTCCCCGCGCTGTCCGCGAGATCCCGCCCATGACCGACATCAGCCCCCTCGACCAGGCCCATATTCTGTCCGAAGCCCTGCCTCATATGCAGCGCTACGACGAGGAAACCATCGTCATCAAATATGGCGGCCACGCCATGGGGGATGACGAGACGGCGCGCAATTTCGCCCGCGACATCGTGCTTCTGGAACAGACCGCGATCAATCCCGTGGTGGTTCATGGCGGCGGGCCGCAGATCGCCGCCATGCTCAAGCGCCTCGGCATCACGTCGGAATTCGCGGCCGGTCTGAGAATCACCGATGCCGCCACCATCGAGATCGTCGAGATGGTGCTGGCCGGCTCCATCAACAAACAGCTGGTCGGCTATATCAACGACGCCGGAGGCAAGGCGGTCGGGCTCTGCGGCAAGGACGGCAACATGGTGGTGGCCTCCAAGGTGACACGCACCACGGTCGACCCGGGTTCGAGCATCGAGAAAGTGGTCGATCTCGGCTTTGTCGGCGAGCCGGAAAAGGTCGACCTCACCTTGCTCAACCAGATCATTGGTCATGAGCTGATCCCGGTCCTGGCACCGCTGGCGACCTCGCGCGACGGTCACACTTTCAACGTCAACGCCGATACCTTCGCCGGCGCGGTGGCCGGTGCGCTCAAGGCCAAGCGCCTGTTGCTGCTCACCGACGTGCCGGGCGTGCTCGACCGATCCAGGGTGCTGATTCCGGAACTTTCGGTGACCGATGCCCGCAAGCTGATCGCCGACGGCACCATCTCCGGGGGCATGATCCCCAAGGTGGAAACCTGTATCTACGCCCTGGAGCAGGGGGTGGAGGGTGTCGTCATCATCGATGGCAAGATGCAGCATGCCGTGCTCCTGGAACTGTTCACCGATCAGGGCACCGGCACGCTGATTCACCGGTGATCGCTGTGTGGCGTACCCTGCTGTGGCTTGCGCTGGTGCTGGTGGGACTGACACCGGCGCAAGCCAGTCTCAGGCTCTGCAACCGCATGAGCTATGTCGTCGACGCCGCCATCGCCATTGATGACAAGGTCGCCACCGCGACACGGGGCTGGTTCCGCATCGATCCGGCGGCCTGCCGGGTGGTGCTCCAGGGGGATCTGCACGTAGACCGCATTCTGCTCCATGCCCGCGTGCTTGGGGTCTATGGCGCTTCGCCGCTCCCCCGCGACGGGCGCGACATGCTCTGCGTCACTCTGGAGAACTTCATCATCGCCGCCGCACGGCAATGCCGCGAGGGCCAGACCGCGGTTGCCTTCACGGAGGTGGCACCGACGCCGACCGAGGACGGCAATCTGGTCGCCTGGCTCGCCGAGGACGCCGCGTATGATGATGAGCAGGCAAGGCTGGCCGGCATCCAGCGCCTGCTGGTGGTGGCCGGCTATGATGCGGCTCCGATCGATGGCGTCGACGGACCGCGCACCCAGACTGCGCTGGCGACTTTTCTGGCGCGCCATGGCCTGGGCGCCGAGGTGGTGACACAGCCGGATTTCTTCCAGATCATGATCAAAGCGGCCCAGACGCCTTCGGAGAGCGCTTTGACCTGGTGCAACGATACCACCCACAAGGTGATGGCGGCGATCGGGATTGATGACGGCAAGGCGATCACCAGTCGCGGCTGGTACCGGATTGATCCCGGCAAGTGCCTGCATCCCGATATCGGCGGACAGATCCGCCAGATCTTCAGCTTTGCCGAGGCGCTGGACGACAATAATCATGTGATCAGCCGCGGCAGCCAGGCGTTGAGCTGGGGCGGCGAGCGCAAGCTTTGCACTCGGGAGACCAGCTTCGAAACCTCGGCGCAGGACGACTGCGCCAGCCGCGGCTTTGCCACCACGGGTTTTGCCGTGGTCGATCCGGCCTCGGGTGGTGCCACGCTGCGCTTCGGGGACCGATGAGTGGCCTGGCTTACATCTCTGCCGCGCGGGACTTGGGTGCTTTTTGGCGTGGATGCACAGGTCTCGCGGCGTAGTGGCCCACGGGCGCAAGCTGACACGTGTCCTTGAGGGACGGTCGGTTGCTTGACCTCAGAGGTGTTGCAGGAAGATGGTCGGGATCATAACTGGGGAGATTGTCGATTTTCTGTGGTCACAAGCGAGGATAGGGTGGGCTGGGAAGCCGCCCTTTGCAGGCCCCTGGGGTGAGCCAAGGTCGTCAGGAACCGGGTGAACCGAGGCGGCTGACAAGGCCCAGATACCAAGGCAGGCGGCCTTTTCTTTGGGGGGCGTCAAGTGAATCCCAGGGTCTCCAGAGTACGCAGGATCTCGCCAACCCTTGCACGGTTCGCGCCGATGAACTGCCTGGCGACTGCGTCCACCGTGACGGCGGTTTCAGCCCTGCGTAGGGTACAGGCCTGATCGCGAACGGCCAGGGTCTGTTCCGGCAGGCTGGAAGGCCAGGTGATCTTCTTCTCCTTTGCCCTGGCGGCTTTCCTGCTCCTGGCAGCCTGTTCGTCGAGTTTGAGCGCGGCCTGTGTCGCCTTGCGTCCTTCCCTGTCCTGGTATTCCGGACGCAGGTAGCGGATTGTGCCTTCTTCCTCTTCCTTCGCGCGTTCCGCATTCAGCCTGACGAGGCGGGCGAGGATTTCTTCATCGGGCAGGTCGGCTGTCCAGCCGTAGACTTGAGAGACGGCGTCGTCGAGTTCGTCATGCAATTCGCGCAGGACGGTGACGAGCCCGTTTTCGTGAATGGTTTCTTCCGCATCGGTCAGTTCCCGGTCCTGGCGCAGGGCTTCGAGGACGTTGTACATGCCGGTCATGGTCAGGTCTGGGTATAGGGCCTGGCGTTGCTTGCGGTGGTCATCAATCTGCTCACCAAGATCGCGGATGCGCTCTTGCTGCCCGGGTGTGGCATCCGGGAATGGGAAAGTGTCGAAACAGCGGGATTTGTTGTAGCGTGGATCGTTTCCCACACCCAATCGGCCGCCAGCGGCGAGCGCCCAGCAGACATGAACCCGGCTGGAGAGGATGCCCAGGTGGCAGGCATCGGAACTGGCGATGTTCACCAGCATGTTGTCCGGCAAAATCTCCTCAGGCAGAAATACAAAAAATCGGTGCTTGGCGGTTTCGGCGGTCGAAATGTAGCGGGACAAACCGGCCAGAGCGGGACGGAAATCTTTCCTTGGTTCGCCAAAAATCCACCAGGCGTCCCGATAGCTTGCCCGGTTGTTCGCGCCCCGTTCCGGCTTCACTCGCGTGGAGACCCACTGATA
>Ga0123357_10001134_pt1 | contig 27696 bp, 24 predicted proteins | sample TergutEmb28metaG_FD_89873 | JGI IMG/M metagenome (GOLD analysis project Ga0123357, IMG submission 89873) | Embiratermes neotenicus P4 segment gut microbial communities from Petit-Saut dam, French Guiana - Emb289 P4 | ecosystem: Host-associated > Arthropoda: Insects > Digestive system > Gut ...
CCGCTCATTTAGCGCGATCGACATGCTCCATATTGGGGACCAGCGAGCACGCATCTACTCCATCTTGTAGCTTGCCCTGAAGTTTGAGGCTTAAGTGAGCGGCATTCGGGCTAGACCGCTTTCGATTTGACGCGATTTCATCGTTGGCGGTTGCGGTGCGGTCCTCAAAGCCAAAACAGGCTGTTCCGGTCCGCTCCTCGCCGCCGCCTTGAACTCGCGTCAACTTGAAAGCGGTCCCAACATTGTACTCTTCATTGGAGTACAAATTTAGATAACGATGTGCGCCGTCTCCGGGATGTCACGGGGTGCTCACGCGGGAGTCGTCGTCCGCTCGCAAGAACGTTGCGGAACAAGCACGTTGACTTCACGAAGTGCCCGTACGGTCCGCATCGCTCGTGATGCACGAGCAACGAGCAAGAGAGGTTATTCAAATGAAACATCCGATTCTCTCGGGCGCGTGCGCTGCGGGTGTCGCGCTCGCGACGTCGTTGTGTGCTTCCGAGGCAACTGCTGCGAATCCGCAATGCTCGGCCACGGGCCTTACCGGTACCCCCGTTTACCTGGCGGGCTCGAGCGCCGCGAAACCCATTCTCAAACAATTGAGTGCGGTTTTGGCCAAAGTCGCAAATCCTGTTCGCATTATCTATCAGAGCGTTTCGTCCTGCACGGGCCTAATGGACATTACTGTGCCCCAGGCCGACCCCACGGCGGGTATCTACTGGGACGATAACGGTAACGAGCTCACGTGTGATGTTGCCAGCGGCGGCGTTGTGCCGGATATCGGCATCTCCGATGTCTACGCGTCGACGTGCGATAACGTAACGATTCCGGTCGGGCAGGCGAACTTTCAGGGCCCCGTCCAGATCATGACGTTCGTGGTGCCTTCGTTGTCGAAGGAGAACACGATCAGCGCCGAGGCCGCGCGCATCGTTTACGGCTTCGGTGCTACCGACAGCGGAAAGGTAGTCTCTCCCTGGAACACCAATGGCTTGATTTTCCAGCGGCCTACCACGTCGGGCACGCGACGCATGATCGGAAAGGCCATTGGCCTTGATGTCGGCAAGTGGAAGGGCACGGAGCTAAACGGTAGCGGCGATGTGCTCACGGCCGTGCAGGGAGCGAGCGCGACGAATCCGGACGCCGCGATTGGCATTCTCGCGGCAGATCTCGCGGATACGTCCCGCACAACCGTGAAGATCCTCGCTTTCCAGCCGCAAGATCAAAGCTGCGCATACTACCCGGATTCGACCTCGCAGTCGTTAGACAAGGCCAATGTCCGCTCGGGCGTCTATCCGATTTGGGGCCCCGTACACCTGGTGACGAAAGTTGATATCGCGACGGGGCAACCATCGGACCCCAACGTCAAAACGGTCATCGACTATCTGACGATGTCGAGCACCATCAACGCCGACGCGAAGAAGAACATGATCGACACCGTCGTGGCTGCGCACACGATTCCGTGGTGCGCGATGAACGTGACGCGCAACGGCGAAGTCAGCGTCAACGATCAGACTACCGCGTACAGCGATCTCGAACCGTGCGGCTGTTACTACGAGTTCAAGGCGACTGGAGCTGCGTCCTCGTCGTGCAAGACGTGTGCGGCCGATATCGATTGTGGGGGTGGAACCAACAAGTGCCGTTACGGCTACTGCGAGGCGAGGTGATAACCATGAAGCTCAAGACCATTCTGTTCGTTGCCTCCGTTCTCGCAACAGGCCTCGTTTCTGTCGTTGCATGCAGCAGCAGCTCGTCTGACAACGGCCCGGTGAACCAACCCCCGGTGGCGGATGCGGGCCCCGACGGGTCGACCGACAACGGCGACGGCTCGCCAACGGCCTGCACCAACTCGTTCGACAACACGCGCGTTCCGGGTTGGCCCAACAGCGTCCCGCAACCGTGAACAATCCGGGCTTCGTCCCAGCGTGATCACGCGCGCTGGGACGACCGGTCTTCACGACTCTTTCACGTAAGTCCGATCGATGCACTCTACATCGAGCCGCGCGGTGGTCTTCGCCGTCTTCACCGTTACGTCGCTTCTCGCGCGCACGAGCCGCGCGCAGGCGACGAACGATGATGACGAGATCGTTGTTCCTTCCGCGCCAGCAACCGATTCTCCGGCGGCACCCGAGGCTCCGGCAACGCCGGCAGCACCCGAGGCAGCGCCGGCTCCTCCACCTGTGTCACCCGAGGCCCCAGCGAATGCACCTACCGCTCCCGCGACCCCGCCGCCTGCAACCGCGCCACCTGCGAACGCAGATGCGAACGTCGAGTTGCTCGCTCGCATCGCGAACCTCGAGAAAGAGGTTCAGGCTGCACGCGAAGAATCCAAGGCGGGCACGCGTCTCGCGGATCTCCTCGCGCCATTCACGGTGACGGGATACGTGCAGAGCGAGTTCCAAACGAGCCAGGCCTCCGAAGATCAACTCGGGCAGGGTGGCGTTCTGTTGAACCGTGACCGCTTCACGTTGCGCCGCGCCCGCGTTCGCATCGACGGTGATTACAAGTACGCGGCGCTCCAGATGGAAGCGGATGGCAACACCAAGAGTGGACCCGAGTTTCGCATCCTTCACGCCTTCGGCACTCTCAAGCTTCCCGGCGCCGATCGAAGCGTTCCGATTGCCGCTGTCACGTTGGGTCTCTTCGATACGCCCTTCGGCAACGAGCTCACCGAGTCGCCGCGTCTGCGCTGGTTCATGGAGCGCTCGACAGCTTCCCAGGCCTTCTACGCATCCGAGCCCGACGTGGGCGTGAAATTCCACGGTGGCATTGGGTTCGTCAGGTGGGACATCGCGCTGATGAATGGTGAGCCTCTTGGCAACAAGAATGGCTTCCCGGGTCTGTCACCTCACGCCGCGAAAGACGTTCTCTTCCGCATCGGTGTCGATACCCATCCTCGCGACGACCTTGCCGTCTCCGGCCACATCTCCGCCCTTCGCGGCAAGGGTTTCCACCCCGGAACGGATGCCACGAAGGCCACCATCCAGTGGAAGGACGCCAATGAAGATGGCGCCATCCAGTTGTCGGAGCTCTCGGGAGTTCCGGCAACGAGCGCGACGCCTTCGCAGCTCTTCGATCGCTGGGCCGTTGGGGCAGATCTCCAGGTGCAGCTTCGTACGGCGCTCGGCATCACATCGTTCAATGGTGAGTTCGTCATCGCGAACAACTTGGACCGCACGCTCTTCGTCGCCGATCCCATCGTGACCGGAGTCGACTCGCGCGAGCTCGGATTTCTACTCGGCATCACTCAGGAGATCACGAAGTGGGGCGTCGTTGGTTTCCGCTTCGACCACTACGATCCGAATGCCAACTTCTTCGACAAGCGCGGAGGAAAACTCATTCCGACCTCGCAGGCGATCAACACCTTCTCCCCGTTGATCGGCCTTGTTCTTCCGGATCCAAATCTCAAAGACCGCGCGCGGCTGCTCCTTCAATACGACATCATCAAGGACAAACTCGCACGCGACAGCCAGGGGATCCCGACCGATCTGAAGAACAACGTCCTCACACTCCGCTTGCAGGTGACGCTGTGATCGCGCGCACGCTCTCCGTCCTCGCGCTCGCTCTTTCGATCTGTGTCGCATGCGGCGGTCAAGATGCGTCGAGCGGACTCGATGAGCCGATGCGCGTTCAGAGCGGGCAGTTCATTTCAGGCGAACTCCCCGGCACGCTTCCGGACACATCCGGTCCCGACGATCTTCGTGTGACCAGCATCACGTACTCCAATCGCGTCGTTCTTCCGGGACAGGCTGGCAAGAAGATCAGTGGTCGCGCCAGCAATCGCGCGTCGGCTGTCGGTCTACGCTTGGCCGATCTCGGCAGCGGCTATTGGGTCGTGCCGATCGGTCCGTCCGATCCGCAGTTCCCGGGAGAGTTCACGTGGGAAGCGGACATCGACTTCGCGCTCGCGGCAAGCGCATTCCCGGGGTTTCACGATCTGCGTGTGGTTGCCATCGATCCCTCTGGTGCCGCTGGCGAACAGAACGAGATCAGCATGTGTCTCGCTTCGATCGAGCCCGACAACCTGAATTCGTGCGACCCAAACACGCCGCCACCCGACGTGGTCATCTCACTCTTCTGGGACGCGGCGGTCGATCTCGATCTGCGCGCGGTCCTTCCGGGTGGGATCAGCGTCGATCCGAAGCATCCGCTCTCCGATCCGACTGCCGACGGCGGCACGCAGTCGCCCGATGTTGCCTTCATCACGCGCGATTCACTTGCTGGTTGCGTCGATGACGGACGCCGCCAGGAGGATCTCGTTTGGCAGAAACGCCCAACGGGCGCCGTCGATCTCTATGTCCAACTCGCGAACGCCTGCGGGCGCCCGTCGACCAACTTTACCTATGTCATTTTCGAAGCCGAAGGCGACGTGCCGAACCGCCATCTGGTGGAGCACCTCCGCGTGAGCGGACGCATCGTCAATCCGCTCTCCGACAACGAGAGCAACGTGCCGCCACTCTACGTGGCCTCCTACAGCTTCTGAACCTCGTTACCGAAAAAAGGATTCCACCATGCTCGTCGAACGACTCCTACGCATCGCGCTGCTCGGCAGCTCGTGGGTCATGTATCTCTTGCTCATCCTGTCGGTCTACTCGATCGCCGCGATGATCGAGCGCGTTCTCTACTTCAGGAAGAACAGTGGGGATGCAGACGCGCTCGCCGATGCGCTCGTTGAGCATCTTGCGAAGGGCGACAAAGAAGGCGCGAAGAACGTCGCTACCGAAAGTCGCGCGCTCGAAGCGCGCGTCATCGGTCCTGCCATCGATCTGTTCGACGGCGGTCCGGAAGCTTTCAGCGATGCGGTCGACGGACAATTCGGACGCTGCAAGAAGGATCTCGAGCGCGGGATGACCTACCTCGGCACGCTAGGAAGTAACGCTCCGTTCATTGGTTTGTTCGGCACGGTCATCGGTGTCATCGAGGCTTTCCACCAGCTCGGCGACGGCGCGAACAAGGCGGCCATGGGCAACGTCATGAGCGGCATCGCCGAAGCGCTCGTTGCCACGGGCGTCGGTCTCTTCGTCGCCATTCCGGCTGTCGTTGCGTACAACGTGATGCAGAAAAAGATCGGCGTTATCGAAACGAACGTCGCGACGATCGTGAAGCAGATCACCGCAATCATGAAGGCCGATCGAGCGCAGCGTGACACCGCAGAGCGCGAGGAAGGCGACGGCGCAATCGAGATCTCTACGAGCGGCGTCTTCGTGCCTTTGGCGCGCACGAATGGCCTTCCATTGGCCGAGGCGGAGTGAGCGATGGGCGCGCAACTCGGCGGCGGTAAAAGCCGTGACGGCATCGTGGGCATCAACGTCACCCCGATGGTCGACGTCGTGCTCGTGCTCCTCGTCATCATGATGGTCTCGGCAACGTACATCGTCGCGCAGAGCCTGAAGGTGGAGCTCCCCAAGAGCGCGAGCTCCGACGAAGCCGTGACTTCGGTGGCGCAAATCAGCGTGTCGAAAGAAGGCACGTACTACTTCAAGCAACAAGCCGTGAGCGAAGAGGAGCTCGTCGCCAAGCTTCGCGAGGCGAAAGCTGGGGGCACGGAGCTGAACGTCGTCATCAGCGCCGACACGACCGCGCAGCACGGTCGCGTCGTGCATGCCATCGACCTCGCCAAGCGCGAAGGCATCTCGAAATTCGCGATCAACGTTGACCATGAGTAGCGCGCGCGGCGCGATCTCCGATGAACCGAATCCAAATCATTCTCGTGGGTGGGAGCCTCGCGATTCACATCGGTGTGTGGGCGTGGATGGGGGCTCTTCCAAAAGATAGGAAGACGGACAGTGTGGCCATTGCGCTCGCTGAATCGAAGAAGAAAGCCGAGGACGAAAAGCCCAAGCCTCCGCCACCTCCGCCTCCTGCCCCTGCGGCGCGCGCCGAGCCTCGCGAGAAAGTCGCCGCGCTCGCGCCAAAGCCTGCACAGCGGCAGGCCGAGCCTCCTCCGCCGTCCGCGAATCCGCTTCCTCCTGTGGGTGATGCGCCTGCGGCGATGGATGGATTTGCCGATCTCGGCATGGCCATGGGCAGTGGAGGATCGATGGCGGTGCCTACGGGTCCTCGCATCGCATCCGCGCAGCCGGCTACTTCAGCGGTGAAGAAAGTCAAAGCGCTCGTACCCGGCGGGGGTGATGAGTGCGCGGAAGATCCCGTCAAGCCTCGCCTCGACAAGCAAGTGCCGCCGGCATATTCGCCCGAGGCGCGCCAAGCGAACGTCGAGGGCGTCGTGAAGCTCGAGATCACGGTCGACGAGGCGGGACGCGTGATTCAGGTGCGCGTCGTCAAGGGACTCGGTTTCGGTCTCGATGAAGCCGCGGTGGCTGCGGCGAAGCAATGGTCGTTCAAGCCTGCCACGCGATGCGGCAAGGCCGTCTCATACGTCATCAAGCCCGGCGTTCGTTTTCAGCTCGGATCATGACTTCGTTTCCTCCTCGTACTTTCTTTGGTGCCGCCTTCTTCGCACTGCTTTTGGGATTCACGCGCAATGCTTTCGCACAGGGTGACGCGCAACCCGGTGGAGCGCGCGTTGGCGATCGAGATGCACCGGCAACGCCGCGTGTGATCAAGCCGCCGCGCATCGTGAAGTTCGTCGAAGCGGAGTATCCGCCAAGCGAGAAGGAAGCGAACAAAGAGGCGACGGTCGTTCTCTCGCTCGGCATCTCCGAGACGGGTGCAGTCGTCGCGGTCGTGGTGCAAGAGTCGGCGGGGCCCGAGTTCGACGCCGCTGCGGTAACGGCCGCACGCCAGTTCATTTTCGAGCCGGCCGAAGTGAACGGCAAGCCCATCCCCGTAAAGATCACCTACCGCTACGAGTTCGTCATCAAGCAGGAAGTGATCAAGCGAACGAATTCGGACTTTCAGGGTGAGGTTCGCGATCGAACGACGAAGAAGCCTCTTGCGAACGTGACGGTCACACTCGAAACCGGGCAGCATGCAACGACCGACGCGCAAGGACACTTCACGATCGCCGAGGTGGAGCCGGGCGATCACACGGTGACGTTGTCGGGCGAGGGGCTCACGCCGGCGAGCACGCAGGAAACATTCGAGGCAGGAAAGAAGCTCGACGCAACGTACGACGTGGAGCTCAAAGCCAACGTACCTGGCGACGACGATAGCGACTTCGAAGTCGTCGTGACCGCTCCGCGCATCGGACGGCAGGTTGTCTCGACGGAGATCCCGGCCGAGCAGGGGCGAAAGGTTCCTGGCACGCAGGGCGACGTGCTCAAGGTCGTCGAAAACCTCCCTGGTGTCGCGCGCGCCGCGGTCGGATCAGGCGCGCTCGTCGTGTGGGGAGCGGCGCCCGAAGACACGCAAGTCTTCGTGGAGGGGATCCGCATCCCGCGCCTCTATCACGATGGCGGCTACCGGTCGGTCATTCACTCCGACATGGTCAAGTCGGTCGAACTCGTTCCTGGCGGCTACGGCGCATCGTACGGGCGTGGCATCGGCGGTCTCGTCAATGTACAGCGAAGACCGATCCCGCAGGACCGCGTGCACGGCAGCGTGAACGTCGACATCATCGATGCATCGGCGAGCGTCAGCGCGCCTATCACGGACAAGCTCTCCGCTGCGGTTGCGTTCCGTCGCAGTCATCTCGATTCTGTCGTCAAGGCTGTGGGCTCTGGAGATGTCGCCGACGTCGTCCCGCTGCCGAAGTACTACGACGGCCAAGCGCGCCTCGTCTACCGGTTCAACGCCAACGAGACGTTCGAGCTCGGTGGCCTCTTGTCGTCCGACAACACCAACCATACGCTCCTTGGAGCCGATCCTGCCGACACGAAGCGCGAGTCGCAGGCGCTCGCGTTTGGTCGGATTTACGGTCGCTACGAAAAGAAGCTCCCGACCGGCGACACCATTGTCCTCACTCCTTCGTGGGGGCAAAACCATTCGCGCATCACCGATCGCTTCGGTGCAACGCCCACGGAGCTTACGAGCGACGCAAACGTCTTCGGCTTTCGCGGCACGTATCGGGCGCAGCCAGAGAAGTGGCTCGGCGTCTCGTTTGGTGTGGACGTCGACGTGACGTCGAGCACATTTCGGCGCGCGGGTTCGGTGAGCTCTCCGGCGCGCGAAGGAGACGTGCGTGTCTTCGGTCAAGCGCCGTCGGATCAAGTCAACGTGGACCGCTGGCACACGATCGTGTCGAGTTTCGCTCCATTCGCAGAGGCCGACATTGGCCTATTGGACGACAGGCTGCACATCATGCCGGGCCTGCGTCTCGAGCCTTACGTCATCGCCGTTGACAAGGCCACGCCAGTGAGCGGTGACGTGCCACCCGTTGGTACGAGCTCGGAGAAGACGGCTATCGAGCCGCGTATCGCGCTTCGTTATCAGTTCTCCCCGCGGCTGACGGCGAAGGCGGCTTTCGGTCTCTACCATCAACCGCCTGCGGGCGAAGATCTCTCCGCGGTCTTCGGCAATCCGAAGCTCGGTCTCGAGAGCGCCATCCACTCGCTTCTCGGCACGGCGGTGAAGATCACCGACACGCTGAATGCCGAAGTCACGGCGTTCTACTCTGGCATGAACGATCTCGTCGCACGCAGCACGGCACCAACGCCGCTGCTCGCCCAGGCGCTCGTGCAGCAGGGCAGGGGGAAGTCGTACGGCGCGCAGCTTATGCTTCGGCAAGAGCAGATCGGTCGGTTCTTCGGTTGGGCGAGTTACAGCCTCATTCGCAGCGTGCGCACCGACGCGCCGGGGCTCGATGAACGCCTCTTTGATTACGACCAGACGCACGTGCTCACGATCGTCGGTTCGTACGATCTCGGTAACGGCGTCGAGGTCGGTGTTCGAGGTCGCTACGCCACCGGCTATCCGCGCACACCCGTTGTTGGCAGTTTCTACTCGCCGCGCACGGATCGATTCGAACCCATCTTTGGTTCGCAGAACAGCGAGCGAATTCCCGCTTTCTGGCAGCTCGACGCGCGCATCGCGAAACGCTTCAACCTCGGCGCGACCGACGCCGAAGTTTATCTCGACGTGCAGAACGTAACCAATCACGCGAACGCCGAGGAGATCGTTTACGGCTACGACTACAAGCAGAAGGCCTACATCAAAGGACTGCCAACCTTGCCAGTTTTAGGATTCAAATGGACATTTTAAACCGCTTTCGATTTGCCGCGATTTCATTGTTGGCGGCTGCGGTAAGTGGGTGTGCCGTTGAAATTGCAATTTTGGTTTCTGCGATTGGCATATCGGGTTGCAAACCCAATCTCGAGGAGCGAGCTTCCGAGCTTGGTGCACCTGTACGGGTGCTTGCCGTACGAGCCGATCCCGCCGAGGGCGTGCCAGGAGATGCCGTTGCGTTCCGCGCACTCGTCGTTGATGCTACCGGGGCTGAAATCGCGGCGCCTTCGTCATCATGGGCATTCTGCACGGCGCGAAAACCTCTCGCAGAGCTCGGGCCAGTGAGCCCTGCGTGTTACGAGGCGGGCAGCGACGCGCTTTCGCTGCTTGGGTCGGGGACGAACGTGCAAGCAATGCTGCCGACATCGGCGTGCAGCAACTTCGGACCCGAGGTTCCGCCGAATAAACCAGGGGAACCTTACGGGCGTCCGGTCGATCCGGATCCCACTGGCGGCTACTACCAACCGGTTGTGTTCGTCGCGATGGAAGGGAGCGATTGGGTCACTGCGGTCGAGACGGCGCGCATCGCATGCGGTCTGTCCGGAGCTTCGTCCGATGACGTCATCGCGTTTCGCCAGCGTTATCACGTCAACGAAAATCCTGGGGTGTTGCGCTTACGCGTGAACGGCGAAGACGTCGTCGATGAGACGACGCCGGTTGTCGTTGCGTCTGGAACGAGCGTAGCCGTGACGGTGGAGTGGCCCGCGTGTCCGGACGTCGACGCGTGCGGAGACGGGATCTGCGGTCCGGACGAGTCACAAGTCACGTGTATGGATGACTGTACGCAACCAAATGGTTGCATGGGAGCCGAGCGTTATCTCGTCTACGATGCCGAGGCTCGAGAGCTCGTTGTCCATCGGGAGGCGATGAGCGTGTCGTGGTTCGCCTCGTCGGGCTCGTTCGATCAAGATCGCACGGGCCGCGAGGCAGATGATCCAGCGACGTTCAGCGACAACATCTGGCAGGCCCCGACGACACCAGGAATCGTCAAAGGCTGGGTGGTGCTGCGCGAAGAGCGAGGCGGCACCGCCTGGCACCCGTTCATTTTCGAGGTGCGTTGAGAGCGTGTTACTTCGGGGTGAATGCGATCTCGAAGTGGACCTCCACGCGGTCTTTCACGCGGAACGCGTTCATGGGGCCCTTGACGACGTCCGATCCAATCGCCGAGAGCGACACCTCGAGCATCCCTTGGCCGACGATGACGCCCTCCTGCTCGCGCACGGTTACTCGCGCGCTCATCTCGGCGCTCTTGCCCTTCGGCGGCACGATGCGAACGTGCGCGGCGGTATCGCGTAGCACAATCTCTGCGCGGACCACTCCCTCGTCGCCAACATGAAAAACTTCGCGACGCATCTTCTCGAGGCAGTCGTGTCGTTCTCGTGTCGACAGTCCAGCCGCATCGACGCGAGAACCGTGCAACGTTCCTGCGACTTCGATGCCGCGTATTGGGATCTCGATCGTTGCTGTTCCCGTCATCGCGGCCGATGTGTCGTCGCGCGATGCCGTTCCCGACAGCTTGCTGCAAACGAGTTCGAGATCGTGCGCGATCTTGGAAAATAGACCTTCGGCAAAGGTGCGCAGACGAATCTGACTTCGTGATGGGTCGAGGGTGAGTTCGATCACGCGTTCAATATAGCGGTTGTGACCGTTAAGGGATGTGGTCGGCCGCGACACCGTCGGCTCCGACCGTTCCATTGGCGCCGCCTCCGTGGCCCGCGCTGCCGTGCGTGAACGTCGTGTCCGTTGCAGTGACGAGCCCCGTGCCGCCTTGGTAGGTCGCGATGGACGAGCCGCCCGCGCCGCCGCCGCCGCCACCACCCGCACCGCCTGCGCCGCCCATGCCGCCTGTGCCGCCGGCGGCAGTGGAGGCGGTCTCGTCGCACGGAACATCCTCGCTGCACGAAGTCGTGCACGATGCCGCATCGAGCCCCGTCGTGCCCGCGATACCCGCACCGCCTGCGCCACCTGCGCCACCCGCGCCGCCGTTGCCGCCGTTGCCCGCTTGCACCGAACTGTGTGCAATCTGCACGGAAGCATCCCAGGCATACACGCCGATGCTGCTGCCTCCACTCATGCCGCCTGCGCCGCCGTTGCCCGCCGCGCCGCCGCAACCGCTCTTGCCGTCCTCTCCGCACGTTGCGTCGATGTCCTCAACAAGCTTGCAGTCTGCATCGCATGTCCCGCACGTGACGCACACGCCAGCACTCAGAGTGCCGTTTTTGCCTGCGCCGCCGTTGCCGCCGGAGCCTCCTGCGCTTGCGGAGTAACCGGTCTCCGAGAACGTGCCCGCGGAAGCTCCCGCGCCCTGCGTCCCCTTTGCCCCGTCCATGCCGGTCCCTGATGTGCACCCCACGTCGATGGCTGCCGCGCCGTCATTGCCGTTCGTGCCGTCCGTGCCTGCGCCGCCGTTGGCGATCGCGATCGTGACGGTATCGAGAGTGAGCATCGTATTGCCCGTTGCCATGAGTCCATAAATCGACTCGCCGGCACCGACGTCGTCTTGTGCTTTGCTCTCGATGCGCAACATCGCAAGGCCTGCTTTGCCGCCTAGATCGTGCGCTCCGACCGTTACGTTGTCGGCGGGGGTTGCGCGCAAAATCGTGACGCTCTCGGGTGAACCACACGCGTGTGTGAATTCGTTTGCGCCTGCGTCCCAACCACCCACGAGGGTGATGCCCGCCTGCAGTTCGACATGCTCGATATACGTCCCGGCCGCGACGTACACATTTGCCTTTGGCGCTGCGAGCGCTTGCGTGATTCCGAGTGCAACGGTTTTGCATGGCGCGTCCACGCTTCCGCACGTGTTGCTCGTCACGCCGGTGGTTGCCACGAAGACACCGGTATTGGCGTTGGCGCGTTCGCACGTGTTGGCGTCTACGTCCGCATCTGCATCATCCGAAGAACCAGCTTCGACACCCAACGTCATGCCGTTCCCGTTGCTGGGTAGGCTCTGAGGAAGCTCGATCGAAGCTTCTTTACTGCACGCGATGGCGACGGGAACCGCGAAGAGCGCGCCGAAGAAGAGTCGATGAGCACGAGACAAACGCATGCTTCATCGTAGCATTGCGCAGCCGTTCGGTCTTACCGACGAGGCAAGTGGAGCTCCTCAGGGGAAAAAGGAGACGCCGACGGAGATCGTTGGGTACCCCACGCGCATCGTGAGGGAGGTTCTCGCGTTGAAGTGGTAGCGAGCACCAATGTAGAACGCGGGATCGACGCTCGTGGCCGTGGGGTATCTGCAGCCGTCGATTCCGTTACAGAAACCGCTGTTCCAGCTACCGTGGTAGATGAAGATACCCGGCTCGCCAAAGACACTCCACTGCGGCGTGAGCCAGAAGTTCCACTGCAGCACGACGGGGAACAAGAAGTAGTTCGCGCTGCAACCGCGATCGCCGGAAAAATAGCAGCCGGAGTAGTGAACCCAGTCGAGGCCGAGGCCGATGCCAACGCTGTTGTTGATGGTTGGGACGAAGCCGTTACTCACGATGGGAATCGAAAAACGCCCGCCGAGCCCGAACCCCGAACCGGCATAGAGATCCGCCCAACCGAGCAGGCCGTGTGGTTCGACCTCGACGGCATAATTTGGATGGTCGCCGGGAATCCTGATGATGCTTTGCGCGTGCGCTTCACCGGGCGCTGCGACAGCAGCGCCGAGGATAGTGGCGATCGAGAGGATTTTCAGAGACTGCATGCTCTCGGCTTTTGCACGCTCCGACGGGTTTTGGCAACGTCTGCGTGCATGTCGCGCGGTCCGCGAGGCATGCTAGACGCCCTACCATGCCCTTCGACCCAAACGCTCCTGCGCTTCCGGGATCTGGTGTTTTCGGGCTTCCACACGACGAGAATGAGGCGCACGTCGTTCTGCTTCCCGTTCCCTGGGAAGCGACGACGTCGTACGGCGGTGGTGCGGCGGACGGTCCTCGTGCGATCCTCGACGCGAGCGCACAGGTCGATCTTTTCGATCTCGACGTTGATCGCCCTTACCTGCCGGGCATCCACATGCTCGCAGAGCCGGAGGAGATCATTGCGAACAACGGTCAGGCCCGTGCACTTGCGCGCAAGGTGATAGATGCGGGTGGCGCGACCGCAGGTGACGCGGAGCTCGAACGTGCGCTCTCTTGCGTCAATGAGCTATCGGTCGAGATCAACCGATGGGTGGAAGGCGAGACGATGCGTCTCTTCAACGCCGGAAAGATCGTCGGCATCGTGGGTGGCGATCACTCGGTGCCCTTCGGCGCTCTTCGCGCAGTCGCCCTGCGCGGCATGCGGTTTGGTGTGCTCCACTTCGACGCTCACTCCGACACGCGCAAAGCCTACGAAGGCTTCGAACACTCGCATGCGTCCATCATGCGCAACGTTCTCACGTACATTCCTGCAGTCGAAAAACTCGTGCAGGTTGGCATCCGCGATGTCTGCGAAGAGGAGATGAACTTCTGCGCGAGCCAGGGTCCGCGCGTTCGCATTTTCACCGATCGCGAGATCGCGATGAAAAAGCACGGTGGCACGCCGTTTTCGACCATCGTGAGCGACATCGTTGCGGCGCTTCCTTCGCTCGTGTGGATCTCGTTCGATATCGACGGTCTCGATCCGCGTTTCTGTCCGCACACCGGTACGCCCGTTCCGGGCGGCCTCGACGTTCACGAAGTCGTCGCCATCTTCCGTGAAATCGCGCGCTCCGGCCGTCGGATCATCGGCTTCGATCTCGACGAGATCGCGCCCAATCCGTCGGATCCCGACGACCAGTGGGACGGAAACGTCGGGGCGCGTGTACTCTACAAGCTTATCGCTTTCACGCTCGCGAGCCACGGCATCTCGAAGCTCAGTTCGTCGGCTTGAGTTTGCCGCAGACCTTTTCGGTTTTTGTGATGAACGCTTGCCTGTCGAAGAGGCCGGCTTCGATCTCTGCTGCGTTCGATGTCTTGCGAAGTTCCTTCCATGCGCACTCGCAAAATTCATTCGCCTTCGGATCGTTCGCGCAGCCGTTCATGAAACTCTCGTGCACGACATTTTCGGGCATCTTGGATGCGCATGCTTTAACGACGCCTGCACGCGCAGCCGCGAAGCTCGCGTTGCTGACGATGTCCGGCCGGGCGAGATCCTGCGCGGCGAACTTCTTTCGGTATTCGTTCCACGAGCAGTCGCAGTAGGCTTGCATTTCTGGCTTGTCGCCGGCACAACCGGCAGCAAAACCTTTTTTGACGGCGTCTTCGGGGAGCTTGCTTGCGCACATGGTGCCGACCTTCGAGCGTACGCGTTCGAGTTTGTCGGGATCGGCGGCATCGGTTGCGAGCTCCTCGTCACTGAAGACGGCGCGCGTTTCGTTCCACGCGCACTCGCAATAGTCACTCGACGACGCTGCGGCGCTCGTGCAGTTTGCGACGAAGGCCTTGTGTTCTTCTTCGACCTTGGAGGCGACGTCGCTTTGTTGCACGGATGTCCCTGCGTCTGCGACGGTGGCGGGCGCGGTGTTCGACGCCGGTGAGGCTCCACCGCACGCCGAGCACATGAGAAGAGAGAGCAGCGCGACGGCGTATCGTGCGTGCGCGCGGTGATCGCGGTCATGGCGGTCAAAACGAAACGCGAGAGGCATGAGAGAGGGTCTCCTGATCTTCACAAGCGGAAGCTATGCCACGCTACTCGCTTTTCGTTTGCGATACACTCGCCCGATGGCGCAGACGAAGTCATCGGCGAGAGGTGGAGAAAACGGCGCACTTGGGACCGTTCGCGTGCCCGTTCCGTTCGATGAGGTGAGGGCGGAAGATATCGTGCCGGCGGTGGATCTCCTCCTCGCGCAGGCCGAGGCGCGGCTCGCTGCGATCGGCACCCGAGGCGCACAGCGCACATTCAAAAACACCCTGGGCGCGCTCGATCGAGCGACCATTGAGCTCGATTACGCCGCGGGGCTTGCCGGGCATCTGGAGTCCGTCTTGGGCACCGCCGAACTGCGCGAGGCGTACAACGCGATCGTTCCGAAGGTGAGTGCATTCTACAGCAAAATGCTTCTCTCCGAGCCGCTCTACACGGCGCTTCGCGAGTACGCCCAGACCGACGAAGCCGAGACACTCGACGCCGGTGCGGCTCGCTTTCTCTCTAAGACGCTCGCCGACTTCCGGCGCAACGGCGCAGAGCTCGACGCCAAGGGCAAAGCACGCCTTGCGGAGATCGACGTTGCGCTCGGTGAGCTCACGTTGAAGTTCGCGCAAAACGTCGTCGATGCGACCGCTGCATTCGAACTTCTCGTGGACGATGGCGCGCGCCTCTCGGGCATCCCGGCGGGTGCTATCGCAGCGGCGCAGAAGAGCGCTCGCGAGAAGGGCAAGAAAGGTTATCGCCTCACGCTCCAGGCGCCATCGTACGGCCCCGTCATGACGTTCGCCGATGATCGCGCGCTGCGCGAGACCTTGTACAAGGCGCACGTGACGCGCGCTTCGGGCGCGGGTGCGGCGCCCGACAATCGCGGCATCCTTCGCGACGTGCTCGTGCTCCGTCAGGAGAAGGCGAGGCTCCTCGGCTTTTCGCACTTTGCCGATCTCGTGACGGACGACCGTATGGTGAAGAGCGGCAGAGATGCGTTCGCCTTCGTCACGATGCTTCGGGACAAGCTCGTGGAGCACTTCGAGCGTGAGAACGCGGCACTCGAAGATTTCGCCAAGAAACACGGCCACGTCGGCAAACTCGAGCCCTGGGATATTTCGTATTGGGCAGAGAAAGAACGTCGTGCGCTCTACGACTTCGATGAGGAGACGCTGAGGCCGTATTTCCCGCTCGATCGGGTGACGCAGGGTCTATTCGAAATTGCCAAAAGCCTCTACGGCGTGCGCATCGAGCGCGACGAGGGCGCGCGCGTCTGGCACGACGACGTCACGGCGTGGTCCGCGCACGACGAGTCCGGCAAGCGCATTGGTGCGTTCTACATGGATCTGTTCCCGCGGGAGACCAAACGCGATGGTGCGTGGATGGGCAGCTTCGTCGATCGCTTGCCGGGCACGGAGCTCGAGCTCGAGAACGTTGCGGTCGTCGTCGCGAACATGACGCCGCCGCGCGGTCCGGGACAACCCGCGTTACTCAATCACCGCGAGGTTGAAACCCTCTTTCATGAATTCGGCCACATGATGCACCACGTGCTCAGCGAAGTCCCGATTCGCTCGCAAGCGGGCACGCGCGTGGTGAGCGACTTCGTCGAGCTGCCATCCATGATCATGGAGAATTGGTGTTGGGAACCCGAAGCACTCGACCGATTTGCGTGTCACGTCGAAACGGGGGAGCCCATCCCTGCGGACATCAAAGAACGCATGCTGAGTGCGCGGACCTACCGAGCTGCCAATGCTCTCATGCGTCAGCTCGGATTTTCCACGGTGGATCTGCTCCTGCATACGTCGTTCGATGGCGATGTAGATGGCGACGTGATGGCATTTGCGCGCGCAACCTTTGCCCGCTTCTCGCCCGCGGAGCTACCCGCTGACTACGCGATGCTCGCGGGCTTCTCGCATCTGTTTGGCTCGGCGTATGGATATGCCGCCGGATATTACTCGTACCAGTGGTCGGAAATGCTGGAGGCTGATGCGTTTCGCCAATTCCGACAAAGTGGCATTCTCAGCCGCGAAGTTGGAGAGCGCTTTCGCCACGAGATCCTCGCGCGTGGCGACACGGCCGATCCCGCGGTGCTCTACCGCTCTTTCCTCGGTCGCGATCCTGACGTTGGAGCGCTACTCAAACGCCTCGGGTTCTGACCGCTTTCGATGGGCCCAGCGCTGCGCGGGCCCTTCCTTGACGACTGCACGTGAGCTAACGCGTTGGCGGTTGGGCACGTGTGCTGCATCGCGCAACGCGCATGGAAAGCCCCACCTTCCTCCGCGAACGCCGCGGTTCGGGCGCGCGCGCTTCAACCGACGTTCTCTGTCTGTCGCACCTGCGCTGGGGGTTCGTCTACCAGCGGCCCAATCACTTGATGAGCCGCTGCGCGCGCGAGCATCGCGTCTTCTTCGTTGAGGAGCCGATCTTCGATGCCGATGCACCGCGGCTCGAAGTCTTCGAGGCGCAGCCATCGCTTCAAGTCGTCGTGCCGCATCTGCCACCCGGAAGATCGCTTGGCGCCGTCGACGTCATGCTCTCCGAATTGGTGGATGGTCTCGTTGCGCGCGAGCGCATGCGCTCACCGCTTTTGTGGCTCTACACGCCGATGGCCGTTCCGTTCGCGAAAGAGCTCGATCGAGCTGCTGTCGTCTACGACTGCATGGATGAATTGTCGCTCTTCCACGGTGCTCCACCGGAGCTCGTTCAGCGCGAACGCGATCTGTTCGCGATGGCCGATGTCGTCTTCACCGGTGGTCACGGTCTCTGGGAAAAGAAGAAGGAGCATCATCCGAACGTCCACGCATTTCCGAGCAGCGTCGACGCCGCGCATTTCGGCAAAGCGCGCGGCACACTCGAAGAGCCGAGCGATCAGCGATCCGTCCCGCACCCTCGGCTCGGATTCTTCGGCGTGCTCGACGAGCGCTTCGACATTCCGCTCATCCGAGAGAGCGCACGTGCACGGCCGGACTGGCACTTCATCCTCGTCGGCCCCGTTGTGAAGATCGATCCGGCAACGCTCCCCGCGCTTCCGAACATTCACTATCTCGGGCCGAAGTCCTACGACGAGCTGCCGTCTTACCTCGCGGGTTGGGACGTTGCGATCATGCCGTTCGCGCGCAACGAGTCGACTCGTTACATCAGCCCAACCAAGACGCTCGAATACCTCGCTGCAGGTAAGCCCGTCGTCTCGACCTCGATTCGCGATGTCGTCCGGACCTTTGCGGACAAGAAGCTCGTTCGCATTGCCGATCGCGCGGACCACTTCGTCGCGGAGATCACTCAGGCTCTGTCCCAGCGTGGAACGCCGCTGGAGGAGGCGTGGCGCACTGCGGTCGACGATCTGCTCTCGCAGACTTCGTGGGATCGCACGTGGGCGCGCATGCACGCGTTGATAGAGCGTGCCATCTCACGCCGCCGAACGAATCGCGAGGAGGCGCCATGTTCGATTATCTGATCGTTGGAGCCGGTTTTGCGGGTGCCGTGTGTGCGGAGCGACTTGCGAGCCGCGGTCGCAGCGTCGTCGTCTGTGATAGGCGCCCGCACGTGGGTGGAAATGCCTACGATCACTACGACAGCGCGGGCATCCTCGTGCACGAGTACGGGCCGCACATCTTCCACACGGATAACCGCCGTGTTTTCGACTACCTGTCGATGTTTACGCGCTGGCGTTCCTACGAGCACCACGTCCTGGCGGACGTGGGGGGAAAGCTTCTGCCATTTCCCATCAACATCGACACCGTCAACAAGCTCTATGGCCTCTCGCTCGACGAGAACTCGATCGGCCGCTACTTCAGCGAGCACGCGGAGCCTTGCGAGCACGCGAAGACGAGCGAACAAGCGGTTGTCGGCAAGATCGGCCGCGATCTTTATGAGAAGTTTTTCCGCAACTACACGAAGAAACAATGGGGGCTCGATCCGTCGGAGCTCGATGCATCGGTGGCCGCGCGCGTGCCGGCTCGCATGAGTCATGATGACCGTTATTTCGGTGATGCGATCCAGGCGATGCCCGCGCAAGGCTACACGCACATGTTCGATCGCATGCTCGATCATCCGAACATCTGGGTCGTCCTTGGTGTCGACGATCGCCTTTTGCGCCGTGAGGTGTGCTACCGCAAGATGATCTACACGGGCCCCGTGGACGGCTTTTTCGACCACCGCTACGGACCGCTTCCGTATCGATCGATTCAGTTCAGCTTCGAGACGCACGCGTCCGACAAGTTCCAGCCGGAAGCCGTCGTCAATTATCCAAATGAACACGAGTATACGCGCATTACCGAATTCAAATACGTGACGGGGCAACTTCACCCGAAAACCACAGTTGTTTATGAATATCCAACGAGCGACGGGGATCCGTATTACCCGGTTCCCCGCCCGCAAAACGCGGACGTCTACCGGAAGTACAAGGCGCTCGCGGACGGCACACCGGACGTGCACTTCGTCGGCCGCCTCGCGACGTATCGCTACTACAACATGGACCAGGTCGTCGGGCAGGCGCTCGCGCTCGTCGACCAACTCGAAGGCACCAAGGCCAAGGCAGCGTAGGAGGCCGCACTCCCAGAGCCTTGGCAAGTGTCAGGTACCTTGCGCGTCCCTTGTCTTCTCGCCGATGAGCGGCAGCATGGCGGCGAGCGCGAACGCCGCGCCGGTCACGCACACGGCTGCCCAGCCGCCGCGAGACCACGCGAGCGACGCGCACACGGTTCCTGCGGCGCCACCAGCGAAATACGAAACCATGTAAAGTGCATTGATTCGGCTGCGCAATGCGGGGGTCAGACTGAAGATGACGGTCTGGTTCGTGAGCTGATTGGCTTGCACGCCGGCGTCGAGCAGCACGACGCCGACACCCATGAACACGAGTGACTCTCTACCGAGCCAGAAGATTGCAAAAGATATCGCGGCAAGAGTGAGAGCAAAAACATTGAGGCGCCATGGCTCGGTGCGCGTTGCGATGCGTGCAGCCGTGGGCGCGACGAAGACTCCGATGAGGCCGATGGCACCGAATGCGCCTGCCGTGGCGCTGCCTTGTCCGAGTGTTTTGAGGTGAAACGACAGCATGGACCAGAACACGCTGAGGCTTGCGAACCCGAATCCTCCGATGAGGGCGCGTCTTCGGAGCACGGGCTCGGTACGAACAACGGTCGCCAAGGATCGGAGGATCGCCGCGTATGCGATTCTCCCTGCAGGCTCGCGTATGGGGATCTTGATACGGAGCACTCCTGCGAGAAGCCCCATGACGATGGCGGCAAGGACGAACACGGCGCGCCATCCGAGCGCGGTGCCGAGTGCACCGGCCACCGTGCGTGAGAGGAGGGCACCTGTGAGCAGGCCCGCCATGACGGTGCCAACGACTTTGCCGCGCTCGGCGGGCTCCGCGAGATCGACGGCGTACGGAAGGACCATTTGCGGCACGGCGGACGTGACGCCGACGAGGAGACTGCTAACGAGCAAGGCTGCCACCGACGTCGACGCGGCGAGCATCAAGAGGGCAGGGACCGCCGCGAGCAGCGTGGAGACGATGATGAATCGGCGCTCACGTCCATCGCCGAGCGGAACGAGGAGCACCATGCCGAATGCGTAGCCAATCTGTGTGGCCATGAGCGTGCTGCCGATCTCGGCAGGCTTTGCGTGAAGCGATGCGGTGATCGCTGCCGCGAGTGGCTGTGCATAATACAAGTTTGCGACTCCGAGGCCGGCGGTGGCCGCCAAGAGCCAGAGCAGTCCTCGCGAGAGGGGCGTCGTCGTGTGGGAAGATTCGGTGATCGTCATGGTCGTTATCGTTTGGCCTGCAGCGTTGGCCGATGGTCGCGACCTATCTCACGCTTGTGGCAAGCTTTGGGGCCGCTCGAGACGATGCCAACGGGGAGGTGCAGGTGCTGCTCGATCACGTTGACGAGCGTCTGCTCGTCTCCACGTAGACTCTCGGTCATCGGATGCACTTTGGAGAGGGTCGTGCCGAGGCGCTCTTGGTGCGCAAGATCACCCTCGCGAAGGTCTATGGCACGTGTATGTGTATCATGCATGAATAACCTCGAGTCGGCCGCATTTTCGTATGCTGTGACAATCTTCGAGAGGTCGGCGATCCGGTCTGCGTGGGTCAGCGCGAGAGAGTCCACGCCGCCTGACATACGCAGCGCGTAACGCATGAGGACCATGTCCGGGAAGCCAACGCGGAACCGCCCTTGCCATCCGTGGCTTTCGTTGTGACGTTCCGGGAGCTTCACCCCGAGTTCGGCGCTCTCGCTCGGAAAAGGACCGGCTCCGTGACGCGTGAGGTATGCACGCATAACGCCGATGCGATCGATCCTCTCGGGATCGGAGACGCCGTGTTCTGCGAGGAGCGTCGTTGCTGCCTTCGTGGTGCAGTCGCTCCATGTCGTGTGAGGATGAAAGCCTACGGACTGGTCGAGCAAGACCCCCTGAGCACCTTCGAGAACAATGCATGCGTCGCGAAGACGGCGGTCGAGTGTAGTGTTTTCGACGACGAGGCTCGGTTGCTTGCGGAGAGGTTCGACGGCTTCGAGCCAGCAACGGATTGTTCGCGAGTCATCGAAGATCGCGATCTCGTCTCTTGCGCGTACGTCTCCGTGGAGCGCCAAAAATTGCCTGGCGAGCGAGGCGTGCATGCGGTCGCGGACCCGCTCGAGTTTCGATCTCAAGGTCGCGCGCTCACAGACGAGATCGCGTGCAACGATGATCTCGTCGGACGAAGCTTCGAGCGAGTCGCGTACCGTCTCGCCGATGCCGATGCCGCAGGTGCCATGGCGACCGTCCCCACGCCCGAGTTCGCGAAGGCGGTTCGCGGCTTGATGGAATGGCGTGATGATCCGCGCGCTCTCGGCAATCGTTAATCGATCGAGTGCGGCGCCGACGCCCTTTTGTGCGAGGTATCGTGCCTCGACGAGCAGCGCGGTGGGATGGAGGACGAACGGCTCAGCGAGGTGCGTCCGCACATTCGGAACGAAGGTCGCTGCACCGAACTGCGCAAAGACGTGCTCGCGTCCGTCGTCTGTGATGACCGCGTGGCCAGCTTGTGCGCCGCCATTCCAGCGCACGACGAGGTTCGCGCCGTGTGCGCGGGCAAGGTAATCGACGATGGTGCCCTTGCCCGAGTCACCGAAGCCGAGATCGGCAACGACGAAGATGCGAGTTTGCATCAAATCGAAAGCGGTTGCACGCGTCGATATCCGCTCGGCTCATGACCAGAAGGAAGCGGCGCGCTGAGATCGACCACTGGTGACGGTGCCCCGTCGCTCGCGCGCGATGCGGCCCACGGTAAGAGCGCGCGTACCACGGCGCCGATGCGTTCGCGCGCAACGCCGCGCGCCGCAAGTGTTCGCGCATAATCCTCGAGGTTCCGTGCGGCACCTTCGCTCATGGCGACGACGCCCGTGATGCATGCCGTTGTGTCGCGCGGGCTCTCCATGCAGATGACCCGATCGCCGAGGACATCACGCCAGACGCGTTCGCAATTTGTCCGGCGTGCGAGATCTGGGATCAAGAAAAATGGTTCGACGGAGCGCCCTGCTTCGTCCACGACCACCGAAAGCGGAAAGTCGTCTTCGATCTCATCGCCGAGTACGCTTCGAACGACGCTTCGCGAGAGGCGAGGGTAGGGCTTCTCGTCGCCCGTCATGAAGAGGTATCCGCGTTTGTTACGTAACCGCAGGCAGTCTTGCTCGAGATGGCGCGCGGCGAAGTAGAGCGCAAGCTCGTAGGACTCGTGCCCTGGAGTTCCTCCTCCTCCTTCGAGCCAGCACCACGTGAGCCACTGGTCCATCAGTTCCGCGGTGGACTCGAATTGACCGACTTGCAGTGGCGCACGGTCATGGAATGCGTCGCCGATCGCCAGAAAGAGCACTTGCGGATCGGCAATGCCATGATCCATCAGGGCGCGGATGAGTCCGGCGAGCTCCTCTTTCGCGAGCAGCTCGGGGATCTCACCCATCGATCCGGTGACGTCGAGCGCCAACGTGATGGCGAGCGAATTCGGATGACTTGCACTGTCCCGACATTCGCGGGCCGCGATTGCACGCGGGCACATCAAGGGATGCACGTCGCGCTGACGGAAGACTTCTTGCGCGGGGAGGCTCGTGCGCGTGCTCATGATCGCGCGGTGCGCCTCGTAGCTGTAGTTGCCGTAGCCCACGGTTTTCGGCCTACGCCTTTTCGATCGATTTGGCCCACGCAGTAAGGGCTGATAGGGCACGCTCGACGCGATTTGCTGCGAGGCCTGCATCGCGAAGGCGCTTGCCGAGATCCTGCAAGTTCGCGACAGCGCCCTCGGAGAGCGCGATGATGCCGGCGGCTACCGGACACGTGTCGTTGGGATCTGCGAGTACGATGGTGCGCTCGCCGAGGTGCTTGCGCCAAAAGGGTGCCACGCGTGCACCTCGCTCGGGATCGGGGATGAGATAGAATGTGTGGAAGGTATCGTTGCAGTCGGCAATGACCTTTGCGAGAGGCAATTCGCTGGGGGCATCCTCGCCGAGAAATTCTTTTACCCAGCTTGCGTCGAGCGTTGGGTAACAAGGTTCATCGCCACTCATGAAAAGATATCCGCGCTTGCCGCGCTTTTCGTGGCAATCCATTTTCGTATGGTGCGCGGCGAAATAAAACGCGAGATCATAAGATTCGAATTCGCTCGCGCCGCCGCCCATGAGCCACGACCACGTGAGCCATTGGTCCATGAGTTCTGCCTTCGACTCGAACTGGCCAACCTGCAACGGGGCGACGCCCCCGGCGCAGTCTTGAAAAGCCATAAAGAGTACTTGGGGATCGGTGACGCCTGCATCCATCAGCGTCTTCATGAAGGTGGGCAATTCTTTGCGCGCGATCTGCTCGGGGATTTTTCCCATCGATCCGCTGACGTCCAGCGCGAACACGATGCCGAGCGAATTCGGATGATCGGGGCTGTCGCGGCACTCACGAAATTTCACATCCTTCGGATCCATTAATGGGTGAAGCCTGCGCTGACCAAAGACCTCCTGCGTAGAGAGTTTTGCTCGCTTGTTGGTCATCGCTTGATGGGCTTCGTAACTATAATTTCCATATCCCATGAAAGAGTCCTCCTGCCGATGATGATTAAGAATGAATGGCTGGTCCTCTATTTCGTTGTTTCATGACCAACCAGGCATTGTGAACGGAACGAAGCGCGGTGGTCCGAAGACTTCACGGGCAACCGCGTCGAGTTTCTCCTTGAGTGACCACGCGCTCATCACGGCACCGGGCGCTTCTCGCGCTTGCGTTTCGAGCAGCCGTGCAAGCGGCGATGGCACCGATGCCGGCGCCTGATCGACTTCGCCGCCGAGCGCACGCAGAATGACGCGCGCACCCATGGCAAGATCGGTTGCGGGATCGACCTTGCTGCCGTTCCATGCGCTGTCCGCGTAGTAAGCGCGGGCATCTTTGCTCGTTGCGACGAGTGCCTTCCCAGGCGTTGTTGCGCAAGACCAGCCGACGAGCATGACGCCGTGATCGCGCGCGTGCACGAGCATGTGCGCAGGGAGCACCGCACCGTGAACCAAGCCGCTCGCGTGCACCCATCCAAGCAACTCGAGCAGGCGCTTGTACATCCAGATTGCGGTCTCTGGCGCGACGCCATTGGGGTGCGCTTCGAACACGTCTTCAAAAGTGTGGATGAATCCGCTTCGCCACCGAAAAACCGCGACGTGGCGCTCGCCGTCTCGACCGGTCGCTCCGAGGCGTGCCGTGCCGTGATCGACGCGTTGCGGAAGAAGCTGCGCGAAATGTGTACTGCCCGATGCGTTGGAGGCTTCGAGTGCGCGAAGGTTTCCTTGTTCTCGATCGAGCAGATCGGCGTCCACCATGTTGCGGAGGATCTTCACGACCACCTGCTCGGTGATTCGAGCGTCGCGTCGCGCGCGGAAGACATCGCTCCCGTCGCCACGCGCGAGCCGTCCGAGCAGCACGTAACGATGGCCTGAAACCCAGAGGCGGGGCAGATGCGGATCGGCGAGAGGTTGCTCGATCGTCTGCGCGGGCCGCCACGCGGTGCCGTGTGCCGCGATGAGAACCACCCCACAGAAGCCGCAGCGCTGCGCTCGAAGTGCGGCGGGCGGCGGCAATGGTCCTCCGCAATTGGGACATCGATGTTGCGTGTAGCTCGTTCCTTGTGTCACTTTCAGCGCGCCGAAAATATCATGAGTGACCTAAAGAGCATTGAGCTTCTTGCGCGTGCGGAGCGCGTGATCCCTGGTGGCGTCAATAGCCCCGTGCGCGCGTTTCGATCCGTTGGCGGCAAGCCCGTCTTCGTCACACGCGCAGAAGGCGCTTATGTGGTTGGTGCAGATGGTGCAAAATACACGGATTACGTCGGCTCTTGGGGGCCGATGATTCTCGGACATGCGCACCCGGCTGTCGTCTCCGCGATCGCCGAAGCTGCAAAAAACGGCACGAGTTACGGCGCGCCCACCGAGCTCGAGATCCGCTACGCAGAAAAGATCATCGAGCTCTATCCGTCGATCGAGGTGATGCGCGCGGTGTCGAGTGGCACCGAAGCATGCATGTCGGCGATTCGTGTCGCACGCGGTTTCACGGGGCGCGAGGCCATCGTGAAGTTCGCGGGCTGCTACCACGGGCACGCCGACTTTCTCCTCGTGAAAGCAGGTTCGGGTGCACTCACGTACGGCGTGCCGGATTCGTCCGGGGTGCCGGCCGCAACGGCGAAGGACACCATCACGCTCGCGTACAACGACGTCCCCGCGCTCGAAGCGCTCTTTCGAGCACGCGGCTCCGAGATCGCCGCGGTCATCGTCGAGCCCGTGGTCGGCAACATGGGTGTCGTTCCGCCGGTGCCCGGATTTCTCGAGGCCATCGTGCGCTTGTGCAGCTCGCACGGTGCCGTTTCGATCTTCGACGAGGTGATGACGGGATCGCGCGTTGCGCGTGGCGGAATGCAGGAGCGCGTCGGGATCCGGCCCGACATGACGTGCCTCGGCAAAGTGATTGGCGGTGGCATGCCGCTCGCTGCGTTTGGCGGCCGCCGCGCGATGATGGAGAAGGTCGCGCCGCTTGGGCCGGTCTACCAAGCAGGCACGTTGAGCGGCAATCCGGTTGCCGTCAGCGCGGCTCTCGCGCAGCTCGATCGGCTCGATGCGAAGCTTTACGGAAAACTCGAGTCTCTTGGCGCGCGTCTGGAAAAAGGACTCGCCCACAGCGCGAACAAGCACGGCATCGACGCGTGCGTGCAGCGCGTCGGATCGATGATCACGCTCTTCTTCACGAAAGGCCCCGTGCGTTCCTTCACGGACGCCGTAAAGAGCGACACGGCGCGTTTCGGCCGATGGCACAGGGGCATGATCGCGCGCGGTCAGTACTGGCCTCCATCGCAATACGAGGCTGCTTTTGTCAGCGCGGCGCACACTGAAGCGGATGTGGATGCGACCATTGCAGCCGCCGACGACGCACTCGCTTAACCTGAGTGCAGCTTGCGTGCAGATGTACTCTCATTGAGAGTACATCTGCATCCCGTGACGTGCGGACTACCTTCGTTAGAGGGTTATTCCGCTGTCGGATTCGGAGCCGCCGTCGGCAGATGCATCCCTACCCGCATCACCGGTTCCTGCGTCGCTGCTTGCATCGCCGTTTTCTGTGCTTGCATCATTGTTTCCTGCGTCGCTGCCACCATCGCCGGTGGATGCATCGCTTCCACCGTCGCTGTTGCCACCATCGCCGGTGGATGCATCGCTGCCGCCGTCGCTGTTGCCACCATCGCCGGTGGATGCATCGCTGCCTGCGTCGGTCGATGCGTCTTCGCCTGCATCGGTGCCTGCGTCCTCGTCGAGTCTGCATATACCGGGGCCGACGTCACCATCGAGAAAGGCGCTGAGAGCAGCCACCAGGTCGGCCGTCGCGTCCTTCGGCAATTCGTCCGCGCCCACGGGTGGTGGGACGAGTCCGTCGATGAATGCGTCCACCTGTTGGAGTAAGTCCGCGACGTCACCGTCATCGGCGCCCGCAGCGATGCTTAGCTTCACCGCGATTTCGAGTTGCTCCAGAAGGAGGAGGCCATTGTCGTCGGGATCCTGCGAGAGGATTTGCCGGAGCTGGCCCTTTGGATACTTCGTTGAACCCAACGTCAATGAGTTCACTGGCCACGCGTCTGGGTTTTCCAGCCAGAAGTTTACGGACTGGGCGCAGTTGCCGTGAAAGGGGTTGGATTTACACAGACCTGGGCCCGCGGCGCCGGTGTTGAAGTCGTCGAGGGCAGCCACGAGGGTTGCCGTCGCCGCTTGGGGCAACACGTCGACGCCGATCGGTGGCGGCAGGAGCATGTCAATGAGTGCGTCTGCCTGCATCATCACCGTCGAGATGAGGCTGTCGTCGGCGCCCTCGGCGATGTTCAGTTTCGCGGTGGTTTCCGCCTGCGCCAAATCGACGAGGCCATTGTCGTCCGTCGGTTGCGCGAGGATTTGCAGAAGCTGGTTTTGTGAGTAAGGAAGCGCCCCCAGCGTGATCGTCGTGATGGGCCAAGCGTCCGGGTTGTCCCGCCAATAGTCCGCTGTTTCGGTGCAGTTCGGGTATGCCGCCGTGGGTTGCAAGGGATTCGAAGAAGTCCCACTCGAGCCGCATGCGACGGCGGTTGCCATCGCGCACGCGCCCAACATTCCAAGCCATCTCCAATGTCTCATAGTCTTTATTCTCCAAGAGGGGGCTCTCGTGCATCGAGAACCACGGAGAGGAGAATTCATGACACGTGCCGGAGCCGCGGCGCGGCGATCGCTCGCGGGGCGCGTCGTCGATCGCGTCATCACGACCGCGTATGCTTGCCGACTGCGTCGTGTGCGAGCGGCGTACGCGCGGAGATCCGCGCGAGTCTGCGGCGATGCACGAATAAGTGCAGTTTACACGTAATGACTAGACCGCTTTCAAGTTGACGCGAGTTCGAGGCGGCCGGCGAGGAGCGGACCGGAACAGCCTGCTTCGGCTTTGAGGACCGCACCGCAGCCGCCAACGATGAAATCGCGTCAAATCGAAAGC
>Ga0123357_10001135_pt1 | contig 27683 bp, 23 predicted proteins | sample TergutEmb28metaG_FD_89873 | JGI IMG/M metagenome (GOLD analysis project Ga0123357, IMG submission 89873) | Embiratermes neotenicus P4 segment gut microbial communities from Petit-Saut dam, French Guiana - Emb289 P4 | ecosystem: Host-associated > Arthropoda: Insects > Digestive system > Gut ...
CAATTTTTTTTACAATGGGAATAGTAGGCACGGCATTCCATGTTCATTATCGTTAATTTATTAATGCTATGAGCGTGGAACTGTCCGCTTATTTTCTATTGTAAGGTTTTGTAGAGCCTCTTCTTGAGATAAGTGTACAGTTTCTGCGCTCAATAATAATAAAAATTTAATAAAAAAACCGCTTTCGTTGGGAATTGAGAAAGCATTAATAAATTATAGTTTTATGAAAAGAAATTGTAAATTTTTAGTTTTGGGAATAGTTATTTCCCTGACAGCAGGAATGCAGGCTTTTGCAGGCAACAATGCCGCAACAGCCGCAGTGAACGAAAGGTATGCAACAGCAAAACAAATTGCTGCGTACCACAGTGCAGGACTTGAGTATGTTTATAATATACTCAAAGGAGATGGGCAGATTTTAAAAAATCTCTACAATGCCGATGAAAAACAACGAGCGGAAATTTTATTAAAAATTACTGCGGAGTATGTTTCAAAATCTGACGTAAAAGCAACATTAGAACGTTTGTCAAAGAGTTTTCCTACACAAGATGCAGGAAATTTCAAAAATACAAATGCTCCGAAATCTGCGAATTACTTTGATGGAGTGGTAGATAATATTGCAAATGAAAATTTGCGTGAAGATGCTTTTACAAAGGCAATGAATTCTAAAGAATTTACTGCTTTTTCAGAACCGGAACAGAATGACATCTTATTGATGTTTGCAATTTATGCCGATTCCTATCAGTATTGGAATGGAAATTTAAAAAAATGGATTGATTTGTCAATATCAGCAGTCGGCAAACCAACAGATCCCCAAATTAATCTAATTAGTTGGGGTAAACTTGGGAAAGCTGATGCTAAAGGTGCAATAGCGGGTTTTATAGCAGGCGCTATTACAGGAGTAGGTGCTGGAGGATCCGCACTTTTTGGGGGAATTGGTAATTCAGTACTTAATTTATTAGATCAAATTTGGTAATAAATTTTTTATTCAATTCAATTAACAAAATAATTAATATAAAATGAAAATATTTTCGAATATTCAGTCAAAAGTATTCATGTTAACTTTTGCAATAGTGATTGTTGTGACTTTTGCTGTATTGGATTTTACAGGCAATTGGCTAAAGTCGGTTGTACTTTTTGTGGTAACTCTACCAATCACTTATTTTGTTATGTATTTTGTTATTTATGCATTTGGTAAAAAAAAGGACAAAACACCTGTTTCCAAACAACAAATTTGGAAAACGATAGTCGTTAATTCTATTGTATTTCCTATTGTAGGGGGGCTTGTTTTTTGGTTGATGGGTGGTGGCGAACCTTATTACACAATTAATTTTCAGCGAATTATCATTGCCATCGTATTATCTTTTGTTGTAGCAGTAATTGGTAATTTATTGTTTATCAAAGATTTTCGTACAGGTAATAAAGAACTTGAAAATTAATTACAATTGAACTTCCAATGAGTTTGAAAAAAACAAATTCATTGGAAGTTTTTTTGTTGTAATCAGCTAAAAAGAGAGGCATGCAGAAATGTTAAATGAGCATCATAAAAATTTTTAGGCCTCAATACCAACCGAACGTTCAATAAAAATATGCCCTGCTTTATTCTAAACTAGAGGGGGCTTGTATTTGCTATATCAGAAACACACATTTGATTATCAGCCATATAGAACTAAAAAATCATATCTTTTGACTTTTAGTGGACAATAGTGGTTTTAAAAATTATAATTTTATGTTGCAAAAATATAACTTTATTTTGAAACAACAACATAAAAATGAATTTTTATAAAAGGTCTTCTTTACCGTTCGCCTCTTTTATCACTTCTATTGCCAGGGCGGTTGGTACTTGGGCATAATGTGAAAATTCCATCGAACTCATTGCACGTCCTGAAGTAATTGTGCGCAAAGAAGTAACATATCCAAACATTTCTGCCAAAGGCACTTTTACTTTGACAATTCGCGCTCCGTTTCGGCTGGAGTCCATTCCTTCAATATGACCGCGCCGTTTGTTGAGGTCACCGATAACATCGCCCATATTTTCTTCGGGAGTAACCACCTCAAGTTTCATTATCGGCTCAAGCAGGACAGGTTTAGCCTTTCTACATGCATTTTTATATGCAATTTGCGCACAAATTTCAAACGAAAGTTGGTCGGAGTCAACAGCATGGAACCCTCCGTCAATCAGCGTAACTTTAAGCGAATCCATCGGATAACCAGCCAAAACGCCATTTTTCATTGCAGTTTTAAACCCTTTTTCTACCGCAGGAATAAATTCTCTCGGAATATTACCTCCTTTTACAATATCAACAAACTGCAACCCAGTACCCTCAAAATCGTTATCAATCGGTTCAATGCGTACAATAATATCTGCAAATTTTCCCCGTCCGCCTGTCTGTTTTTTATAAACTTCGCGAATTTCAACCGGCTTTGTAATCACTTCCTTGTAATTAACCTTAGGGCAGCCCTGATTACATTCAACTTTAAATTCTCTGCGAAGTCGGTCAATAATTATCTCCAAATGCAATTCTCCCATTCCACTAATTACTGTCTGTCCGTTCTGTTCATCGGTATGAACAGTAAAAGTGGGGTCTTCTTCTGCTAATTTTGCCAAACCAACAGACAATTTATCGATATCGGATTGTGTTTTTGGTTCAACGGAAATGCCAATCACCGGTAGCGGAAAATCCATTGATTCCAAAACTATCGGATGTGCCTCATTGCAAAGGGTGTCGCCGGTGCGAATATCTTTAAACCCTACTCCTGCTCCAATATCGCCGGCAGCAATAACCTCGACAGGATTTTGTTTATTCGAGTGCATCTGAAAAATACGTGAAATACGTTCTTTTTTACCCGAACGGGAATTATAAACATAAGAACCTGCCTCCAATTTACCCGAATAAACGCGAAAAAAACATAAACGTCCAACATAAGGGTCGGTAGCAATTTTAAATGCTAATGCGCAAAGCGGCTCCTGACTATCGGGATGACGTACAATCTTCTTATCGGTAAAACGGGGGTCGTAACCGCTGATTTCGGGAGTATCTAAGGGGCTTGGCAAATAAGCACAAACAGCGTCCAACATCTTCTGAACTCCTTTATTTTTAAATGAAGACCCGCAAATCATCGGATTAATTGACATTGTAAGAGTGCCTTTGCGGATTGCGCGGTGAATATCTTCTTCTGAAATTGCCGATTGGTCGTAAAAAAAATTTTCCATTAATATATCGTCAAATTCGGCAACAGTTTCAAGCATCTTTTGGCGCCAATGCTGCGCCTCTTCAAGCAAATCGGCGGGAATTTCCTCAATAGAATATTCCGCACCCAATGTTTCATCGTGCCAAAGAATTGCTTTCATCGTAATCAAATCAACAACGCCTTTGAAATTTTCCTCATCACCTATAGGAATTTGTATCGGGCATGGATTTGCCTTTAAAATTTTTTTTATTTGACTGTAAACTTCAAAAAAATTCGCACCTGCGCGGTCCATTTTATTGACATAACAAATTCTTGGAACATTATATTTATCTGCCTGATGCCAAACGGTTTCCGATTGCGGCTCTACCCCGCCGACAGCACAAAAAGTTGCCACCGCTCCGTCAAGAATGCGAAGCGAGCGTTCCACTTCAACTGTAAAATCAACATGTCCCGGAGTATCTATCAAATTGATTTTGAATTTATTATCTTGATAATTCCAAAAAGTTGTTGTAGCAGCAGAAGTAATGGTAATGCCACGTTCCTGCTCCTGTTCCATCCAGTCCATTGTGGCTGCACCATCGTGAACTTCACCGAGTTTGCGAGTCAAACCGGTGTAAAAAAGGATACGTTCGGAAGTCGTGGTCTTACCGGCATCAATATGTGCCATTATGCCGATATTTCTGGTAAATATTAAATCTGCTTTTGCCATTTATTAATTTTAGGAATTACAAAATATTAAAATAATTAGTTATGAATTGATTATATATTTGAAATACAATTATTTATTAATAATAATTTTTATGTATTAATAAAAATGGCTGCAAAAGTACAACATTTTTTTTTTAAAATCAAATTTGTTAATTTTTTTAACATAAAATATGTTATAAAGCATAAAAATTGAGGAATAAATAAAATTTTACGAGAAAACACCACTATCCGTTTGCTTTCAAACTTTCGATTAAACTTCTCAGGCGCAGGCGAATAGAACCGGGAGATGCAATTTCGTCAATCTTTAAAACAGTGTGATTTTTGTCTGCATGCCGAAGAATTTCCCCTGTTTCCTCCATAAAAAAAGAATCCGGTCCGCAGCCAAAGGAATTAAGTTGTATCATTTGTACATTGTTCGGCAATTTAGCAACTTCTAATGCAGTATTAATCACTCTGTTAGGATACGACCATTGCGAAACGATATTCAGATTTTTAAACCCCGCACCATCATTTACTTGCTCCATTTTGCGAAAAACATCGTCGGTAAGTGCATGAACGCCCAAATCGGAAAGAATTTGTCCGACTTTTTGATGAATTAGCGGGTCGGCATGGTAAGGACGACCTGCCACAACAAAAACAAGTTCGCCGCTTTCCAATGCCTTTTTTAGAATTTCTTTTTGCGGAACAATTAATTTTTCCAAAAAATCTTCACGTGCTAAAATCGCATTGTCAAATGCCTGATTAAAGGTTTTTTTATCAATTCCGAACTCCATAAGATATTTCCGGCATTGACTTTTTAATGTTTTTTTATCAATAAAATTAATAACCGGCTTGTCGAATGGGATTCCGAAATTTTTCTCAGGGTCAATTGCCGAGCGAATTACCTCTGCATATCCACTTACCACAGGGCAGTTAAACGAATTATTTGCGTCTTGAAAATCTGCATCTTCTTTTGTAACAATTGGATAAAAAATTCTATCAACTTTCATTTGAATCAATGATAAAATATGTCCGTGTACAACTTTTGCAGGGAAACAAATATTTTCACTCATCACACTCCCTACTCCACTCTGGTAAAGCGACATTGTAGTTTCGGGAGAAAGAATTACCTCAAAACCACAATTCTCGAAAAGCGTGCGCCAAAATGGAAAATTTTCGTACATATTCAGCACACGAGGAATACCAAGTGTTATTTTTGATTTTAACATTTCTTTTATTTATCGGCAAAATTAGTGAATTCATTTGAAAAACAATTAAAATAAAAAAATAGTTGTATTTTTGCAAAAATTTATAATGAACAAATTTTTATGAAATCGAGACAGGTATTTTTGCTAATAATTGCTACAATTGTGTTATTTTTTTCGTGTAATAAAAAAAATACACAAAATAATTATAAATCAAATTCTTACAACGAACAAGAACTCTCATCGGCAATTCAGGTTTTCCTAAGTGATACCTTAAATAATGTAGATTCTATTTTTTATAATGTTTATGAAAAACAAAATTTTAAACCTTTTTTTGTTGATGCGAATGGAATTGTAAGTTTTTTCAATGATTATTATTCGCAACTTGCACAAATCGAAAATGATGGAATGTTACCTGACAAATTTAATTTCAATCAATTAGGAATTTTGTCTGAAAAAATACATCAAAATCCTGATATACAAAAAGATTCGTTGGCGTTGTTCGATTATCTTACTTTAAAAAGTTATCTTGATTTATGTGCTGCATTGCAGTTTGGCGTAATTAATCCTAAAAAAACAGGTCTGTCAAATTATTTTTTTGAAATAAAACAAGTTACGCCGGATTTTGTGGAAAATTGTATTAAAAATATTAACCAATATATTACTTCAAATTTTGAGTCGCTAAGGCAACATTCTGAAAATTATAAACTTATACAAAAAGAACGAATTTTTTATGTCAATTTGCTTGATTCTGTTTTTGAAAAAATCCCTACCCTTTCCGACAAAAAAACTATCAAATTTGGTGAGAAACATTCATCTATTCCACTGATTGCCAAAAGATTATTATTAACTAATGAAATTTCGGCAGCCGATGCCGACAGCGCATTGAACCATCATAAATTTGATTCTCTTTTATTAAAATCTATAAATAATTTTCAGGAAAAACGCTCTATAGCAATTGATAACGAAATTGGAAACAATACAATTCGCGAATTGAATTTTCCTTTTAAGGATTTGATAAAAAAAATTGATGTTAATCTTGAACGTATGCGCTGGATACCCGCTCTCATATTAGAAGGAAAATATATTCGTGTAAATATTGCAAATCAAATACTTACAGCATATAATGCCGATTCTGTTAAATTGCAAATGAAAGTTTGCGTTGGGCAGGAACCCGACCATTTGACCCCGTTTATTCATTCAAATATTTATGATATTACATTAAATCCGCTTTGGAGAGTCCCGCAAAGCATTATTATTGATGAGATTGCAACAAAAGCCGCACCCGCAAAATATATCAGAGCCAATAGGATGAAAGTGTTTCGCACAGGTGTAGAACAAAATCCGGATTCAATCAATTGGCGTACTATAAACAAAAAATTTTGTCCTTATACCATTGCGCAGGATTCAGGCTCGTTCAATGCACTTGGGCGGATAAAATTTAATATGCTCAACAATTTTTCGGTTTATCTGCACGATACAAACGCAAAAAGTGCTTTTAGCCTCAATAAACGCAATATCTCGCATGGTTGTGTGCGCGTAGAAAAGCCATTGGAACTTGCATATTTTTGTTTGCCTGAAATGAGTAAGCAAAAATTTGACTTAATGAGAGATAAAATTCTGTTTTCAATAGAACGTCAGCCAATTTCAGAAGAAGGAAAACGACTCAAGCAGACATCTGCTAATTCTTTGAAAATCAGAAATATATCTATTAGTCCACAAATTCCTGTCCTGCTGGAATATTACACCGTTTTTGTAAACCAAAACGGACAAATTATTTTTTGCAACGACATTTACAACCTCGACGAGCAGTTATATAAAAAAACTTTGTGAAACAGGAATTTAGTTTTTTTTAATAATTCTAAATAATTTTGCAAAAAATATTATATAGTATGAATCATCTTTTTAAAACCAAACAAATTTCAACAACCGAACTCAAAAGTTCGGAACTCAAACGGACTTTAACGCTGACAAACCTTATAGCACTTGGTATCGGCGCTGTTATTGGTGCAGGTATTTTTGTAATAACGGGCAATGCCGCTGCCGTTCATGCAGGTCCCGCAGTTGTGATTTCATTTGTTATTTCTGCCTTGGGATGCGCTTTGGCGGGCTTGTGTTATGCCGAATTTTCGTCAATGTTTCCTGTTGCCGGCAGTGCATATTCGTATTCTTACGCCTCAATGGGCGAGTTTATTGCATGGATTCTGGGTTGGGATTTAATTTTGGAATATCTTTTCGGTGCATCGACCGTTGCAGTTGGCTGGAGCGGTTATGTGGTAAGTTTCCTTGCCGATTTTGGGATAACAATTCCCGCTGTAATGACTTCTGCTCCAATAGATTATACCGAAAACGGCTGGGTTCTCACAGGAGCGATAATAAATTTTCCTGCAATTTTTATTGTAGCAATTTTAGTAACGCTGCTTGTGCTTGGAGTAAAGGAATCGGCAAAAGTCAATAATATTATTGTTTTGATTAAAGTGATTGTAATTCTGATGTTTGTAGGTTTCGGAATTTCATTTATTCATACACAAAACTGGATACCTTTTATACCTGAAAATACGGGACATTTTGAAAATTTCGGATGGACAGGAATCCTTACAGGGGCTGCGATAGTATTTTTTGCATACATCGGTTTTGATGCTGTTTCCACAGCGGCACAGGAGGCAAAAAATCCACAAAGAGATATGCCGCGCGGAATTTTAATTTCACTTTTTATTTGTACCATACTTTATATTGCCGTTGCACTTGTACTAACGGGAATCGTAAAATATACGGAATTAAATGTTTCTGCCCCAATTGCACTTGCGATAGATTCGGTCGGCGATTCGTTGCGGTGGCTTTCGCCCCTGATAAAAATAGGAGCAATAGCAGGATTAAGTTCGGTGGTTATGGTTCTGCTTTATGGACAAAGTCGAGTATTTTTTTCAATTTCCAATGACGGACTTTTGCCGCCGGTTTTCTCTAAAATTCATAAAAAATTCAAAACTCCGTACATCACAACAATTGTTGTCGGAATTGGTTGCGCTGTTTTTGCAGGACTTTTCCCTATTAATATTCTTGGAAAAATGGTCTCCATAGGTACGCTACTTGCTTTCACAATAGTTTGTATCGGGATAATTGTTTTAAGGAAAAAACGTCCGGACTTACCACGACCATTCCGTACTCCGCTTGTTCCTGTTGTTCCTGTTTTGGGAGCGATAGTTTGCCTTTCGCAAATGATTTCACTGCCATTGGACACTTGGCTGCGCCTGATAATTTGGATGGCAATCGGACTCATTATTTATTTTTTGTATGGCTGGCAACACAGCAAGATAAGAAAAACTGATAAATGAAAAATTGTTTATTTTATAATATTTTAGTAAGTTAGGCAAATTTCCACGCTTGAAATATTTCTGCTTGCTGCAACGAGTCGATTTTTCCTGCATCAATCATTTGAAAACTATGAGTAATATATGCTTTAAAATATTGATATTTAGCATTTTGAACATAAAAGTCGATTAAAGAAAATTTGGGTTCTTTTACTTGTTCCAATAAATGGAAAACTTGCGGCGAAAAAATTTGTATTCCGGCGAATGCCAATTTTTTGTATATATTCACATCCTGCAAATCTACCGGTTTAATTTCGCTTGTAGCAATATTTGTCCACCCGCACAAGTAATTTTTTTCATCGAAAAGAAAATAACGGTTTGTTTGACGTTCTCCTACTGCAAGTGTAGCCAAAGAATTGTTTTTCAAATGATTAACATAAAGTTTTTTCAAATCGACATTAGTAAATACATCAACATTATGCACCAAAAAAGGTTGATTATCCGTAAAAAACCATGCCGCTTTGCACAATCCGCCGCCGGTATCAAGTAGCGCATTGCGTTCGTCCGAAATAGCAATTTTTATTCCAAAATCATTGTTTTTATTTAAAAAATCAATAATTTGCTCGCCAAAATGGTGAATATTAATTATAATTTCATTAAATCCCGCTTCTTTAACTTTCAAAATAATATGTTCCAAAAGCGGCTTCCCACCAACACGCACTAAGGCTTTGGGCATTGTGTTGCTCAATGGTTTGAGGCGAGTGCCTTTGCCTGCGGCAAAAATCATTGCTTTCATTTTCGTGCTTAGTTTTGTTATACAACTTTTTACTTTACTGTTTTTCTGCAAAATTACAAAATTTCTCATAAAAAAAGAAGGCACTCCCAAACGAAATGCCTTCTTAAAAACTAAATTACCTCAATTAAGGCATCCATGGAGTATACTTATCCGAAGGATCAGGATTTTCATAACCCATTACAGCCAAATTATTATTTTTCTCGGTCTGAACGATGCAAAAATTCATCCATGCCGGACGCGTTGTTGTATTAAAACGAACAGCATTGGCAAAATTAGTACCGGTATAGCCCCTTGTTACAGGCATATTCAATCGTTTATAATCGAAGAAATTAAGGCCTTCTCCCCAAAGTTCAACTTGCTTTTGAAAAATAATTTCAGCAACTACTCCATCTACATCGCTTGCACTGCATGAATATGAGGCATATCGATAAGTTTTCATAAAGTTTTCCAACAAATCTTTTCCCTGTGCAGGATTTTGATGAACCGCTGCCTCTGCCTCAATAAAATACATTTCTTCTACGCGCATAAGCGGATATGCAGAAGACGAAGCGGTTTTATAATCATCCATATTGCCTTCATTCGGACGGAATTTTATTGAAGCATAAGTTGGCAATGATGCACCCAATGTATTGTCAATAAAAGGAGTTTGTCCTGCCAACGGAGAACCTGTCGGTGCCTTCCAAAGAAGTTTACGAAAATCGTCATCCGAAATCTGGTCGTAGGTTTTCGCATTAATCATTAAATAAGGACCTGCTGATGCGTACCCGTAGTTTGTTTCGTTCGACATCCATGACGTCCAATTCAAAATACCTGATTGCACAACGTCGTCTTCTGCTACCATTTGGGCGCCCCACATCCAAGAGGATACGGAAAGGTCATTAAAACCATTAGTTTTACTAAGACACTGCGCCTGGGTCATCGGCACACTGTGGTCTTCGTCAATTGCTTTGCGGGCATATAACTGAGCGTTAGCATAATCGCCCACCCACAAATACAGACGCGCCTTTAAGCCGTACACAACTGCCAGGTCAGGAAATACTTTCATCGGGCGTGCAAAATGAACAATATATTCTTCAGCGTGATTCAAATCCGAAAGAATAAAATTGTACATCTGCTCACGCGTTGCCCGCGGATTATTACCTGCTTCCTCTTCCGTGGTGGCTTCTGTTACGATAGGTACCGTAAGGTTCAATACATTATTGCCTGCGGCATTGACTGCGCTTGTTCTATCATTCTCTAAAAATTCACACATCCGCGCAATATCCAAATAAGCATGAGCGCGGACTGCATACCCTGCTCCCAAATAACCTAACTGCAATTCTGTAGCGTCACTAGGGTCAATAGCAGATAGCAGATTATTTGCCGTCAAAATGTATCGATAATAATAATTCCAAATTAATTGGGTTCTGGCATACCCTTCTCCAATAGCAGTATTAGTTTCCCATCCGGAATACCAGTCATAACCACTGGATCTAATTGCCATATCTTCTCCCATCACATCGCGAATATGCATCTGAGAGCCATAACCCCAATCATAATGAATATTGTCCGGATATCTTCCAAGTACGTCATACTTGTTAAGAAATGCAGGCATAGCCCACAATAATGGTTCGATGGCTTGTTGTCCAGTGACTATACTGGTATCAATTGTTTCGTCAATACATCCTGTGAAAAATATTGGAAACATCATACAAAATCCTGTGATATAAAATATTATCTTTTTCATATTTATAATATAATTATTAAATTATTAAAATGTAATAGTTAACCCACCCGACAAAGCGCGGATAGGAGAATAATAAGAAGCAGTAGATGATCCTGATGTAGCCGTAGCCGTAGAACCTGAAGAAGTTGTAATGCCCTGACGTGGGTCTAATCCTTGACGTTTCGACCAAAGCCATACATTGTCGCACACTGCATAAACCCTAACGCTCTGTATACCAAGAGGTGCACACATCTCTTTTGAGATGGTATAGCCCAAGGTAATATTCTGCAACGACAGATACGATGCATTTATCAAAAAACGATCGCTTGCTACACTAGCATTTTGATCGCCAAAGTAAAAACGCGGAATATTGGAATTCGGATTATCAGGAGTCCATGCTTTCAACAAATCTTCATGAAAAGCACTTCCCAAACCACTTTCATCATAAGGGACACTCATTGCACTTGCATAGTCGCTATCGTAAACCAACCCTCCTATCTGATATGCAAAACTTGCAGAAAGGTCAAATCCTTTATAGTTAAAAGAAGTGCTGAAACCACCATAAGCATCCGGCAACATAGTACCACATAAATACATTGTAGCATCACTCGGATTTAGGACAGTTTCTCGTTCCCCGGTAAGATTGCCATTCTCATCTCTTGCGTCTGCATAATAAAGGGCTTGTCCCTTATCATTAACTCCTGCATATTGATACATATAGTAATTAAACAGTGGAATGCCTTCTCCATAATAAAAGAAACCGCTGGAATAACCGTCAACTCCGGAAATATGCATTGTTTTGCGCTTATCGGGCAAATATGTTATTTTATTTTTTTGCAGCGTTATATTAGCGCCAATATTCCACGAAAAATCTTTTGTTTGAATAGGAGTACCGCTCAAATCGATTTCAAAACCCGTATTGCGCATATCGCCAATATTGGCATAATACCCTGTCCAACCAAACGAAGGAGCAATTGGAAAATAGAACAACATATCAGATGTTTTGCGATAATAATAATCTACACCTCCGTTGAACCGTTGTTTAAACAGTTGAAATTCAATACCGGCATTAAAGTTACTTGCAGTTTCCCAAGTAATATCTTTGTTACCATATCTGTAGGGCATAGCAGCCGGATGCCCAATAGCTGTAACAATAGTATAAGTATTAGTATACAAAAAATCACCGATATTGTCGTTTCCCTGCTGTCCATACGATGCTTTCAGTTTCAGCAGATTAACCCACGAGGTTTTAAACCAGTTTTCCTGTGAAAGAATCCATGCCGCACCCGCCGACCAGAAATTGCCCCAACGATTTTCAGGTGCAAAACGTGAAGAAGCATCTCTGCGGAATGACAGCGAGGCAAAATATCTCTGAGAGAAATCATATTGTCCGCGCGCAAAATATCCTTCGGTCATGTAATCGTAAGTACGTGAAGCTGCGTTCTGACCATCTACCACAGCTCCACCGAATTCCAAATTGGACGGATCAGACATATTACTTTTTAGGGCAGATAAACTAAAATGTTTACGGTAGTAATAATCATGCCCTAATAAAATATCGAAATGGTGTGCATTAATATCTTTGGTATATGTCAATAATTGCTGTACGTCGTAAGAAAATAAACGTTCATGCGATTTCCATATCATACCGTTAGCTGAAGCATATCCTCCGTAATAAGGATTCGTATACTGTGTGCTTCTTGTTTCATCAGATGAAACAGTGTTGATAGATGAAAATTTAAAATCCTTTAAAAAGGTAATATCGGCAAATCCGCTTGCATTTACAGCATTGCCTTCATATGAGTAGTTATTTAATATCAAGTCAGACAAAGGATTCGACATACCAAGGTAAGGACGCATCAGTCCTGCATTATCTCCCATTCCATAGTCATATCTGGTATTACCGTATTCGTCTACCATAATATTCCCGTTACCATCGCGTATATACATAGGATAAATAGGCGCCATACGCGTTGCAGTAGCAAATACATTCCCAGAACTACTTGAATTTCCATCTTCATCTGTCATATTAGCTTTATAATTTGCATAAAGCATATTACCGCCCACTTTCAGCCATGGTTTTGCCTGATAATCTGCCTTCAACCTTCCTGTCAGACGTTTATAGTCCGAATTAGGCACAATGCCCTGATCGCTCAAATATCCAACAGAAGTATAAAAATTGCTTTTATCGCCTCCGCCTGTGATAGATACATTATACTCCTGCCTATTACTTTGTCTATAAGTAAGGTCCAACCAATTATCAGGTAATAATGTATATTGCTGCCCCTTATAGGTAACCACATTGCCAAGTGTAGCATTGGGATTCAATTTGCCGTCCGGTCCTATTAAGTTTTCACCAGAAGGCACATTATAGACGTTGTAACCCAATCCATAACCCGTACCATTATTAATCATTAACATATTGGCATACACTTGCGCCAGATCTACTGGAGTACCTTGATCTATAAAGTAATTTTTTAATGCTCCGAAGTACATCTCGTAATATTGCGCAGGGCTTTTAATGTATTTATAATCCTGCGTTGCACGGGTATTGTATCCCCATTTGGCATCTACGGTTACTTTTGCATCGCCCGATTTATTTCCCTTTTTGGTGGTTATCATCATAACACCGTTTGCAGCACGCGAACCATACAAAGCATTTGAAGCGGCATCCTTGAGTACGGTCACTGATTCTACGTCTGCAGGATTGAGGTTATTCAAGTCGCCATCGTACGGAGCGCCATCTACAATAACCAAAGGATTGTTTCCTGCGTTAATGGAAGTAATACCGCGTACGCGAATGGTAGGCGATGTGGCACCAGGCTGTCCCGAAGCATTGGCAATCTGCATACCGGTAACTTTCCCTACAAGTGCATCAGCAATATTGGCAGTTTGAATTTTTCCAATTTCATCGGAAGTAACCACCGTTGCCGACCCTGTGAATTGAGACCTTTTCGCAGTTCCATACGCTACAACCATAACCGGATCCAACACTGTCTCATCTGAAACGAGATTTACCGACATATCATTACGTGCGGTTACTTCCTGCGTAATGTATCCGATGCTGGTAATTACCAAAGTTGCGTTTTGAGACACAGAAATGGTAAAATTGCCATCTGCGTCTGTCATCGTTGCGTTTTGAGTTCCTTTTTGCGTAACACTTACTCCGGGTAACGGATCGTTGTTAGCATTATCGAGAACCCTTCCGCTTATCTGTCGAGATTGCCCTTGAACAATCCCAATGCTTGTTGCTAAAACAACAAGCATAAAAAGTAGTTTCTTTCTCATAAAACTTTCTTCTTTTTAATTAAACATATTATATACTTTATTAATTTTATTTATCATTAGTATTATTAATGACAACAATGTATTTTCTTAAAAACAAATCTTTTTCAACTATTCACCTAAAATGCTATTTCAATAAAAATGAACATTTGTCTAACGTCAAAAACAATTATTAATATGTAATGTTTTCTTAATAATTTCTTAATGAATACAACGCAAAATTATATATTGTTTTTTTATCTACCAAATATTTTTTTGTTTTTTTTAAAAATATTTATCGAAAAAATATTAAAAAATATATAAATATTTAATAATCAATGTCTTATTCAATAAAAAATGTAATATCTTTTTTTTTGCACACGTAATTTTTAACATTTCATTTTTAGTTTCCATTAAAATAATTTTGAAACTGCCTCAACGCTGCTTGAAATCATGTTTGAAATCCACAACGGAAAAATACCTATTGCCGCTATACAAACTATCAACGCAACCGTTGCAATTCGCTCGTGCCAAAGCGCATCGCCAAGTTCAAAGAAATGTTTGTTTTCCACATCTCCGAAAAGGATTTTCCCCACAACCCGCAAAATATAAACCGCCGTAATCACAATAGCCGATATTGCAACGATTATAAATATTCGATGAAAAACATCGTTAATTTGGAAAGCGCCAACAAAGATTGTCATTTCGGCAACAAAGCCGCTCAATCCCGGCAAGCCAAGCGATGCCAACCCTGCAATCACATAACAAACCGAAAGGAAAGGCATTATTTTCATCAATCCTGCGAGTTCTCGAATATCGCGCGTATGAGTACGTCCGTATATCATACCTATTAAAGCAAAGAAAAGCGCCGTCATAAGTCCGTGAGAAATCATTTGCAGCACTGCACCAGTCATTGCAGTACGATTAAACATTAAAATAGCAAAAAGCACCAGCCCGCAGTGAGAAACCGATGAATATGCATTAATATATTTTAAGTCGGTTTGCACAATAGCCGAAAATGCGCCATAAACTACACTTATTCCTGTTAAAATAAGGAAAATCCATCCGAGTTCTTTTGCTGCCTCCGGCATTAAATAAATTGCTATCCGAAAGCATCCGTAACCGCCAAGTTTCATTAGAACTCCTGCGTGTAGCATCGACACGGCAGTTGGAGCAGATGCGTGTCCGTCGGGCGACCATGTGTGAAACGGAAACAAAGCCCCAAGTACTCCAAAGCCCAAAAAAGTAAGCGGAAACAGATAATGCTGAGCAGCGATAGGAATATTATGAAGTTTGGCAATTTCCAAAAGATTCATTGTTGTTGCTCCTGCGCTGTAATAAATTCCTATTAATCCCAAAAGCAAAAACGCAGAACCGCCCATCAGCATCAGTGTAAGTTTCATTGCCGAATAATGCTTTCGTCCGCTACCCCAAACGCCGATAAGCAGATACATCGGTATGAGTGCAACTTCGTAAAACAAAAACATTGTAAACAAATCGACAGAAATAAAAAACCCGAAAACACCTGTTGAGAGCAGGCAAAACCACATAAAAAACTCTTTTGGCAACGGGTCAATATTCCACGAGGCAAAAACTCCTGTGAAAACTATTACCGACGAAAGCATCAACATTGCCACTGAAATCCCATCAACGCCAACGGCATAATGGATATTAAAACTTTTGTACCAACAAATACTTGAGGTAAAAAGCATTTCAGAAGAATTTCCCGCTGCACGCTGGGTTAGATATGCGTAGGTCAGATATGCAGCTAACAAAAGCAGCAACGAGGCTCCTGTTACGCAAACTGTGAGAATTTGCCGACGTGTTTTCGCCAAAAAAAGTCCGCCGAGCATCAAAACAGGAATTAATACAAAAAGCGATAAAAAGTTCATTTATAATTAATTACAAATTATACCATAAAATTTTATTTCATTCAAGGCGCAAAGATACATTATTTTTTATTTTAAACAATCATTTTTTAAATTATTATGCGAATTTGATTTGTGAAAATATCAATTCGGCAATATTTTTTTTGCAATTTCCGACTCAACAACTCTGTAATGCGGATTGTATGTAGTATCAAATATCCTGCTATGATGCATTGCACGGTTTGGATTTTCGCGCAACAAACTATCTATCATTATCTTATCTGCCTGAAAATCTTTTATTGGCGAATGATTTTTTTCAATGATTTTTATAATTGTTGCCCATTCTTTTTCCCAATTTGCAGTATCCGAAGGATTTACAAGCGAGGCACTGCGAATAAAAGCATGGACAAGAACGGCGGTATCAATCATTCCATTGCGAACCGCGTCAATATTTACGCGTACAAATCTGTGTCGCCAACCAATTGGCTCAACCAATGGGACTGAAGACAGTTGACTTTCTCGTAATTCCTGTCGTAAGTAACTCATTACCATTGCAGTATCGGATATTGCATGTCCGGTAGAGAAACAATCCTGATAAAAATTCTTATAAATATCCTGCAAGCGAGATTCTGGATACTTTGCAAGTTGCTCCCTGATTGCATTTTCAATTTTTTGTTCATCTTTATTTTTACAAGTAAGCAACGCCAATGCAACAAATAGAATACATATTATTTTTTTTGTCATATTATATATAATTCAACTTTCGCAAGTTTCCTAACTTGCTGATGTATAATAAAAAAAACAGCATTTTATTTTGATAAGTTACTGAAATTCAGTATCTTTATGTTGTCAAATAATAACACAAAACCCAAATACTACAGTACAAAAATACAAAAATTATTTTGGAACTCAAAAAGTACTTCAGTTCAAACCCTTGATTTATAGATAAAACTAAAGGTTTTACAACAATTCCTGCAGCCAAGGCTGAAATTGTTAACTCAAAAGAGTGTTTTGGAGATTGGAAAATTGATACTATTGTGATAAAAAATAACAGCGGCGCTATTTTATCTTTAACAGAAAGAAAAACTAATTTTATTATGCTCGAAAAATTAAAACACGGTAAAAACGCCGAAGAATTGACTAAAACAGTATTCCGGCTGCTTATTGCATACAAAAAAACAAGTTCATACGATAACAAGAAACAATGGAACCGAGTTTGCTGACCACCAAAATATTGCTAAAATGCTGAAAACCAGTTTCTTTCTTACGCATCAGTATTCTTCGTGGGAGAAAGGAGCAGTAGAAAATAATAATAAACTTGTCAGGCAATACATACCGAAAAAAACGAATTTTGATAATATTAACTATCATCAAATCAAACAGATACAGTATAACAATATACCGTGAGCAAAATTAAATTTTTATTCATCAAAGAAATTTTTTTCCTACATTTGCAAAACGAATAGTTGCATTTACGAGGTTGAAACTACTCTTTTTCATATTAAAAAACGCTCAGACTCTTTTTGAGTTAATGTTTTTTGTATTAAAAACATTTTTTTTAATACAAAAAATTAATACCTTTGTATTCGGAAAATTTATTCTTCAAAATAAATAATGAAAAAATTATTTTTTGTAATAATTGTTTGCATATCTACTTTTGTAAATAATTTAGCGCAAAATACTCATACAGACACCATTACAATATCTACAGAATCCAATTCACTTGCAGATTCTATCATTGCGTTTGGAAAACAATTTTTAACAGTACGCTATCGTTCCGGAGGGATGAGCGAAAAGGGCTTTGATTGTTCAGGCTTTACTTCATACTTATATAAAAATTTCGGATATAAACTTATGCGCACAGCATCAGGGCAGGCAGAGCAACTTGATAAAGTGAAAAAAGGAGGCTGGCAGCGCGGAGATTTGGTTTTTTTTAACGGGCGAAAACGAGGCACACGTATCGGACATGTGGGAATGGTTGTGGATGTGAATGATGACGGCTCGTTCGATTTTATTCATGCTTCAATACACGGGGTACGAATTACTAATTCCGAACAAAACTACTATAAACTGCGTTATATGGGCGCCGGAAGAGTTATTCATGAAGAACATCAACTAATTAAAGGTATAGAGCCTTATCAAAATATTGAAAACATTAGCAATAATCCGGACTCTCAAATTATAGTAAATTCTTCGGCAGAACAATCCGATAATTTTGCCTGTATATCTGTTCAAAATTCTCAAAATCAACAGAGTGAGGCTGCCGATATTAAGTTGATAAATGATATTATTGATGACAGGGAAAAGATATTGCATGTTGTCCATCAAGGAGATACATTGTATTCTATTTCAAAAACATACGGCTGTTCCATAGAACAACTACGGCAGTGGAACAACAAACAGAATAATAATTTGAAAATTGGTGAAGAAATTTTAATTTTGAACTGAAAACCATAAAATATTTTGAAAAAATTCATAAAAAATTATTGGAAAACAATTTTGGTAACGCTTGTGATTTGCTACCTTTGTTTTGCACCACCAAAAACTTTTGGAGATGCGACCTCAGTATTCAAAAATGCTGATAAATTGGTGCATTTTTTTATGTTTTTCGTTTTGGCAATATCAATTTACATTGATAATCAACATAATACTTTAAAACATAAATGGGCTGTAATATTATTTTGCTGGATTTTTCCTGTTATTTTCGGATTGGCTATCGAAGGGGTGCAGTATTTTTTTCTACCGCTACGAACCGGTGACCTGAAAGACTGGTTTTTCGATTGTTTGGGATATATTCACGGCATTGTTACAATAAAATTATTTTATAAATTAAAAAATAGAATAAATGGAACAACGAACTGATTTACAACAAATTATAGCACTTACTCTAATAAATGGAATTGGAAATATTTTAGCAAAAAATCTAATTGCATATCTGGGAAGCGTAGAGGCGATTTTCAAAGAAAAATCGCAAAATTTGGCAAAAATTCCCGGAATAGGTACTGTGTTGTCTAAAGAGATTGTTAATCAGAACGTTATGGAGCGTGCAGAAAAGGAAGTCGAATTTATTGAGAAACATAAACTTTCCACTTATTTTTATTTGGAGAAAAACTATCCCTTTCGTTTAAAAGAATGTGAAGATGCACCTGTTTTGATGTTTGGAAAAGGAAATATTGACCTTAATAACGGGAAATTCATCAGCGTAGTAGGTACGCGCAGTGCAACTGAAACAGGAAAAGAAAATTGCCATACACTTATTACAGATTTAGCCAGAAGTAATAATAATATTGTGATTATCAGCGGGTTGGCGTATGGTATTGATATTTGTGCACATAAGGCAGCATTGGAAAACAACTTATCGACAATTGCTGTTCTGGGGACTGGACTTGACCGTATGTATCCGTATCAGCACAAGTCGGTTGCTACTAAAATTGTTGATTCGGGGGCTTTGCTGACCGAATATTTGAGTGGAACAAACCCCGAAAGGAAAAATTTTGTGCAACGCAATCGAATTATTGCCGGATTAAGCGATGTCCTTGTTGTGGTAGAGACCCGAAAAAAGGGTGGCTCGCTTATTACGGCTCATTGTGCAAACGACTATAACAGAGACGTTTTTACTTTTCCGGGTCGCATAACCGATGAATATTCAGCAGGTTGCAATCAGTTGATAAAAACAAATCAGGCAGCGTTAATTGAAAATGCGGCTGATATTATGCGCTTTATGAGTTGGGATAACATGGCGGTTGCAGAACCAAACACTAAGTCTCAATCTACACTTTTTGCCGAATTGAGTGAGGATGAACAGAAAATTTTGAATGTACTGCGAACTGCGTCAGATGGCTTGCAAACCAACGAAATTGCCCTGAAAATTGCAAAACCTGTCAGCACAACATCGGCACTGCTACTGACAATGGAATTTGGCGGCTGGGTAAAATTATTACCTGGAAATATTTATAAAGTGGTTTAAAACTATTATTTTTGTCTAAAATTTATGGCTGAAAATAAATCAAATACATATTCGCTCATTTTTCGCTCTGCCAATTGTGTGTGTTCGGTGCATAATGAGTTCGGTGAAATTTCACGACAACGCTGGCCACTGGATTTGTGGCATGACTCAGAAGAAGATTTGGTGCGCATTTTGGCGCAAGCCACTGCAATTCAACATAATAGCGAAAATATTCGGATTATCTGTCAGTCGAAACATTTTACTTTTATTCCAATGGCTTTATTTTCACAAGATGATGCACATTATTTTCTTGATTTTCAAGGAAAAACAGAAAATTCTGCCGTCATTTGCAATATCATTGAACAAAAAGAGATTGCAGTAATTTTTGCTGTGCCACTAATGCTTGTTAAATCTCTTTCTCGCTTTTTTGATAATGCAAAAATAAATTTGCATTTAACGGAAATAATTAATAATCAGCAAAATACAAGAGGTAATTATGTTCAAATCTATTTTGCCGAAAATATTTTTGATATTTTGATTTTTGAAAAAAAACGTTTATTTTTTTATAACTCGTTTAAATTCAACACAAAAGAAGACGTTTCCTATTTTTTAACAGTAATCTTTGAGCAATTTTCATTAAGTTTTGAACAAACCGAAATATTTGTTTATAATGCTGAAAATCAAAAAGATACCATTGACCTTTTAAAGAAAAGTTTTAAGTCAATATTAATGATACCATCCATATATTAAGATATAATTTATAATATGTCTGATAAAATTGTAAAAGTAGGATTTAACGTTATCAAGGATAATATTGAAAACGATAGTATTGAAGATAATTTCCTGATGTACGATAATTTTTCAGAAAAAGACGAAGTACGGGAATTGATATCTATAACAGATTACCCAATACGATTGAACGGAATTACTTTTATTGTATTCTGTATGGAAGGTTACATTAAATGCAATCTTGGGTTGAAAAATATGGTGATAACTAAAAATCAGCTATGTATAATTCTGCAAGACCAGATTATTCAAACAACGGAAGTTAGTTCCGATTTCAAGGCAGGTTTTATGGTTTTGAAAAGGAATTTTTTCAATTCTCACAATCATTTTATTGAAACAATAAACTTGCACAATAATCTGATTAAACATCCTTTTTTTGACCTCTCTGAAAAAGAGATGCAAGAATATATTCAGATTTTCAATAAGATAAAAGATAAAATTACAGATACATATCACACTTACCGACTTCAAATTATTCAAACATATTTTCAGATAACTTTTTACAATATATATCATTTGATTGTTACTCATCAAAATATTCTCGAAAAAATGACTCAGAATAATAGTGCAATGATATATGACCGTTTTATAAAAATGGTTGAAGAATACTATCGTAAGGAACACTGCGTGAAATTTTATGCCGATAAAATATGTCTTACACCCAAATATCTATCATCGGTCATCTATGAAGTCAGTGGGAAACACGCATCTGATTGGATTCACGAATATATAGTGTTGGAAGCCAAAGTACTTCTCAAATCTACAGACATGGATATAAAAAATATCAGCGAAATATTGCATTTTTGCACCCCTTCTCATTTTGGTAGATTTTTTAAAAGATATACTAATTACACTCCAAATATATTTAAAAATTGTTAATGTTTTTCATTTTTTTATGCGTATCATTTCAGGAAAATATAAAGGTCGCCGTTTGCAAGTGCCTTCAAACATGACAGCCCGTCCCACAACCGATTTTGCAAAAGAAGGATTATTTGATTTTCTCAACAATATTGTTGATTTTGAGCAAGTTACAGTGCTTGATTTGTTTGCAGGGACTGGCAGTATTTCTTACGAATTTATTTCGCGTTCCAGCCCGAAAGTTGTTGCTGTGGAAAATAATAAAATTCATGTTAATTTTATTTTACAAACAATTAAAAAACTTGATATCAGCAACTTGACACTTTTACGTACAGATGTTTTTCATTTCTTAAAAAATTACAATTCCAGTTTTGATTTGATTTTTGCAGACCCTCCATACGATTTGATTGATTTAGCACAAATTGCTGATAAAGTACTTGATGCAAATATTTTAAACACAGATGGACTCTTTGTTTTAGAACATTCTGCTCGATACGATTTTTCGAAGCATCAAAGTTTCAAGAACCACAGAAAATACGGAAATGTGAATTTCAGCGTTTTTGAATAAGGAAATAACCCGCATAATTCATCAAATTATTTGGAAAATTGGGTGTAATATGTTAATTTTGTGATAGGTAATGTTGCCAAAAATACCCAATTATGGACATCAAAAGTACCGCATTTTATCAGAACAAAAAAACGGTTACAGTAGATTTTCGGCAGGGTAGTTTCAACCTCATAATGCAACTATTTGCTTTGCAAATGTAGGGGAAAAATTTCTTTGATAATTTTGTAAATAGTTTCGTGGCTGACAAACGACTTGTTTTCCAGTTTTAATCTATGGCATATTGCCGAAGTTACTGAGAAAACCCGAAAACTTTTTGCTAATATCGGAACAGGCTACCTAGCGTAAGTAATGTTAGGGTTTAGGTTTACATTTTGCTTGTCCTATCCCTGAAAAAATTTCAAATCTTAAATCGTACTAATAACAAGGGTGCATTGCAGCATACTTTGTAAAATACCACCAAAACTCTTTTTTGCATCAAAATCTGCTTTCCAAAAACATCTCTACTGCTTTCCGTACCGATTGCAAGCCGAAATCGGCAGGATTTATTTTATTTTTTTCTATAAAAAAACATTCCGAAACATCGTCTGCTGCATGTATTGAATTGCAGTCTATAATTTTAACAGCAAAAAACATATCGGTTGTAGGTACCGACAGACCTTTATATTCGTATTGATTCGGCAGTGAAAAAAGATAATGTATATCGGTTGTTTCTACGCCAATTTCTTCCTTTATTTCGCGTTTCATTCCTTCTTCTGCAGTTTCATCGGGGTCGATAAATCCGCCGGGCAAGTCAAATGTTCCTTTTGCAGGGTCTTTTGCACGGCGGCAAACAAGCAATTCTTCTTTTTGGTTTACAATAAATGCGGCAGTTGCAGCCGAAGGGTTCAGATAATACACAAATCCGCAGCAAAGGCATTTTTTTGACTTAAAATTATTGGACACAAACTCTTCAGAACCGCATACAGGGCAAAAATTAAAAAGATTTTGGAATTGCATTATTATTTTTAAAAATTTCTTTGTGCGGCAAATTCGGCGCAGGAAATAAGTGCATTTTTCAGATTGCTTTCCGGGAAAATATCAAGTTCTGCGATTGCTTTTTGTTTGTAAATAAGCATTTTATCGGTTGCATATTCTATCCCGCCATTTTTACAGGTAAAATCAATAATCTCGCTAATATTTTTATTATCTAAATCATTATTATTTATGATATTAAGAATTTCGGACTTTGATTTTTCATCTGAATTTTGCAGTGCAAAAATCAGCGGCAAAGTTATTTTCCCTTCTCTAATATCGTTCCCTGTTGGTTTCCCAATATTTTTATTATCAAAATAATCAAAAATATCATCTCTGATTTGAAAACTTGTTCCGAGATACTCACCAAATAAACTCATTTTCATTATTTTTTGTTCTTCTCCATTAACAGAGATGGCTCCCATTGATGCACAGTAGGCAAAAAACAGAGCCGTTTTTTTACGAATTATATTCAAATATTCGGTTTCGCTAATGTTGTGATTATTTTCTTTTGCAAGTTGAAAAAGTTCTCCTTCGGCAAGATTAATTCCAATTTGAGAAAACATCGTCATAATATTTTGATTTTCTGTTTTTGCTGCAAAAAACAAAGATTTTGACAGGAAAAAATCACCAGCCAATACTGCTACTTTATTAGTCCATTGCGCATTAACAGATGGAAGTCCGTGTCGTTGTGAAGTGCTGTCAACGACATCGTCGTGAATCAAACTTGCAGTGTGCAACAATTCCAACGCAACAGCAATATCTATTGTAGCAGTGTTGCAAGTGCCTGAACATAGTTTAGCAGCCAAAAGTACAATAATAGGACGCAATTTTTTCCCGTTTTGTTGCAGTAAATAATAATTAATCTGTTCTAATAAAGCACTTTCTGAATTGAACGCACTTCTATAATTATTCTCAAACAATTCAAATTCTGCATCAATCGGATTTTTTATCTCATCTAAATTCATCTAAACAATTTTTTAGAAAATATTTTGCAAAAGTACATTTTTTTTTATTTTTGTTATATAGAAAATGAATAATATTTATTTTCTATTGTCTATTGTCAATAATTTCCATTGTATCGCTTGCAATCAGAAATTCTTCATCAGTGGGAATAACAACAACTTTTACTTTCGATTCCGGTTTGCTCAATAATTTTTCCTTGCCTCGCACGCTATCATTTGCATTATAATCGAAAATTAAACCGGCATATTCAAATCCTGCACAAATTTGTTCACGTGTTTCTGGGGAATTTTCACCCACGCCGCCTGTGAAAATAATCATATCAGCGCCATCCAGAGCCGCCATATACGAACCGATATACTTTCGCAGTCGATAATTGTACATTTCCAAAGCAAGTTGCGCCCGCAGGTTACCTTTTTGGGCAGCATCTTCAACATCACGCATATCGCTTGACACACCTGAGACGCCAAGAACGCCGCTATATTTGTTGAAAAGAGTTGAAACAGCCTGAGAACCAATCATTTCCTTATCCATCAAATAAATTGCCGCACCAAGGTCAATATCACCAGAGCGAGTCCCCATAATAAGCCCTTCAAGCGGGGTAAAACCCATTGAAGTATCAATGGACTTCCCATTTTTGATAGCCGCAACAGATGCTCCATTGCCAATATGAACAGTAATCATTTTCGTATTTTCGTAATCCAAGTTCAAAAACTCACATGCACGATGGCTAACATATCGGTGGCTTGTTCCGTGAAATCCATAGCGTCTAACCCCATATTTGGTATAGAGTTGATATGGAATGGCATACATGTACGCTCTTTCAGGCATTGTTTGATGAAAAGCAGTGTCAAAAACCGCAACTTGCGGTACATCAGGCAGTAAATCGTTGATTCCCTGAATACCGTAAAGGTTTGGCGGATTGTGCAAAGGCGCAATATCTATACATTCCTCAATCTTACTGATTACCTCGTCGGTAATCAACACACTTTTATTAAATTTTTCACCCCCATGGACTACCCGATGACCAACAGCATCAATATCTTCCAGAGCAGAGATACAACCATGATTTTTGCTGATAAGCACTCCAAGAACATATTCAATAGCACTGCGTTGCTCTAAAATTTCACCTTCGAGCATCACTTTCTCGCCGTTTTGTTTGGTATGTTTGAGAAACGAACCTTTCATTCCAATTTTTTCAACCACTCCCGAAGCCAAAACCTCGTTATTGACCATCTCAAACAGTTTATATTTAACAGACGAACTGCCGCAATTTAAAACTAATATTTTCATTAAATTATTATAATAAAAACGCTGTCTTGCCTTGTTCAGACAGCAAATTTAGGATTTTTCTTAAAAAATATTTTTTATAACTGTATTTTTATTTTCTTTAATAATAATTCTTCACGCTCAATGGCTGTTTTTTCTAAATTTGTAACTTCTTGCGCTATTTTGCTTACATATTCTTCGTCTTTTATTCCAGAGAGATTAATTCTCACATTAAGCGCAGCCCCTAAAATTGCCGTTCTGGCGCACATCATTGCAACGCAGGCATCGGTAACCGCATTTTGATTGCCGTTTTCTGCAATTAATTCAATTAATTCCATCATTTTCAATGTTTTTCTGGCAACATTAAGCGGCACTTCGGCAGCAATTTTTGTTGCTTCCTGAATTTTTTCATGACGAACATTTTTTTCATTATCTGTTTCTTTCGGCAATTTAAACGCCTCAAACACAGCATTATACGCATCGCTATCGGCATCAATATCAGTTATAAAATCGTTTTGAAACTCACTTGCCAAAAACGTCAATTCGTGCATTAACTGCTCTTTGTCCTCGTACTTCTTTTTGCCGATAGTAAGGTTAGCAACCATTTGTGCAAGCGCTGCTGCAATTGCAGCATTCAACGCAGCAATGCTTCCCCCACCGGGAACAGGTTCATTAGAGGCTGTTTTCGATAAAAAATCTTTTAAACTTAATTCTACTAACATAATATATTCTATAAAATAAAAAATTGGCTGCAAATTTACAATTTTTTATTTTTAAAAACAAAATGATTTTAAACAAACTATTTCTCAATATCTTCCTTTCCACAATTTGCGCACATATTCAGTCATTTTGTTTTCCTGTGGATTGTCCTGCATTTGCCAAATTCGCGTTTTAGTTAGTTTATCAGGCAAATATTGAAGTTCTACGAAATGTTGGTCGTAATCATGGGCATATTTATACCCCTTGTGATATCCCAAGTCCTTCATCAATTTTGTAGGTGCATTGCGCAAATGCAGCGGCACTGGCAAATTTCCCGTTTGTTCAACTATGCCAATGGCTTGTTCTATTGACAGATATGCAGAATTGCTTTTAGGCGATGTGGCAAGATAAATTGTTGTTTCCGCCAACGGAATCCGTGCCTCCGGCAAACCTATTTTATGAATAGAATCAAAACAAGCGTTTGCCAGCAGCAATGCGTTGGGGTTTGCCAACCCAATATCTTCGGCAGCGAGAATGACAAGCCGCCTTGCAATAAATTTCAAATCTTCACCGCCGGCAATCATTCTTGCAAGCCAATAAATTGCAGCGTCCGGGTCGCTACCACGAATTGATTTTATAAAAGCAGAAATAATATCATAATGAATTTCTCCGTCTTTATCGTAGGCAAGCGGATTTTGTTGCAATCGCTCGGTAACGAGTTCATTCGTTATTTCAATAGTTTCGGATGGCTCGGCATTTGCAACTAATTCAATAATATTCAATAATTTACGCGCATCTCCGCCGGAAAAACGCAGCAAAGCATCGGTTTCTTTTATTTTAATTTTAAATTTTTTTAATTCAATATCTTCCGAAATTGCACGCTCGGCAAGTTCCAATAAATCACCATTTTCCAATGGATTTAACACATACACCTGACAGCGCGAAAGCAAAGGTGAAATCACCTCGAAAGAAGGATTTTCTGTTGTTGCGCCGATAAGTGTAATTGTGCCGTTTTCTACCGCTCCAAGTAGCGAATCCTGTTGAGATTTGCTAAAACGGTGGATTTCGTCAATAAACAAAATCGGATTCCCATTTTTTATGAACATTCCCTGCGAATGTGCTTTGTCAATCACTTCACGCACATCTTTTACTCCCGAACTGATAGCGCTAAGGGTGAAAAACGGCAAATCAAGCGTGTTGGCAATAATTTGTGCAAGCGTTGTTTTACCAACGCCGGGCTGTCCCCACAAAATAAACGATGCCACATTGCCCGACTCAATCATTTTGCGCAAAACAGCGTTTTTTCCTACCAAATGTTTTTGCCCAATGTAATCATCAAGCGTTTTTGGACGCATTCTTTCGGCTAAGGGTTGCATTTTTTATATTTTTTAAACAGCAAAATTAAAAAATATTTTTTGAAAATAAATTATTCTATAAGAAACGCCTTAAATAAATGCGGATAATTTCATCAATTCATCATTTGGTTTTACAAATTGAGCCCAATACTGTTTTAAGTCATACCATAGTTCTTGTAATGAACTAAAAAAACGATTATGAGTTA
>Ga0123357_10001136_pt1 | contig 27675 bp, 28 predicted proteins | sample TergutEmb28metaG_FD_89873 | JGI IMG/M metagenome (GOLD analysis project Ga0123357, IMG submission 89873) | Embiratermes neotenicus P4 segment gut microbial communities from Petit-Saut dam, French Guiana - Emb289 P4 | ecosystem: Host-associated > Arthropoda: Insects > Digestive system > Gut ...
CAGAACCGCCCTGTGCAGGATTGCCGCCCATAGTCCTAATGTTGTTCATCATGTCTTGTAATGGGTTACCGTAATTCTGGACTTTATTGAATGCTTTCTTGAGGCCGTCTGGATAGAAAACCTCCCAGGTGGCTGCTGCCGTGGATGGTATATAGGCCCGTCCAATTGTGCCAGCCGGCATGCTTTGGAAAGTTGCGTTGCCGCTATCTTTTACGCCTTGAGGCACAAAGTCGACAGGATTTCCTGCGTCAATCCATGACGGTTTGCTGCTCATGTCTTGTGATTGGGCGGCTAAATACCCGGCATCCTTCTTTGCATCTGCAACCGCCGTTCCTGGCATGGCTGATTGTTTCCAGTGATTGATAAACCCTCCGGCGCCGCCGCCCTCGTTAACCGCATAGGTGTAAAAGAAGACGGGCGAAACTCCGGCCTCTTTAACTACAGACGTAACGCTTCCAATATTACCGGAATTTAGGACGTATCTTGTAATAACTGGCTTGGCACCAGCCTGCTGTAAAAACCACTGTTCAACGGTGCTATCGGATATGCCCCATGTCGAATCAATGGGTTGACTGACGAACCCCTGTACACCACCACTATCGGCGCCATCTGTCTGTCCACAGATTGAAGTGGTATCGTACATAGTTATCCCCATATCGAACATTCGGCGCTGATCGGCCGTCATCGCAACAGTAATATCGCTCGAGTTGATCACCATGCCAATTATGGCAAACAAAACTACGGTGCCGTAAAATGTGCGATGCAATACCCCATTAGTTTGTCTCATTGTGGGGTATCTCCTATGTTTGTGTTGTCCTTGCAATCGAACGGCGGATATATCAATTGGCTGGCGTCAAGGCAAAACACGTTAGTGGTATGATCAAACAGACCTGTCACTTCGGGCGGCAGGGCTGAAAACATGTCGGTAACCCGATAGGATTGTTTGATACTTGGAATATCGACGATAAATTCAGTCGAAAGAATTTGCGTTTGGTCATCAAAAGACCGGCTATATGAACCGTTGCGAATTGATGCGTCTGTAATTGCTGCGGGATCATCGTCGTTCGGTAAATTCATTTCAACGGTAATAAACAAATTTTCCTCAATTAATCTACGCCTGTCTGTTGGCAGGCCTATTACAACATTATTAAAATTAGTTATTGCTATAGTTGTCGGCCTGGGCTGCTCGGTCTGGCCGGTGGTAGTGTCTTGGTTCTGATTGGGGGACGAGTTGTCTGTTTGATTATTGAAAAAAGATAAAAAGATAACTAATGCTACCAATGCAATTACAGCAATAGAGGCGACAATGATGTAGCGCTTGCGTTGCTGTGGACTCATTTCAGGTGGCCTCCTGAATCGAAAGATATACTTTCGATATCATATTAGTTGCCTCCAACTGAATAATGCCAATGGTTATTACTTCCATAACTACCACATCCCTCGTAATTGTGGAGGATGCCATACTTGCTGCCTATTGAATCGAGGACGGAACGTTGAGTGCCGAAAGAACTTTCGGGTTGAATGCACTGGAAGTCGACAGCCAGACCTTGATAATGCTTAGACCCACTGCTATGCCCCGTGCCCGGACTGTAAGTATTTATTGGTCCAGCAATGGCATTTATTTGCATGGTTATGCCATTTTGAGATTTCAAGGTTGTGACTGCATCTACAATAAAGGCCAACAGAATCGGACTTAATGTTACACCATTGCTTAATGCCGATCCGCTCGCGGTTACAGTAAGCTCTTGCTTTGGACCGGGCATAATTCTTATCGTGCCGTCGTTGTTGAGGGCCAGAATTTGACTAGCCAGCTCGCTCGAGCTGCCGATGACAGTAGCGCTACCTCCCCCCGTGCTGGGCGTGGAATTGGTGGTATCAGAACCCTGGTCGCCATAGCAAGAACCCGATTCTTCGTCCAGCGTGCAATCCATCATCTGATAGGTCGAGTCGTCAAAGTCATACATATAGAACATGCTGGGATAATGACCGCTATTGATACGACAGTCGGGCGATTTTATGTAGTCGGCATCATTTTCATTTGGATCGCCAAATGGATAAGTGTTTTCGGCACAATGGTCTACGTAGTCTTTGTATAGTCCTTGCGGATTGCCGTCATTGTCAATGTATGCAGTCGTATTCGTCACTGGAGATGATGGTCCTGCCACATTTGAACTGGGAATGTATTGTTCTGACATCTGGCTTGATTTACCCAGCATCCACAGCATTACGTCGTCCGGATTCATATTTGTTAGGTTATTGTCGGGTATTCCGTAAACCGGATTGCAGAATGGATCAGTTGCAATATTCATACTGGCGTAATCATCATCAGCACAAACGTTATAGTAATCCGCAGCAGTGGCTGCATTAGCTTTGGGCGATAAGGCTTTGCCAATTAATCCAAGGGGGTTGGCGGCTAACGAACCAAAATTCATTACGGTTGATAAGGCATTATCCGATATATACGGTAACCAACCGCTTAGTATCGAACCTGTCAGCGAATACGGATCGCCTAAATCAAACAGACCGGCTTGGGCGCGATCATCGGCCTGTGTTTCGGCTAGATATGGTTGAGTTACATCTTTATCAAAAGCCACAGCTTGGTCTTTTGTCATTACCGATAGACCCTGTGCATTGGCATTTTGACCATATAACGCACCGGCACCGGATGTTGTTGCGTTACCGGCGGCTTGACCCTGAATGCCATCTGGGACTAAATTGCCGGTCAGAATATTTCCAGCCAATGGTATCATAAATGATATAACTGCAGCAATTATCATAGACAGCGCCCCATTAGCAACAGCATTACCGACGTCAAAACCACCAAAAGTGAATACTGAAGCAATTATGCCAACAGCTAGGCTGCCAATACGAGTAATAGGATTTTGGATTATCTTACAGGCTGATGATCCGCCAGGAATAAAGCTCAAGATCGTGTCTTTTAGATTAACTAGCCAACCAACGAACCCCCCGCCAGTGCGAAATTCCATTGTTTCCGTTGGGTCAAAAATTTGTCCTGTCATTATAGCATAACCTGCTGATTCAAAAGCATTTTTGCCCGAATTCGGGTCTTTTCCAAACAATATCCTCGTCAGGCCGTCCCAAAAACCCTCCGACGTTGCTGCGCCAGCCTTCCAGCCATCGCGTGCCGATAGCATTGTAGTGGTAAACCTGATTAGTTGCTGTGAACCAAGCATCTTTGATATATATCCAACAGCCGATATCGTATTCAGAGCCATGCAAGCGTTGTCGGCCATGCCTGTAACACTTAATGTTTTACCAATACTACTAACAACAGCGCCGGGTCCGCTTGATAAGCTGCCTAAATGACTCAATGCGTTTCTAGCCTCGGTTGCATTTGTAGGATTTATTGTTTGGCCATTGAATGTTTTTCCATCAGATATACCACCGACACTGTTGCGAGCGTTCTGGTTGGCTTGTTGCGCCTTTTCATTTGCCGCTTTATCGTTAGTATTCTCCTGTAAACTTTTTGGATCCACACTTCCCAACTGTGCTTTTTGACGGGCCTTTATCTTCTCCTTTATTTTGTCGGTAGTTTTCTCCTTGATAAATCCCCCTGCCTTGTCTATGCCCAGAAATGAAAATAACCTGGTCATCTTAGCATTAAACCAGACTGCTATCTTTGGTTTCATGGCATTCTGCATCATACTACGCAGCTCCTGTCCCCTGGCATCATTACTCATCAAACGATCGTAAAAGGTTTGCGCGTCCATCGTTTCCCCTTTGTATGTAATGGTATCAATACTCGATCGCCCAGGGATTAACCCCGATATTCCCCTGCCTTTATTTATGGTTGCGCCAGTCCGCTCCTGAAAATTTTTCATGGCGCGATTACTCATGCCACCATAGCGGCAGGCTACCTTTACTGTGCCACACATGCCCTTTAGGCTGGGGACACGTTTGTTATCATTTATACGGTTAAGGAACATTTTATTCATGCGCCGTGTTGACAACGCGTGCAAGTTACTGCCAAACTTTTGGTCAATCATATTGGCGAATTGCTCAATGCCAAAGCCCGCAATGGCTCCTGGTGCAAAAATTGCCCCAACCCCGATGCCGCCGGTGGCAATAATCGATATAATTTTCCATTTGGCCCGGTTCTTGACGGAGCCACCTTTTTGTATATTGCCCATGGCGGTTTTGCGGGCATCACGTGCTTCTTGGCGAGCATATTGCCACGGGTTGGCGCGTTCTCGATCGGGAACATTTTTTGAACTGTCTGCCCCTTTTGCCTCGCCGGCTAGTTTGTCTTCGTAATCTTTTAAGTAGGCCTTGGCGCCAATGCTATCGCGATAAGGCGAACTGACCTTAGGCTCACGCGAAAAGGACTTTGGTTCGCGTGCGAAAGTCTTTGGTTCACGCGAAGAAATCAATCCATTGCTAGGATTGTCCTGACCTCTTTTGCCCAGTAACGCCATTATGTTAATATTTTAGCACAAATAAAATAGGAGGGCAAAATGGGCGTGCCCAATCACAAAAAATAATTAACTAATAAAGCAGTAGAAATACTATTCTAGATCGGCTCACTCAATAGTAGAACCAATAACCATGCCTGTGGACAAAACACTAATAAGTATGGCCGTCTGTGCCGTCAATAGTCATAGTGTAGCCACCAAAGGGATAAGGACAGTCTGTCATAAGGTCAAGATAATCAGCGTAGCCCAAATACTGTTGGGCGCTACGTTGACGTCCAATATAATCGTAGTATGCTGTAAGGCGATCATCTAAAGGAGAGCTGGGGCCAACTTTTGCCTTCTGAAGATCCTCGGGCAAATCTAGCCATGCCGGTGGGTTGTTTGAATCTGGTTGCGAGGCTTCCTGGGTTTGTTGTGTAGCCGGTGTCTCGACTGGTCCGGGCACAGCCGTCGCGGCGACGGTTGGCCTAGTTTTCTCGTTCGGTGTTGCTGGAGAGCCTGCATGTGGAGATAAGGCATATTTTGCCGCTCCACCAGCAGTAGCACCAGCAGCCAATATGGCGACAACCCTTACTCCAAGCGGCACTTTTTTACGCCTCGGTGTGTCCGGATCATTCTCCATAGGCTGATCCTCTATTGCTTGGGGGGGGGTTGTTTCTGTTGGGATGTCGTCTGTGCTTAACGGATCAACGTTCGTTGGTCTGTGCGGAATATCTATAGTCATAATTTGCCTCCTATATTGACAAATCACTATGTTAATGTAAGCAGATTATACCACATCATCCCGCGATTTGCAACAGGTATCACCAAAAAACGGTCGCACTCATATATACACCGCAAAAACAACAATGGTCGGCGGGCCTTCTCTGTTGCTAAATCGTAAAAATATCGATTGTGACAACTTGTTGCAGGTCTTTATTTGGATCACCCACTGCCTTGTATGCGGGCCAGTTTAACAAACCGTCTGGGCTGTGTCAAATTATTCCACATTGACAAAAATGGCCAAGTTTGTTATCTTTAATTATAAGGAAATTGCGAAAGTGGTAAAAGAAAAACCAGATATTCCATCGAACTCAGGCGATCAAAATACGGGACCGTCGATATTAGAGAGTCCAGAACTATCAGAATTATTGGAAAGCGCCCAACGATTGAGGTTCGCGCGGGCAGTTGGCCACGAGGCGACGGACCTTGAAAATGGGTTATGGGGCGCAGTATTCTCGACTATGGATAAAAAGGCGCAAGACCTAGAATCGCAGGGGCAAGCGCACGCCTTGGCTGAAATAGCGGCCCAGAAATTTGGTGATCAAGTAGTCGGCGAGCTAGTAAAACTCGTTTATGACGAGGCTCCTGGCCTGAAACAACAATGGGAGCATGTTAGCTCTCCAGAATTCACGAAATCAATTGATACTGCAAAACGAGATTACGAAGAAGGATTGGCAAGAGCTATAAATTCGCGCGATATGTTGACAACGGCCAAAGTTGAAGAGCTAAATACTCTGTTGAAGAGATATAACAATCTGCGCGGTCAAGTCGTATCTTTAAATAAAATGGCTGGTTACGAAGAAATTCCAGTGCCGGAGCTTGACGTCCCAAAAATATGGAAAGAAGAGTTCAAGGTGGCAAAGCCACGCACAGACAAAAACAAACAGCCGATTGGAAGTAATATTGTAGAACCGGAGGATATTAGAGCCGAGGCGGCGTATTTAATGAGTATACACGAGGTAGCTGCCGATCTGCCGCCGGTCGATGCGGATGCTGCTAGCGAGCCAAACGATCGATTGTCGGAGTTGAGGCGTGCGCAATATCAACAGCTAGGCATGCTTGATCAGGATGGACTGAGTTTGGCGGCAATACGCCAGATAGGCCAACATGACGAGAGGCGCAACCGAGAGGCCCAACCCGATCCAGCACTTCGCGCTAGATTGATTGAAGTGGCAAAGCAGCCTGGCGGTCGAGAAGTCTTTAATGAATTACTCGGCTCCGTAAGTAAGGTCAGGGGGGAAATGTTTGACGCAGATACATTGCTTTATAGAGTGTATGAATCACATGCGTTTAGTGATACCCATGCCGATGTAATGAGGGCAAAGGCCGAAGCTGATGTGATGCGGGTAAATGTTGTGGCTGAGGCAATAGGCCTATCACAAAAATTGTCAGCATTTACTGGCCTGGAATTTCCTTATGATATCAAGTTGGTCAATACAATAGTGCAATCTGCTTACGCTACGATAGTTGAGGAGGAGAGCAACACACGGAGCGCAAAAAAGAATAGAAAACGAATAGAAAAACAAGAAAAGCTGGACGCTATTTACGGAACACCATTTAGCGAACGTTCAACAAAAGATAAATGGCGCACAGTTGGCAAAGTTGTCGCGTGGCCATTCAAAAAAAGCGGTGCATATCTTGGAACGGGTGCATGGGGGCTGCTCAAGCCCGGACTTATGTGGTTGCCCGGACCGCTTTGGTTTCCGGGTCCAGCAACTCCTAACTTTCTTAGCTACTCCTTTTTCTCGGACGCACATTACAGGCGTAAAGTTGGTCGGGACAATAAAGAAAAAGAAGCTAGTCGAAATAAATTGAAAACCATTGAAGATGCTATCGGTGCTAGTGCGGTTAGAAGTGCTAAAGGTTTAAGTTTGTCTGTTGATTATGACAAGGCTGCCTAATTATATAGCGACAGATTGAGATTCCTACCCTCGGTAGTTCGTTGTGCAGCCATTGCCTGAACCTGTGCAAAACGTGCGTCGCTCATACCGGCTCGCTTGAACATTGCGGCAATATCGGCCTCACTCCTGTTAGCGCTTTGAAGCATTGAGTAAACATCGGCAGCTTTGGGGTCACTGTTAATTACATTGCCACCGTTATTAGAATTTAACTGTGATTCTATGTAGGCGCCAGTTTGCTGTATAGCGTTGGCTTGGGCTGTGCCCGCTGCGGGTCTCGCGGCGGCCATACGACGAATAGCTTCTGCCATCTTAACCGTTTGGTTACCGCCAACAGATGCACCGAATATGTCGCCCTTTATGCCACCTTGTGTCGAATATACAACACCATCCTCAACTGATCTAACCTTACCGTTAGAAACACCGGGTATTGCGCCACCGGCATACCACGATTCAGCTTTGCCGCTTTGAGCTACTGCATCCTGCATAGCTTGTCTGACGTAACCGTCACTTTGTTTTGCAATAGCATCCTGAACTTTTAATACCTCGCTGGATGCCCAACCGTGATCTTGCAACGTTTTTATCATAGCAAGTTTTTGATTACGGTTCCCCGCCAATTCCTCACCGCCAATGGTGATTGTTCGATCGCCAATCTTGCCGGTGATGGACGCTCTCTTTCCCGTAAGTAAGTCGGCAATCTCTTCATTGCTGAGGACCCGATCGATTCCATTGTCGTCGATTTTGAAATTGCCCAGGCGCGATAGTTCGCGTTGAGTTCTCTCCGAGGATTCCTTGTCTTCAATCTCGGTTTGGGTGTTGTATGCATCTTCTCGGGCCCCTAGGGCGCGGCTTTTCTCTGCTTTGCCCATTCCGGTATAGCTCCTCATCCATGATGAAGATTCTCCCTGTCCTGCCTCTAAACCTATCCTATCACCAAGGGCGCGCATAGACTGGGCCTTTTGCTGACGTTCGCGCTCGGAGCGCTGGGCCCTAACCATATCATTATAGAATGCCAGGCGATAGCCGCGTCCGCGCAGCTTATCCTTGTGGGCTTGCTGCTTGGCTGCCAGGTTGTTTTCTGCCGTCTTAACTTCCCTGTCGGCCACGTAGCCTCATTTTGAAATCCTGTCAATTCGTCAAATCTTTCCTGTTGTGCTCTATTGCGTTCTCCCAGTGCTGCTAAACCTGCCAATTCCTTTTGTTCGTTTTCGCCAAACTTAGTGGCAGCACGAGCCCGATTCCCTTGGGCTGTAGCGAGACTCTTCTGAGCGGCCTCTACTTCATTGCTGGCAGTTTCAACACCTCGGCGCATACGATTCTTCACACCGGCTATACGTCTGCCACCCCAATCTTTGACGCGTTCCTGTTGGTTCTTGCGCAAGGCGTCGCCGCCGGCCCTGTTGATTCCTTTTTGCACCATGCCCTGTAATTTAGCCATCGCTTGGCCGCCCATTTTCATGATGGGCAATATTGCAATAACGGGCACAAGTATCAATAGGGCTTTCATTATGGTGGCAAAAATGGGGTTTGTAGTTGTGCCGACAATTGTGCTTGCTAGCATAGAGGCGCCAAATACTGCGGATATCGCTGGATAGATCAACAACATACGTGTGTATTCTTTTAGCCACATGTCAAACCATTTTTTTGTGTTTGGCAGTAACCACAACGCAAATGCTATGGGTGAAATGACAATCAATAATGTTAATGCAACCCTGCGTAATGTTACAAGCACTAATATAAGCACTAGACTCAGCAAGATCGTCGGCCAAGCAATTGCAACGAGAATGATTATTGCTATAGATGCCAGTCCTATGGTCGCTATATTCGGCACGGGGTTTACATATGCAGTATTAGCTATCATGTTACCTATATATGCGCCTGCAATATTTGACAGATCGGCCAACGCGACACATATATAGAATGATATATTAACTAATATTGCTCCGATTACTAACCTTGGCAATATCTTTTTGATAGAATAGTTGCTCATACCAGTCGAAGTGGCTGTTGAATATATTATTATCATGAAAAGAATTACGAACGCTATGTTGGCGACCGGCAGTAAACGTTGCCAAGCTGTTAGAACTGTGGGATCAGTGGCGTCTTGATATTGGAAAAGTGCAGTTATGACATTCTGGAAAAGGTCCTGAACCGCTTCGTCAGCCTTTACAATAAGCGGACATAGTATCCATCCGAACGCGGCGGCGTTTGTTTCGCAGGGGTCTTCCTGATCTGTGGTAGTCGTATCAGTGTTCTCGCCGTTCAGGTTGCGACACCTAGGAGGATCAGTGGTATCATCCCATTCTCTTCCATCCACAGCATTACACTGCGCCTTGGCGTAATCGGACGATGCATCGGGGTTGATTACCCTCTGTCCGTAGAGGCAGGCGCTGATTAGCAAATCCCTGACATCAGGAGCGGGGCTGGTCTGATTGTTCGGCCAGTAATTGAACGTTTCGTCGCTACAGAATTTAGCGTCGGTAGCATGCCCCGCGCCGGCCGTGCATGCGCTACGCAGATCATCACGTGTGGCTTTCTCATCTGGGAACCCGAAGTGATTGGTCGATATATCGGCCGTATATTTGCTATTGCAGGCATCTTGTCCTGGAACTACAGGCGGTGGGGCTGGCGCGGTTGCCGTGGCTCCAATAGCAATGCCAAGTTGCGCAAGAGTACCTTTTCCTACCTGAACGCTCACGGATTTGTCTGTATTAGGGCGCACGCCGTTTTGCATAGTTGCGTTAGTATCAAATTTAATGTCACCGCTTTGAGTAGTATCCCCCGAACCCATAGCTGCAAAGCAATCAGATTTTACTGTATTGGCTCCCGATTTGGCTATTCCGGAGATTAAGTTACACACACTGTCCTGAGTAATTTTGTAGGCAGTTGGGCTGCCAGATCCTATGGCGACGCCTTGGAAATAGCCAATGGATCCTTGCACGCAAGCTTCGATAGTCGTCATAGCCCTCCAGTCAGGTAGCGCATCAGCATAAGCCCCTTTAAAGTATGGCCCAAGTTGACCATCGGTGCATAATGCTTGTAGATTAGCCTCACAACGTTGCTGTTGATCTGTACCAGATACAGAATTTTTGCATGCATTGGTAACTATTTCTGTATCGGTAGGCTGGGCGGCCTGCACCTCCTTGACACCACTAAGAAATACAGCGGATACTAAAACTACAAAGCCCAAAAATACGGGCACTATAATAAATTTTTTCCACCACTTTCGCATGTAATAATCATAAACGAAATCGGTGCGGAATGCAACCGCTTGCTGAGCTTGCTATTTTTTCATAAGCCAATTTACGACGTTAATCTTTTTAACGCCCTCGAATTGCTCTTCTACCAAATCTGTAGTGATCAGATATTTTGGATAGTTATCGCTAATTTTTCGTAGCGGTTCCAGCTCCCGCGACAAGGTTTCCGGCTGGCTGTCGACGCGGTATGCTATCTGATAATATTCACGACTACCGTCAAGTTTTTGCACTACGAAGTCGATTTCTTGCTGCCCAGTCGTTCCAATCCAAATCTCACCCTTGTTGCGCCTAAGGAGCTCTAGGCAAACCACGTTTTTCCAGACGATGTCCCAAATCTGATTCACTCGACTCGCCAAGCAGAATATTCCTCAGTCCTAGGTCAACCACGTAAAACTTCTCGTTGGTCGTTAAAAGGTTTTTGCCTTTAATATCGTAACGACTAGCGGGGTACAAGATGTAACTCTTTACCATATAGTTTAGGTCTATAGTCGGAAACTAGCAAGAATGCAAGTTTTCGGCTATACCATCTGTTAATTATTGAAAAAATATACGATGACATGACGATGTTCGGGGATCTTTACGTTGACTTGCATTCAAAGCTTAAACAGGATAATATATTAACTATGTTAGGCTGGCCAAGAAAACAGAGAAACGACCACAGGAAAACTTTGCGCGTTGGCGGCGGGATTTTGGCGCTGGCGATTGTTCCCATATTAAAGGCAAGAACGGCGCGGGCGGACAATACATGTGGCGATGTTAAGACGTTCTTTAATTGGGGTTGCGATACTAGTGGTGGCGAGCAAGTCACTCCGGTTCTGATCACCATCATCAACTGGATGGCCCTAGGCGTAACGGTTGCGGTGATCGGCGGCATCATTTACGGCGGCATCATGTATTCGACCAGCGGCGGCAGTCCGGAACAGAGCAAAAAGGCCCAGGGAATCATCCGAAATGCTATTATTGCGTTAATCCTATATTTTGCCATGTGGGCAATTTTGCAATTTTTGGTGCCGGGAGGATTATTCACATGATCAAGAAATTTTTTGTTAGTAGTATGGTTGTGTTAACGGGTGCTCTTGGTCTGTTGTCCGTAATGCCGTCGCCACAAGCCAACGCCGCGGCGTGTGCCAATGATGCCACCGGCGTGGCGGCGTTCCTTAGTTTTCCGTCCTGGTATCGCGGATTATGCGACTCTAGTGATCCAAGTAAGATTAACCTTGAAGGCATGGAACCTGGCATGATCATCATAACGATCGCCATGAACATAATTGATATTGCGCTCCGGGCGGCAGCAATTATTGCAGTAGGTTTTGTGATTTATGGTGGTTTCCGTTATCTGATATCGCAAGGAGAACCAGACAAAACCAAGAACGCGCTGGATACTATTTTAAAGGCTGTAATCGGGCTGGCAATCTGCATGATCTCGGCCGTTGTGGTCAGTTTCCTAGCCGGGAGGCTTAGCTCATGAACTTCAAATTATTTGCGGCGCAGCTGCAAGGCGGCAAAGGCGATGTCAACATCCCCACTGTTTCCGGAAACGATTTGCTGACGAATGGACTAAACGCTGTCTATTTTATTCTGGGAATGATCGCTATTATCATAATTGTGATGGCCGGTTTTCGTTATGTCACATCCAACGGCGATCCCGGCAAGGCACAAAAGGCCATGCAGACGATTCTTTATGCCGCGATTGGGCTAGTGGTTGTGATTGCGGCCTTTGCTATTACTAATTTCGTGACAGGGAGAATTTAACAGATGAAGCGGATTTTCTTATGTCTGATGTTGGCCGCCAGTTTGATAGGTTGCGGAATCTTTGCTGTTCCGACGTTCGCGGCCGATACGACGACGCAAGATAGTATTGATAAGATCTGCAAGGCGAATCCTAATGCTTCGGTTTGTGCGGATCTGCAGAAGCCTGGTTCCGACGGAACATTTTCTAATGTATTCACCAATATTGTTAACATTTTGCTTTACGTCGTTGGCGTGATTGCGGTCGTCATGATCGTCGTCAGCGGCATCCGCATGACGGTTTCGCGCGGTAAACCCGATTCGGTGTCCAAGGCGCGCAATTCCCTGTTATATTCAATTGTTGGGTTGGTGATCGCCGTATCGGCCTATGCAATCGTTAATTTTGTTTTAAGTAGGTTATAAGGAAGGAGAAAATACCTATGAAAAAGATAACAACTCTAATCGTGGCCGGGTTCATGCTGATGGTCGCTGGATTTGGTGTTTTTGCACCAAGGACAGCCTATGCGGACGCGGCAACGGAAGCACAGAAAGGCAGCTGTGCGGCGCAAGGAGGCACTTTTGTCGATGCAAAGACATGCAACGATCAAAAAACCGGTGAAAATCTCTGGGCAACTGGCGGCAGTTCTGATCTAAATGGCACTATTCATACCGTCATAAACGTTATGCTATTTATCATCGGTATCCTGTCTGTTATCATGATTATCTTTGGCGGCATCCGTTTTGTCATTTCGCGCGGCAAATCCGAAGATGTTAAATCGGCTCGCGATACCATTATGTATTCAATCGTTGGCTTGGTAGTGGCAATTGTGGCTTACGCGATTGTCCAGTGGGTGTTTAGCTCGCTTTCATAGTTAAACTGGCGTAAAGCTCAAACGATTTGCAAAAATTTGCATCAACCGATATAATGGAACGAATTAAGGATAAGGAGGGCAAATGAAGAACATTATGAAAAAGATCGGCACGGCAATGCTATTGGTGCCTGCGCTGGTGCTAGGCGTAGGACTTTTTGCGCCGATGCAAAATGCCAGCGCAGATTGCACGCCGAGCGGTGGTTTGGGCGGCGCTATCGGCGGCAATAATGACTGCATCCAATCAGGTGCTGGAACTAGCGGTTTGCAAACGCGTGGTCTGTTTGATAGCGGCAACGGCATTGTCAGCACCGTTATTAACGTTATGCTCTTCATTATCGGTATTCTCTGTGTCGTCATGATTATCTTTAGTGGTATTCGTTACACGATTTCACGTGGCAAGCAAGAAGAAGTTAAGGCTGCCAAAGACACCCTGATGTATTCGATCGTTGGACTGATTATTGCCATTATCGCCTACGCGGTCGTTAACTGGGTATTCGGCGCAATTAGTGGAAATTAGTTAAAAAGGTAGGTTTGCCGTGCGACAAATTCTTAGCAAAGTTGGGCTAGTAACTACGACGCTGTTGGCGGCGATTGGTGTTACTGTCGTATCGGCGGCAAAAACCTCGGCTATATCGCTGATGGATGTCATCAACGGCAACTATCGTGGCGAAGGCCAACCGACTGAACTGTTTAACGGTCCAACGGCGTTGATTCCGCGGGCGATCAATCTGATGCTGTTCGTTGTCGGAATCTTGGCGATTTTCATGTTGATTTTTGGTGGCATTCGCTATGTGATTTCCGGCGGTGCGGCCGACAAAGTCAAGGATGCCAAGAACACGATCCTTTACGCTATTGTTGGTTTGGTGGTGGCAATTTTGGGCTACGCCATTGTGCAGTGGGTTATCAGCGTGGTTGGATCGGGCGCTGGCGGCGGCGCAGTATAAATAATATAAGAAAAGAAAAATACCTCGCTGGTTTGCGAGGTATTTTTTTTTGTGAACTTCTTTCCTACTGAATCTGAATCTTGCGGGCTTGCTCTTGCTGGACCTTGTTGAAAGAAATCGTCAGCACGCCGTCTTTTAGCGCTGCTGCGAATTCGTCTTCCTTAACCGCCACTGGCAGAACCAATGTGCGGCTGAATTCGCCCCAGTAACATTCCTGAACGTGCCACTGCGTTGCATCGGCGTCGTCGCCGCTGTTTAGCGTGCCACTGATCGTTAGCACTCCGTCGGTGATCGAAACATCCAGATCGCCCTTGTTGACGCCAGGTGTGCGTGCCTTGACTATCAATTTCTCGGCTGTTTCATAAACATCAACCGCCAGCTGTCCAGGCACTTGATCATAATCTTCTTCGCCGGCTGCTGTCGTAGTTGTTGTGGTTGTCGTCGTGGTCTGTTGCACAACCGCTTCTGGTTCGGCGGCGGGCTCATCATCATTCAGAAAAGCCGCTGCCAATTCTTCGTCCAGCAGTAAATCGTCGTCTTGTCCTCTCGCCATTTTATCCCTCCATCTCGCTTAATTCGGGCGTTTATGTGATAATTGTAGCGTAAAGTTTCAATTTGTGCAAGTTTTGGCATAAGTCTGATGTGAAAATTACAATGAACGAGTGGATTGATAAGATACTTAGCATAGTTTCGCCCCATATTTGCAAAGGTTGTGGCGCGAGCGGCGCGCTGCTCTGCGACCGTTGTGTTTTTAACGTTTTGGATAAAGGCTTTATCTGGTGCGTTAAATGCGGTCGGATAACTCAGGATAATAATTTATGTTCTGACTGCCGAAAAAATAGCGGCTTTCAGCAAATCTTTGCAGTCGGTTGGCGGCGAGATGGCCTGAGCCGTTTGGTCGGAGATTACAAATATAACAGTGAAAGATCCGCGGCCAAAGTAATTGCACGATTACTGAACGAACGTTTACCTACTCTGCCGTCTTATACCGTTATCGTGCCGATTCCGACGATTGCGCCGCATGTTCGTCAGCGCGGTTTTGACCATATGAAGTTGGCGGCAAAAGAACTGACTCGGTTGCGCGGGTTAAAAAATACGCCGCAATTGCTGTGGCGCCAGACGAACGCCGTGCAACATGAGCTCAGCGGTCAAGCACGAATTATGGCGGCCGAGAAAACTTTTACAATAAATCCACGCCTCAAAATGCCGACGAACATTTTACTGTTGGACGATATCTGGACATCTGGTGCGACGATGATAGCCGCGGCTAAGCTTCTGAAAAAATCCGGCGCCAAGAATATCATTGGCGCCGTGGTAGCTGTTCAGCCGAAGAAATAATTTCTGGCGGAAGGTGAGGGATTCGAACCCTCGGCAGGCGTTAACCCGCACCTGTTTTCAAGACAGGCTCCTTAAACCACTCGGTCAACCTTCCATATTTTATTATACCAGATAGTATGATAAAATCTTTAAGCACGGAGGGGTGCCCAAGTGGCTGCTGCGTGAAACGTGAATAAGAGACGGTTTCCGTCCGGGCGTTTTACACAGGAGTTACGTGGTAAAATGTAATTCAATTCGTGGAGGAGTACCCAAGTGGCTAAAGGGGACGGTTTGCTAAATCGTTAGTGCGGGGAAACCTGCAGCGAGAGTTCGAATCTCTCCTCCTCCGCCAGAAATTATTCGGTAAATGTCTGCCCTGCCCGCTGAAAATCGGGTCTTTTTCGTCTTGATTTGTTGTGCTATAATTAAGCTTATGGATAATAAGGGTGAGGACGAGAAAAATCTGTGGCGGGTGGATCAAGAGCAGCCGGCGTCGACTGAACAAGCTGCCGAACAATCTGTTGATCAGCCCAAGCAAACCTCTGATCAATCGGATGAAACCACATCGGAAACACCGGTGGAAAATCCAATTGCAGACCAAGATCAGCCCGAACCAAAAACGCCAATTACCCCCGTTGAAATCCGCTGGACGGCCAGCGACAGCATCGAGCACGAACGCGGCAAAGGCTGGTATATTATGGTGGCGGCTGTTACCTTGGCGATTTTGGCCGGCCTAGTTACGCTGTGGTTCTTTAATATTATCGAATTATTTACGGCTATCACGACCGGCATTTTGGTCATTATCATGTTGGTGACGCTGCTGGTAGTAACGCGAAAACCGGCGCACCAGGTCGAATATCTTATGACAGATTCTGGCATAACAATGGACGAAAAACTGCATCCGTTCTCGGAATTTAGGGCTTTTGGCGTGCAACCTGTCGGCGCCATGTGGCAATTGGTGCTGATCCCTGTCAAACGATTTGGTATCAATGTGACGATGTTCATCCAGGAAGACCAGGGCGAACAGATAGTTGATGCGCTAGGTGCGCGCTTGCCGATGGAAGACGTCAAGAACGATTTGGTTGACAATATCATACGACGATTGAAAATTTGACTAGTGTCCGAAAGCCAAACCTCATCAAAATTATCAGCCTAAATTTCCCGAAAAATCTTACCTGATTAAAATCCAGGTTCTAAGTGAAAACTTGCAAGCGGGTTCTGGATTTTAGTGGTAAGATTCTTATCGCGGAAATTTATTCGGCTGATAATTTTGATGAAGTTTGGCTCCGTGCTAAAATATTATTCAAGGAAGAGTGGCCGAGTGGTTGAAGGCGCACGACTCGAAATCGTGTAGGCGTGTGAGCGTCTCGGAGGTTCGAATCCTCTCTCTTCCGCCAGGAACTTATTAGACCATGGGATTATCTTATTATCTTAGAATCCGTGTGATAATCGCCACAAAAAGCTCGCTGCTGGCAAGCTGTTTTTTGTTTTGATACTAACAGATTGTGACCCAAAATTTAGCGTCCCGATTACCTCGTTGCTGCGAAGCGACAATCGTTTATTTAATGGAACGTAATTATCATCTATACAGGCCGATAAACCGCCGCAGGCTGTCAGTGGTTGGCTAAAAGGTTCAAACTCTACGTGTTGGTCGATCCAAGTCACGATACTGGCGTTTTCGCCGACGATCAGATCTGTTTTATTGCCCCAATCGCTGGTGATTTGACCAACTGTTTGACCAGCCTGAATCTTTTGCAATGTCAAGCTTGATTCGATGCTTTCTATTAATTTCTGTGACAGAGCAAAAGCTTCGTCGTAGCTATCCTGTCCCAGGACTGCCAACGCCACGATCTGTGATTGGCTGTCAACTGTGACTTTCGTCGCCAAAATCACACCATGCCCGGCGTCATCGGTAAAACCGGTTTTACCTGCAAATACTCCGCTCTGGCCAAGTAATTCGTTGGTGTTTTTCAAATTACCAGCTACTGGAAAATCGCCGATTTCAGCCGTACCCATAATTTCCATAAGCGCCGGATCTTTTATTGCCAGAAGCATAATTTTGCAGAGGTTGGCCGCGGTCGATTTGGTGCTGGGATCGAAACCGCTGGCATCTGTGCCGATCGTGGTATCAGAAAGATTGTTTTGTTTCAGCCATTTTTCGGCCGCCGCTTGATAATTCTCCAGAGAGCCAAATGCCCAAATTGCCAAACTGTCTGCCAAGTTGTTGGCGCTTTCCAGCAATATCGCCTGGAACATTTGTTTTTCAGTTAATTGTTCACCATTGGCGATCGAAACATAGCTGCCGCCCTGTTCCTGAGTTTTAATCAATCGCGCCACGTCGTCGCTGGTCATGGTCAAGGTCGGGCCATTCTCGCCTGATTTCAAAGGATGCTTGTCCAAGACGACCAGCGCGGTGATGACCTTGGCAATGCTAGCCGTCGGAAAAGCGTTGGTGCTGCCGTTGGCGCGGCAACTGTCTTCGCCGGCCAAGCCGACCGCTGCCCTGCCCTGTTCGGGCCAATCTAGCTTAACGGATTCAGTATTATTTGAATGGGTTGTTATGACGGGTGCGTTGAGTTTTAGCGGTCGCGCCAGAGCATGAAAAGTGTAAAGCCCGCTGGCTAGCGGCATTAAAATCATTGAGAGGACGACCCACCACTTTTTCATGATTCTATTCTATCACGTGACCGAACTTAACCAAAAATCCTCAGCCTAAATTTCCCGAAAAATCTTATCTGATTAAAATCCAGGTTCTAAGTGAAAACTTGCAACGCAGGTTCTGGATTTTAGTGATAAGATTTTTATCGCGGAAATTTATTCGGCTGAGGATTTTTGGTTAAGTTCGGATTTTACTTATAAAAGTAGTTTTGTCTATGACTCAGACTTGACTTTTTATCAAGCTTGTGCTAATCTGTTCAAGTAATGGCGAAAACAAAAACTCATACCACTGAACAACCGATGTCCAACGCGCAAATTCTTTTGTCGGCGCTGCTGGGTTGTGGCGTGATATTGACTTCGACCTACGGCGCTTTCGTCAGTGATCATCATAAGGATCTATCTCCTGTTGATTTCACCGCCAAGGTCGTGAAGGATTTACATACGCACAATGATTTCTCTTTTCAAAGTAATCATGTTTTGGCCGATTCGCGGTCGCTAAGGGGTTTGCGTGCTGAAAATGGTAAGACGATCCTTAATGAGTTTTCGCGCGGTGGTTGGGATGCGTATCTGACTTAGTGATCTGTAAGCTGATCTGTCGTCCTCGGATTTATTCTGAGGATCTTATTTTTTTATCACGTCAAGTTCTGCGACTAATCGCTTTTCGTGATCTTGTTTCTCCTGCAATTGTGAACGCGTTTCTTCGACCAGATTTGTCGGAGCTTTTTCAGTGTAATTTTTATTCGCCAAGCGTTGTTCAAGCTTCTCAATCTCGGCGCGAGTTTCAACCAACCGCGACTCGAGACGCGTTTGATGCTCGTAAACCAAATCGGACGACAGATCAAGCCAGGCAGTTCGGCCAGGAGTAGCAATTCTCAGCCCGCGCGGCGTGTCGATCGGTTCAATGGATTTCAGATGGGCCAGAGATTTGATCAAATCGGCATTTTCTGCAATCAACGCGTCATTCTTATAGATCAGATCGTATTTTTTGTTGGCCGGTAGCTCGGTCACGACGTAGCGAATTTCGCTAACCAGGGCACGGATTTTGTCAAATTCGGCTGCTTGGTCCTCAGAGAAGTCAAACTTCGGTGGCCACATTTCTGAAATCAAAAGTGTCTGATCATCATCGTGAGCTGCTGTCCAGATCGTCTCTGTTACGAACGGCGCGAACGGATGGGTAATCTTCAGACAAATATCCAGCACGGCGCGCAAAAATTCCGGTCGCGCGTCGACCTTGGCGCTCTCGATGAACCAGTCTGCCACGTCGTCCCAGATGAAGTGGTAGATCGTCTCAACCGCCTCGGCGAAACGATAGTTCGCTATATTGTCATCAATGGCTTTTTGCGCGTTGTTCAATTGCCGCAAAATCCAGTGTTCGGCCAAAGTCTCAGGTCGGATGTTTTCGGCGACAGGCGAATCACCAATCTTTTCTTCGATGAAACGGGCTATATTCCACAGTTTGTTGCAGAAATTCCGTCCAGCAATCACGCTGGCCGGCGAAAAGGCTTGTGGTTGCCCTGCTGAGCGATTCATGACGATTCCCAATCTTAAGGCGTCTGAACCGAATTCTGCCACAATGCCCATCGGGTTGATCACATTACCCTTGCTTTTGCTCATCTTGACACCATGTTCATCTGTTACCATGCCATGCAAATAGATTTCTTTGAACGGCACTTTGTCTGTTCGATACAGGCCAAGCATGATCATGCGCGAATCCCACGGTCGCATAATGTCCACGCCGTTCTCCATTAAGCTTGTCGGGTAAAAACGTGCTAATTCTCCACCGTTTAGGTAATCTGTCACAACATACGGCCACTGGCCAGAAGAAAACCAAGTGTCAAAAGTATCATCGTCGCGCCTGTAGGTCTTCCCTTCCACAATGATTTCTGTCTGATCGACACGTGTGTCAAAAATCCAGTCGTCCTCGTCCTCTGCATTCTGGAAAGCCGGAATAGGGATGCCCCAAGGAATCTGGCGACTGATGTTCCAGTCGCGCATTTCGTCATAATAACGGATCAGCTCGTCGGCTTTTTGGGCTGGCGTGAATTTTATTTCTCCCGATTCGACGACCTTTTTGGCACGCTGTGCCAATGGCTGAACTTTTACAAACCACTGTTTCATCAGCATCGGCTCGATCACTGTGCCGCATTTGTAACAGTGCGGAACTTGGTGTGTGTAATTCTCGGTTTTTCTTAAGAAATCTTGCTTCTCCAGATCATTTAGGACTTCTTTGCGTGCTTCCAATACTGTTAAATCACGATATTTCTCTGGCGCGTTATTCGTCATTTTACCGTCAAAACCAATCACTTGGATAGTCCCAAGATTATGTCGCTGACCAATCTCAAAGTCCAGCGGGTCGTGCGCCGGCGTGATTTTCACTGCCCCGGTGCCGAAACCAAGCTCAACGCCTTCGTCCGCAATGATCGGAATCTCGCGTTCGGTTAGAGGTAATTTCACCGTTTTGCCAACCAACTTGCGATATCTTTCGTCATCCGGGTGAACTGCAATCGCCACATCACCTAGCATGGTTTCGGGTCGTGTCGTTGCCACGATGATTTCCCCATTGCCGTCGACTAGCGGATAAGCGATTTGCCACAGATGGCCTTTTTCTTCTTTAAAAGCTACTTCAATGTCAGCGAAAGAGGTTTGGTGTTTGGTGCAATAATTCACCAATCGTTCGCCTCTGTAAATTAAGCCATCATCCCACAGTTTCTTGAAAGTATCATAAACAATGTTGACAACTTTTTCGTCAAGAGTGAAAACAGTGCGTGACCAATCGCAACTTACACCGAGAGCGCGAATTTGTAATTCCATCTTACCTCTGTTTTGCTCGACGAAGTCCCAAGTCATCTTATACAATTGTTCACGTGAAAAGTCAAATCGAGTCTTCCCTTCCTTCTCGAGCGCCTTTTCGAAAACCACCCAAGTTTCGAAACCAGCATGATCGGCCCCTGGAATGTAAATCGTGTCACGACCATTCATGCGCTGGTAACGGATAAGGATGTCTTTAATTATTTCTAAACTATGACCGACATGAAGGTCAGCGTTGGCGTTGGGCGGCGGCATGACGATGCTGTAGGGCTCGCCCTTCCCTGCTGCTTTTGATTCTTTTCTCTGTTCTTCGTCCATTGGCGCGAAGGCGCCACTGGTTTCCCAGAGGGCGTAAATTTGTGGTTCGTAGTTGTCGGGTTCGTAGGCTTTGGGTAATTTCATGGCTGACCTCTGGCCTCATCTGGCCTCTGTTAACTTGACATTTCACGTGAAGGATTTTGCAACACTAAAAATACTTTCAACGTTTTTTACCTCATCAACTGTCTGATTTTTTGCACTTAATATTGTAGCACCTTTTTATAGCCAAAACAAATAACGAGAGGGAGGAGAAGAACAAACAATATTTCTGGGTATAATGTGATAGAAAAAGAAAAAAACCGCAAGTGAATGCAGTTAATGTCGTAAATGGTTGATTGTGCGACGTGGCGAATCGGACTTTGAGTAGTGTATACTACATCCGATCTTGACGTTGATTGTAGCATAAAGTGTTAATGAAGTCAATGCTACTGTTGAAGTGAGACTGTAACGAATGTCCGAAAATCAACCTTGTGCGACATCCCAACCATACACTGGAGGAATGATGTCCATGTTCTCAGAGGAAATCATGGAGCAGATCGCCGCCGCGGAGTCTGCCGGTCGAGCTGCGGGACTTTTCTGGCGCTATGCGCTCGAAGACCCCAAGTTCGACAACGGTGATGACAGCGAGAGGGGATTCATGACGGCTATGTTGGCCAACATGATACCACGCCCGCAAGTCAGCGAAGATCAGTGGCAGATCTTCATCGACCACATCGCCAACGTGATCGACTCGTCCGACGGATACCACAGGTATCTCTCTGTGGACTACGATCCAGACTTCGATCTCGGAGAAGCTGCGTATGCAGCCGACATCGAACTGGATTCCAAGGCTTGGCCTTGGAAGACCAGCACTCAGGTCACTACCGCAGGCGAAGTGGAGGCCAGTTTCGGCTACCACGCACCGTGGGTGATTATCTGGAAGCCGGAGGCGCGAGGTTAGGGGGCAACACAGCCCGTCCCGAGTTGAGCTCGCAACGATGGTCGCGAATTACCGCGATAATCGTGCTCCTCGGGGCGGGCTCAACTAATTTCTATCTTTTAGAAATTTTCAAAACTAGTCGATAAAGTGAGTAGCGAATTTTTTTCAGAGGTAATTCCCAGGTTCCAATCCGCTGCACATGCTTGCCGCCGAACGATTGCTTGAACTGCGTAAATCCTGTCCAGCGTTTGTAACGCTCGGCATCCGGTAATTCCTGCCAATTCTCCGGCGCGACGCCAAACCAGTCGAACTGTTTGCAACCCTGTTCATGCGCGAAGAGCAGGGCATAGAGACCAAGACCCGTGGCCGGCGAAAACTTGCGGTATTCGGTTAGATTGGCCGCATGCGCATACGACATAGTTTTTCCGTCGGTGTAAAATATAATCGCGGCGATTTTCTTGCCATCCAATTCGGCAAATAATAAACCCGCGTCTTTAACAGGGAAGAGCGTGCCGGCGATGGTCGAAAAATAGTGGTCGCTCATCGGGCGCATGCCGGTGCGCGCCGCAACTTCGTGGATCATGTCCAGGAAGTGGCGAATGTCGGTCGGCGCGTAGCTAACAGAGTAGGTGATGCCAGCCTGGTCGCATTTGCGGGCGTAGCGGCGGGCGGTTTGCGACAGATTGGCACGGATTTGGTCTGCGTCGACGCTGACGTCTGTTATCAGCGTGTCGGGTGGCTCGACGAAGCGAGCTGACGGGCGAAATCTTATCTGTTGTAAATCTTCTGGCGTCAAATCTTTCACCATTGGTTCGATGCGAAGAAAATCCAGCTTTCGTGCTCTGGCTTCTTTTCTTAAATCTTTGATTGCCTCTGTTAATTTTTCTTTTGAAACAGCGGTAGGGCCATAAGGACAATATAACCGATTGCTGAACTGGCCGCGCTCGACGATAGCCAGATACGACCAACCGTCGCCGGATTTTTCGATAACCTCGCGGCAGAGAGCGTGTTGGAATTTCGCCCACGCCGGACTTTGCAAAAAACTCACTTGTAACTTTGTCATTACTCTAGTATATCATGTGCTAAAATTAAGGTATGAATGTTAACTTTCGTCATTGCGAGGAGCGAAGCGACGTGGCAATCTATGGATTGCTTCGTTTTACTCGCAATGACAAGGGAAGAAATATCTAGCATGAACGAATTTCGCGGTCAGAAAGTTTTGGGCATCGTCGTCGCCATGCCAGAAGAATTCGACGCAGTTCTGGCGACTTTGGATCGGCCAAAGAAAGTCGAACATGGCGGTCGGACTTTTTATTGCCAGGGAAATATCTGCGTCATTAACAGCGGTGTCGGCCAGATTGACGCGGCCTCGGCGACAGAGGCGCTGCTGTGGTTCGTGCGACATCAGGGCGGGGAAGTGCAAAAAATCCTGAACGTCGGCGTGGTCGGCGCACTAAATAAAAATTTAAAAGTTGGTCAAGCATTAGTAGTGGAAAAAGTCGTTCATTACGACTTCGACATCAGCGCCGGTTGGGATCGCAAAGTTGGGGAATATTCTGATGGGAGAGTTTTCTTCCCGACAGATGTGACGCTGGCAGAAAATTTGGACGAAGAAATTCAATTGGCGACCTTGGCCAGTGGCGACAAATTCTTGGCTGAACCCGAAAAAATCAACCAAATCGTCGAGCAATTCGGCGCCGATATCTGCGACATGGAGGGCGCTGCCGTGGTGCGCGTGGCCGACCGGCACGGCGTTCCGGTGGCGATGGTGAAAACCGTCAGCGACGGCGGCGACTGCTCGGAGTTCGACGCGAACGTTCTGTCGGCGATTGATAATTTGAAACGGATTTTGAAAATAATTTTAAAGGAGTGGAAATGAAAAGATCCTCGGACAAAAATGGCGATTTTTACGAAGTGACAATAGAAGGATTAAAGAGGAAATTGCCGATTTGCCGCGTCAACGACGAGATTTCTTTCCCGGCCTTTATCATGTTTGGCGACGTCGAAATAACAGAGACGGCGGCGCGCGGATTATTAAGAAGGGCGCCGGATTTCGACATAATTTTGACCGCCGAGGCCAAAGGAATTCCGCTGGCTTACGAAATGGCGCGCCAGAGTGGCAAGTCGTATGTCGTGGCGCGCAAAGGTGTCAAACTTTACATGAAAAAACCGATCATCACAAAGGTCAAGTCAATCTCAACAGAGAGGGAACAAACTTTGGTTCTCGACGAAACAGAGGCGAAAAAGTTGAATAGCAGAAAAGTCCTGATCGTCGATGACGTCATCAGCACCGGCGAATCGCTGGCGGCGATTGAATATTTGGCGAACCAGGTCGGTGGAAAGATTGTCGGTCGTATGGCGGTTTTGGCTGAAGGCGATGCGAAAGAGCGCGACGATATTATCTTCTTAGCGACGAGTCCGATAATTCAGAACAAAATGATTAAATCGGATTAAAAGTGATCAGCCCTCTTCCCCAAAAATGGGGAAGAGGGCAGGTTATCACCTCCAATCCTGAGTTGTTGTCTTGTGCTACTTCTGGACGTCCGCGATCGTGGTCTGGCCCAGCGGCACGACATCCTGTCGCGCCAGTGGCTGGTCATAGACCAGGGTATTCATACCCATGCCAACCGTAAACTCGATGTACGCGCCCGTTGTGGCATCCTCGCCGTAGAGCGTGTTACAGTTGGCGCTCGACGCGAATGTGCCGTCGACTGATGGACCTGGCACCACATAACCGCCACCAGTGTCACCTTCATGCACCAGTTGGTATGGCGGGATTAGCGAGACGCAGTACGACACCGGCAGGCCTTTGAAGACGTAGTATCCAATGAGGTCGCCATTGGCGTTCATCAGGTAGACGTATGAGAGCTTGCCGGGTTGGTTCCACGTGTCGATCCAGAAATTCTTGGTCGCACGCGTGGGCGAGTAGTCCATCGTATGGGCCGGCTGGTTCTTGACCAGCTGGTCATAGTTGGACTGCCTGGACTTGTCTTCCTGCTGCTGCGACGAAGGCTCGCTGCTAGTGCAGCTAGTCAGACTCATGAGCCCGAACACGGCTGCGAGGGCCAGACCGATCTTGATCATGGCGTTGGCGCGGTGCATGATGTCTCCTCTGCCTTGCTGTCGAGTTGGAACGGCAGATCACTGGCCAGAAAATTGGCCTTTGTATCTGCCTTGTGTGCATCTGCGTTGTACTGGTTGATCAACCCAGCTCGCGACGCGCGTAACGCCGTGAGGTTGGTACTGATCTGACTCTGACGCGATGTTGTCGGGGGGTTGGTGGTGTCGTTGCGTTCATCCTCCAGTGCCTGAATTGAGGCTTCTGTTGTCTGAACTGCGGCACACAGGTCGAAGAAGTGATCATATGCAGCGATCCTGTAGTTCGGATCACCGTGCACCTGCTCGATCTGTCCGGTCTTGCCACGGAAGTCCGCGGTCGAACGCTGGAACCAGCCCCAACCGAAGATCCACATGGCACCAATTCCCATCGCGATCACCATGACCACCGCGAATATAGCGATCACGCTGCCGCTGATGCGGGCGCCTTCTCTGACGGACATATCAACTCCTCTCGGATTGTGGTGTGGATGTGCGTGCAACTGACGGATGTCAGGGCATAATAAAAATCTATCATCATCATCATCATCATCATCATCATTTGTCAAGTCTTATGCTGCGATTTTTGTGATGTTTCAAGTATGAGAGTTGATTACATTCCACGCCGTCTTCGTCATAGAAATCGATGGCAAAACTTCGATGTCACGCGGATCATGTGCTAGGATTTTCTGCGCTTCAAAATAGCCCAGTGACGCGATCATCGCAGCATTATCAGTGCAGAATTTCATAGGCGGATATTCGATCGGGATCGGCAGTCTTTCTTTCAACTGGCGTCGTAGTTCTGGATCGGCCGCCACGCCGCCAGCGATGACAACAGATTGAGGCTGGAATTCGTGGTAAGCTTTGACGACTTTGTCGACCAACGTTTCGACCGCGATATTTAGAAAACTGGCCGCAAAATCGTTGCGCTGTGACTCGCTGAGAAGTGCTGCGAGCTCGCTGGATGGGAAAGTGTGGTCTTTTCCAACTTCAGCCTGAACACGCCGCAGAACGGCTGTCTTGAGGCCTGAGAAGCTAAAATCATAAGGATTTTGCATGTGAGCCTTGGGGAATTGGTATTTGCACGGGTCACCGTGTTCGGCGGCTTTGTCAATCGATGGGCCGCCGGGGTAGGGCAAGCCAAGGATTTTTGCGACTTTGTCGAAGGCTTCGCCGACGGCGTCGTCGGCGGTTTGGCCGATCAGTTCGTAATTGCCGTGGTCGCGGAAGAGGACGATTTGCGAGTGGCCGCCGGAAACGATTAAGGCTAGCATGGGGAATTTAGGTTGAGTTTTTCTTAAATTGTCTAGATTTAATTCTGGCGCAGCTTCTGTGATGAAATTCGCATAAACATGCCCTTCGACGTGATGAATTGGATAAAATGGTTTGCTCTTGATCAGCGCCAAAGTCCGCGCCGTCAGTGAGCCAATTAACAGAGAGCCAATTAATCCAGGCATCGTCGTGCAAGCAATCGCGTCGATTTCGTCCCAAGCTTTCTCCGCGATGTCATTCCAGACTTGTTCCGGAATCCAATCAGAATTTATTAAATCTTTTTTATTGGATCCTGAAACAAGTTCAGGATGACACGAAAGGTAAGCTTCTAGCACAGCTTTATCGATCACCGGTAAAACCACCTCAAGGTGCGATCGCGCGGCGACCTCTGGCACGACGCCACCGTAGAGCTGGTGAATTTTGATTTGCGTGGCGACGACGTTCGACAGCAAGCGAAAACCATCTTCGACTACAGCGGCGGCGGTTTCGTCACAGGAGCTCTCGATACCAAGAATTTTCACATCTGTTATTTTATCACCTTTCGCCAAAATCCGTAAAATTTGTTACAATTTAATTATGTTTAATTCCGAAAAAGGCGAAAATCGCGAGCTGACTGCCAAGGCGTTCGACCGCGTGGTCAATTTCAGCGATGGCGTGATTGCCATCGCCATGACGCTGCTGTTTTTCCCGCTGACGAATTTGGTCAATAACGATCTGAGCGACAATTGGTGGCAGATTTTGTCGAATAACAGTAGTCGGTTTCTGGCGACCTTTATTTCGTTCATCGTGATTGCGCTGTTTTGGCACGCACACCATCGGTCGTTTGATCGGCTGGATCGAGCCGACGGCGCGGTGGTTTTCCTTAACCTGGTGTTTTTGTTCACAGTCGTTGTGATGCCGTTGACCACTGTAATTTTGACGATTCCGGGCGAAATGTCGGATCGGTCGGTGCTGCTGCTGTATATGGGTAATCTGTTGATTAGTCGGCTGGCGCTGGGGCTGATTGACGAACACGCTCGGCGCTGGCCGCACCTGTTGGCGGAGAGCGCGCGCGACCATTTGCCGTCGCATATCGAGATTTGGACGGCTAGTTTTGTGATCGTGGTGTCGCTGGCGATTGCGCTGGTTTGGCCGACGCTGGGCACGACGTCGCTGATTTTGCTCTGTTTTAACGGAGCTTGGATTCATGTGGCGCAACGGATTTTGCATCATCGGCGACAACGGGCGCCAGCTAGATAAGCGTGCTATATAAAAATTTTATATAGCACTTCGGCGCCTTAAAAATTAAAATAGGTTTTAATTTCTCTCGTCTTCTCGTGCTATAATCTTATTCGTATGAAAAAAACTTTAACTCGAATTCGTAATTCCGTCGCGCGACCGTATCACCTGGCCC